>JAAUYD010199749.1_pt1 | contig 24726 bp, 22 predicted proteins | sample 7278101 | NCBI WGS metagenome assembly JAAUYD01 (sample SAMN14350128, study PRJNA611818) | marine sediment metagenome | isolation source: surface marine sediment (0.6m) | place: French Polynesia: Moorea | collected 2018-08
CAACGGCCGAAGGCCGTAAGCGAAGCAAAATCGCATTTTGCGGAGCGCCCGCGAGCCGCACATGGATGTGCGGTCTTGCGGATGAACAACCCGTCGAAACCCTAAGGATTTAATTCACCTGCCCAAACGACAAGGTAGCGCGAAGCCCGCCCCCTTCCCGACTGGCAATTTCGACGGTCCACTCGTACAGCTCGCAGAAACGCTGCACGATGGCCAGTCCAAGGCCGGAGCCTTTGCCTTTGACGGTGCTGCCCCGGTAATGCCGGGTAAACACCTTGTGCAATTCGTTCTCCGCCAGGCCAGGTCCGGTGTCTTCGACAACAACAACACCGTCGCCCACAGTGATGTCGACACTCCCCTGGGGCGTGTACTTGAAGGCATTGCCGATCAGGTTGCCCAGGGATACCGCAATGACTGACTCGGGGGCGCAGACCAGGAAGGAGCGCTCGACGTGCAGGTTCACCTCCACCGGTTTGGATCCCAATTGGGGCCGCTTGAAGTCCACCACTTCTTCCACGATGCGGTCCACCCGGAAGTACTCACCGGTGGAGCGGTCCACCCGTTCCGCCCGGACCAGGTGCAGCAGGGCCTCGGTGAGTTCCGCCGACTGCCTGGTCGCCCGCTCGATGCGCTTCAGCCGGGTCCGGGTCTTTTCATCCACGTCGGGCTGGGCCAGCAGCAGCTCCGTGGCGCTCTTGATCACCGCCAGGGGGGTTCGCAGTTCGTGGCTGACGTCAGCGTTGAACTCCTTGTCCCGCACCACCAGGGCAGTCAGGCGATCGGCGTATTCATCCAGCAGCCCCGCCAGCTGGCCTACTTCGTCCGCAGCGTAGTTCGGGGCCAGGGGCTCGGGGTGGATGTCCTGGCCCATGGTGGAGATCCGACGGGCCAGGTCGGATACCGGTGCCATGACGCGCTTGGAAGACCAGATGGACAGTACCAGGGCCAGCAGGGAAAACGCCACGCCCGCGCCCAGCAGCAGCCCGAAGAGCTGAGTGTTTTCCCCCTCGTTGGGCGTTGCGTCGTAGAAGACATAGCCCCAGCCGATGGGGCGCTTGTCCACGGCCACCTTATAGAAATGGTCGCGGGTCTTGATTTCGTGGATGCCGTTGGGCAGCCCGATGACTTCGCTGATTCGCTCCTGCAGTTCCGAGTCCTCGGGGAACCCCCGCAGCAGCCCGTCCCTGGCCCGGTCCGGCCGGCCCAGGTAAGCATAGTAGCGGGATGAAAATGCTTCCGCCTGGCCGCGGGTACCGGATTCGATGGCATTGAGGTGGTTGCGCAGGTCGGTGATCAGGGTTTCGTCGATGAGCGCGTTCTGCAGGTACTGGCGCATGCCCAGCGCCGTCACGGCGAACAGGACGCTGAGCAGCATCCCGAAGGTCAGAAATGAAACAATGATGCGTGCGCGTAGCTTACGTTTGAACCGCATTAGGATCGACCAGGCGATATCCGATGCCGTGCCGGGTCTGGATCAGCGGCACGTCGAAGGGCTTGTCGATGGCGTTGCGCAAGCTGTGGATATGCACCCGCAGGCTGTCAGAGTCCGGCAGTTCCTCACCCCAGACCCGGAGTTCCAGCTCGTGGCGGGCGACCACCCGGGGAGAGGCTTCCATCAGCCGCTGCAGCAGCTTGAGACCAGTAGGGTTCAGGTTGATCTCCTTGCCGTCACGGTAGACCGTGAGGGTGTCCAGGTTGTACTCCAGGTCAGCCACCTGCAGCACCCGGGGCTCCACCGCCTTGCCGCGCCGGGCCAGCACCACCAGTCGCGCCTCCAGTTCCTGCAGCTCGAAGGGTTTGACCATGTAGTCGTCCGCGCCGGTTTTGAATCCCTGCAGTTTCTGCTCCAGGGTATCCCGGGCCGTCAGCCTCAGAATCGGCGTATTCTTGCGGGCCTCTTCGCGCAGCTTCTTACACACGTCCAGCCCGTCCATGCCCGGCAGCATCAGGTCCAGCACGATAACGTCAAATTCGTTGACCACGGCCAGGTGCAGGCCAGTGACACCGTCACCGGCAAAGTCCACCACGTGGCCCCGGTCCTCCAGGTAGTCGCCGATATTGGCGGCGATGTCCGGGTTGTCTTCAATGATCAGTATTTTCACGCCCCTTGTCCTCCTGTACACCGCAACCTGTCGTCCATGAGGTATGGCGGATGAATTGTTGTAACTATACATCTGCAAGAAAGGTGCAAAAAAGGAAGGGCCCAAGGAAGTGTGCTGACCAAACACCTCTCTTGGGCCCTAAGCTACTGCCCCGATTTGCCTGGGATCCGATCTGCCAATCCCAGAGTCGGATTCAGGTTTCATTCGTTAGCGAGTGCAGGATTATGCTACTAACAAAAGCATTAAGAATTGGTTAAGCGGAGCTAAAACCTCCGTTAAACCAACGATTTAACAGCCCTTATTGGTCAATGAATACCTATTCATTCGCGGCCACCGCCGGTTTCGGCTCGTCCAGGTAGCGCCCCAGCCAGTCATGCACCTCGCTCCAGTAGTGCCGTGCCTCGGGTCCTTTCATGACCCAGTGATTGGCGTCGTGGAACACCAGCAGCTTGCCGGGCACCTGGTTTCGCATCATGTAACTCCAGGCTGCAATGGTCTGGTTGACCGGAACCCGGTAGTCCTTTTCGCCAATGGTCAGCATCATGGGTGTTGCCCACTGGTCAGCGTAGGTGGACGGGCTCTGCTCACGCCAGATGGTGCTGTCACCCCATGGCTCCCCGCCATTGTTGCGCTCCCGGTGATAGATCACGTCGCTGGTGGACCACTGGCCTTCCAGGCTGACCAGGCCGGCATGTCCCACCAGGGCGTCAAACCGGGTGGTGGTGGCCTGCAGCCAGTTCACCAGGTGGCCGCCATAGCTGGCGCCGGTGGCCGCCACCCGGGTGCCGTCAATGAATTCAAACCGCTCCAGGGCGGCATCCACCGCCTCCACCAGTTCCTCCCCCGGCGTCTTCAGGGGATCACCCTGGATATTCTGGGCGAACTTCTCGCCGTAGCCCACAGAACCGGTGTAGTCGGTCAGCAGCACCACGTAGCCCGGCGCCGCCAGCAGGTGCGGGCTCCAGCGGACGTGGTCGGCGTCCCTGGATGAGCTGTGGGGACCGCCGTGGATCATCAGCACCAGGGGATACTTGCGGGATTCGTCGAAGTTCGGCGGCAGGGCGAGCCAGCTGTGAATTTTCCTGCCCTTGCTGCTCTCGAACCAGAACTCCCTGAAAGCCGGCCGGTCCAGCTGGGCGGCACGCTCGGCGTTGAACGAGGTCAGGGCGCGGTGCTGACCGTTGCGGCGATTGATCACTACGATCTCGGCAGGCCTGGCCGAGCTCTCCCAGCGCGCCACCAGCTCCTTGCCGGCGGTCTTGAGCCCGGCGTAGACCCCGCGGCTCTTGGGGTTCAGCGGGGTCGCCTTGCCTCCCTTCATCGACATGGAGTAAAGCCGGACCCGGCCATGCTCCGCCACGGAAAGCGCCATGGACCTGCCGCCCGAGATGAAATCAAAATCCCCGACAGGGCGGTCGAACTCGCCGGTCAACACCTGGGGGTCCCCGCCGTCCGGCCAGCGCAGCCGGGCCAGCTCGGTCAACTCGTAGACGAACTCCGTGACCGGCGAATACTTGCACACCAGGGATGTACCATCGGGGGAAAACTTTGCCGAGTGGCAGCTGTAGTCTGAACCCCCGGTCAGAGGCGTGGGCTCCCCCCCGTCCAGCGGAACCTGGTACAGGTGGTAATGAGTCTTGCTGAAAGCCGACTGGTGCAGGTTGACCGTGGCCGAGAACACCAGGCTGTTGCCATCAGGCGCCCACTCGGCCTGCAGCCCGTCGCCGGAAAGCGCCGGCACACCGGCAAAACCCGGTCCGGACACCAATTCTGACCCTGCCAGCAGGTTGCGGGCCTCGGCCCCGCCCCGGGCTTCCTGCACCAGCAGGTGGGTCTGGAGATCGTCCCGCCAGCGGTCCCACTGCCGTATGGGAAAAATCTCGTAGGCCGAAGCGTTGTAGTCCAGGTCTTTGCGTCGCTTCTTCTCGGCTGCGTTGGCCTCGTTGTCCGTGGCGCCGGGATAAACCCGGGCCTCGAACGCAATCATGGAACCGTCCGGGCTCCACTTCGGGTTTTTCGCTCCGGTGGCCCAGTCGGTGATCTGCACCGCTTCGCCCGGCCCGGTCATGTCCAGCACGAAGATCTGGGCCGGGTCTTCCTTGTCGCCACGCTTGGCCGAAAAGGCGATCCGGCTGCTGTCGGGGCTCCAGGCGGTGCCGCTCTCGGGGGACTTCGTGGCGGTCAGACGACGCGGCTCGGATTTGCCATCTGTGGCCACCACCCACAGGTCGCTCTGATCCCCGTCTTCTTCGTAAGACGGCTCCGCCACCGATACCACTGCCCACTTGCCGTCGGGGCTGGGGACTGGCGTGCCCAGCCGCTTCATCAACCAGACGTCTTCATGGGTAACGGGTCGCAGGGTTTCGTGGCTGTCCGCCCAGGACTGCGAGATGGCCACAAGCGATCCGAGCATCGCCAGGACAGTGACCAGAACAGTGAATCGATTTCGCACCGGCATTTCCTATGTCATTAAAATTCAGGCTGCACATGATACTTCGGGAAACAGCGACAGTCTCCGAACCGGCGCGAATGGGATACACTGTTACCAAGGCGGGCGTCGTATAATGGTATTACCCTAGCTTCCCAAGCTAGAGACGAGGGTTCGATTCCCTTCGCCCGCTCCACTTTCCCACGATTGCCGCGCGGGTCGCGGCGGGTCTCGAAGGACACGGCAGGCTTGGAAATCTCGGTTCCGGCAGCTTTGAAATCACTCACCATGGCCGGCACCGCGTCGAAGGTCCTGGCGGCATGGAGAAAGAAAAGCGCCGGCGACGCGAGGGCGCTGCTGGACGAACTGTCCAACAACCTCAGGGTCCTGGAGCTGGTGCTCGACGACGGCGTCAGCCTGGGGGATGTGGTCAAGGATCTGTCCACCAGCGAGTACGATCGACTGCTGCGGGAAGGGTTCAATTTCAGCGCATTGAAACGGAAGAGAATCGCCAGGATGGCGTCCCTGGACTCGACTGATCTTCAGCAGTGGCAAGGCAAGGAGACCGGCGCGCTGATTGACGCCATCTACGGCAAGCTGAAAGACATCAAGGTCAAGTTCCCTCACACGGCAAACAGCTCGAAGTACCGCTGGAACGTCAGGGCGCAGAATATTCGGAAACGGATCTGGCTGCTGGCCAGGCACCTCAGCGCCTGACGGAACCTCCCCTGCCGGGAAACGTCAGTAGCGGAAATGTTTGATGGTCTCGCCCTTCTGGCCAATCTCGGTCATGGAGTCCACACCCATGCGCAGGTGCACGTCAGCCCAGTTCTGGGTCACCTTCTTGTCCATGGCCTCGGTCTTGACGCCATCCGGGGTCACCGGCACGTCGGACACCAGCAGCAGGGCGCCGCGGGAGATCTGGTTCTTGTGGCCCACGATGAACAGGGTGGCGGTTTCCATGTCCACGCCGATGCTGGTGGTCTCCCGGAGACGCTCGTGGAACTGCTCGTCGTGCTCCCACACCCGGCGGTTCGTGGTGTAGATCACCCCGGTCCGGTAATCGTGGCCTTCCTGGTGAATGTGGTCGGAAACGAACTTATGCAGTTTGAACGATGGCAGGGCCGGCACCATGGGGTCCAGGTAGTCATCGCTGGTGCCCTCACCCCGGATGGCGGCGATGGGCAGTATGAAATGGCCAATCTCGGTAGATTTTTTCAGGCCGCCGCACTTGCCCAGGAACAGCACACCCTTGGGCTGCACGGCGGTTAGCAGGTCCATGATGGTGGCGGCCTGGGAGGAACCCATGCCGAAATTGATGATGGTGATGCCATCGCTGTTGGTGGACGCCTGCATGGGGCGTCCCTCGCCGTACACCTCGCAGCCGAACCAGTCGGCAAAAGTGCGGACGTAGTTGTCGAAGTTGGTCAGCAGGATGTAGTCACCAAATTTGTCCAGCGGCATGGACGTGTAGCGTGGCAGCCAGTTCTGCGTGATTTCCAGCTTGGTCAGCATGATCTTCTCCCCTTGCAGCCAGCCTGGTCCGGAACCTGATCAGGCGTTTGGTGGGGCGCGATGATAACACGCAGGGATCACCGGGAGGCGCGGCAGCGACGGCCCAAAAAATCCCGGCATATCCCCACCCCAAGTGCCTCCGATTCCCGTAGAATGGCCGCAACTCGGAATCTCCGCGAACCAGCACAGAATCAGCATAACCGAGGGAATGAAAAAACCCACGCCATTTCCCGCCGACCAGTCCGGGCGACGCCGCGTGCGAAGCTTCGTGCTGCGGGAGGGCCGCATGACCCGGGCCCAGCGATCTGCGCTGGACCGGCTGTGGGATCGATTTGGGCTGGACGCCGGACAGATTCTGGACTGTGCGGAGCTGTTCGGCCGGACCGCACCGGTCATCCTCGAGATCGGGTTCGGTAACGGAGATGCCCTGTGCCACATGGCCCTGGCCGACCCCAACGCGGACTTTGTCGGCATCGAGGTACACCGGCCTGGAATTGGCAGCGCGCTGCTGAAGCTGGAGCAGAACGAGGCAACCAACGTGCGCGTGGCCTGCGCCGATGCCGCGGATCTGCTGGAAAGCCGGATCCCGCCGGGCTCACTGGCCGGAGTGCGGCTCTACTTCCCGGACCCCTGGCCCAAGAAAAAGCACCATAAGCGCCGCATCGTCCAGGACGCCTTTGTCCGGAACGTCCACACGGCGCTGGAAACCGGCGGTGTGTTTCACCTGGCCACGGACTGGGCGCCCTATGCCGAGCATATGCTTGAAACCCTGGCGCGCCACGACGGCTTCCGCAACCTGGCCGGGCCCGGTAATTTTTCGGAACGGCCGGACTGGCGCCCCCAGACCCGCTTCGAGCGACGCGGCCTGCGGATGGGCCACCAGGTCTTTGACCTGCTGTTCGAAAAGTCCGCAGTCACCACATCCCCGCCGCTGCGGGCGTCCATCAATAGTCCAGGTTAGGGATGGAAGCGGATCTCATCCTGACCCGTGAAATGCTGCTGGTGATGGCGGTGCTGGGATTCACCATCGTCATGTTTGTCCTGGAGGTCTTCCGGGTTGACGTTGTGGCCATCTCCGCCATGGTGATCCTGGGCCTGCTGGAAGTGCTGCCGCCGGAACAGCTGTTCAACGGTTTCGCCAGTAACGCGGTGATCTCAATCATCGCGGTGATGATCATCGGCGCCGGCCTGGACAGGACCGGGGCCATGGGCCAGGTAGCCTCGGCTATCCTGAAGATCGGCGGCCGGACGGAGGCCCGCATCGTGCCGTTGGTGTCCGGCACCGTGGGCATCATCTCGGGCTTCATGCAGAACGTCGGCGCCACCGCCCTGTTTCTGCCGGTGATCAGCCGCATCGCGTCGCGCAGCGGCCTGGCATTGAACCGTCTGCTGATGCCCATGGGGTTCTGCGCCATCATGGGTGGCACCATCACCATGGTCGGGTCTTCTCCCCTGATCATGCTGAATGACCTGATCGAAAACTCCAATCGGAACCTGCCGCCCGGCGCCGACACCCTGACCACGTTCAACCTGTTCTCGGTCACACCTATCGGCCTGTCGCTGCTGGTCACCGGCATCGGATTTTTCCTGCTGTTCGGGCGCTTCCTGCTGCCCGCGGGGCAGACCGTGGAGCCCAGCCGGCCTGGCCGGACCAAAAACTACTTTGCCCAGGTCTACGGCGTCCAGGGAGACGTTTACGAGCTGCTGGTGACCTCCGAGAGCACCCTGGTGGGTATGTCGGTGGGAGAAGCCGAAACCGAGGAGCACGCGCCGTTTTTTATCGCCATTCGCAACGGCGACGACCGCCACCTGGCACCGGCCGGCGAAGAGATGATCTGGGTGGGGACGGTGCTTGGCGTGATGGGCGAGCGCGACCGGGTCGAGGCCTGGGCCGCCGAGCGGGAGCTGATCGTGCGGCCGCGCCTGTCCAACTTCGGTGCCCTGCTCAATCCGACCCGTGCCGGCATCGCTGAGGCGGTGATCGCGCCGGGATCCAAACTGATGGGCCAGTCTATTGCGGAACTCAGAATCCGCAAAGCCTATGGTTTCAGCGTGCTGGGTCTGCAGCGAGCGGACGAGGTGATCCTGAAAGATTTCCGCGATATGAAACTGCAGGTGGGAGACACCCTGATCATTCACGGCACCTGGCGGGACCTGGGCCGGGTTTCCCGGGAGCGGGATTTTGTACTGGTCACCGACGTGCCCAAGGAAGAACAGCGGCCCCACAAGGTGGGTTGGGCCCTGCTGTTTTTCAGCATCGCCATGGGCCTGATCATCTTTTCAGATTTCCGTCTGTCTGTATGCCTGCTGGTAGGCGCCATCGGCATGATCATCACCGGCGTGATCAACATGGACGAGGCCTACGCCGCGGTCAGCTGGAAAACCGTGTTCCTGCTGGCCAGCCTGATTCCCCTGGGCCTGGCCATGGACACCACCGGCACCGCCGCCTGGCTGGCACAGGAGGCCCTGGCCCTGATCGGCGATGTGCCGATCTGGGTACTGCAGGCCTTCATCGCCGTCATGACCACCTTTTTTACCCTGGTCATGTCCAACGTTGGCGCGGCCGCGCTGCTGGTACCCCTGGCCATCAACATTGCCCTGGCGGTGGGCGCGGATCCGGCGGTATTTGCGCTGATCGTCGGCATCGCTGCCTCCAACGCTTTCCTGATTCCCACCCACCAGGTCAGTGTGCTGATCATGGGCCCGGGGGGCTACAGCGTCTCGGATTTCCTGAAAATCGGCGGACTGATGACCATCGTATTCCTGGTGGTCATCCTGGTGGCGATCAATGTCTTCTACTGACCGTCTCGATCGGTTTTTCGGACGCTGACGACGGTGTATTCGCCTTCAATGGTAGTAGGCTCCTGGGAGCCACCGGGATGCTTGCGCCGACGCCACCAGCGGCGCACGGCCAGGATGGCAGACGCCAGAACGGCCAGTCCAGCGACCACTGCCAGCACCACCAGCCCGAGAAAGAATGCCAGCACCAGCATGCCAATGCCGGCGATGACCGCCATTACGGTCATCAGCGGACCCGGCTTGTTGGCCGGCCCGCCCAGGTGGAAATCCGGTTTGAATCGATTGTCCAAGACTGATTCCGTTACAGCGTGCTGTAAAAACTTGGGGCATCCCGGATGAACACAAGGCCTGCCCGTGACTGAAACGCGCCAACTGTTATGCAGTATGGACCAAATTGCCGACGGCGGCGCGGTTGAGGTCCGGGTCCCGGGACCGCCTGTGCGCTTCGTGGCGCTGTTGCGCCGCGGAGACCAGGTGCTGGCGTTTGCCAATGCCTGCCCCCACGCCGGCAGACCGATGAACGTCGCTCCCGACAAATTCCTGTTCAGCCCAGAGGGCGAACTGGTCTGCGCAGTTCACGGCGCCACCTTCAGGCTGCCGGACGGAGAGTGCGTGGCGGGACCCTGTGTCGGGGCGAGGCTGGAGGTCTTTCCGGTGGAGGTCGAAGACGGCCAGGTTTTCGCCGGACAGGGGTAAATACGAGGGCAAGTGGGTCCATAAATGGGCTATCATCTCGCGCGCGATCAACACAACAAAAGCATTCAAGCTTGATCTGATTCCTGCGCTTTCGAAGGAGGGCATCGTGGCGCATACATCTGCAATCCTGCCGGTTAGAACCGGTGCTTACCCTGAATTGACGCCGGTGGCGGTGCTGGTGGGCTACCTGCTCGGCGCCATTATCGCCATCAGCATCGGCTACGCCTCGCTCAAGCTGGGGTTCTCCATCGAAGGATCGGAGCTGGCGGCCATCCTGGGGTTTGCCATTTTGCGGGGCATGCTGCGTCGCTCCAGCATCATCGAGAACAATATCGTTCAGACCGTGGCGTCCGCGGTCAACGGGGCGGCATCAGGCATGATGTTTTCAGTGCCCGCGCTTTTCATCCTGGGAGAAACCGGATTTGACCCGGTCATCATGACCTTTGGCTGCATCGCCGGGGCTTTCCTCGGCATTGCATTCATCATTCCGCTGCGCAAGCAGATGATTGACTTCGAGCGCCTGACCTACCCGGGCGGCGTTGCTGTCGCCACCATCCTGAAGTCCCCGGGTGCCGGCATGCGCAAGGCCTTCTACCTGATTGGGGCGGCCGTGGTTGCCGGTGTGATACACGCCATCATCCTGTGGGGTTTCCCGGATTACGAGTACTACAACCTGGGTGAAGTTCTGGGTCTGCCGACCTATATGAACGCCATCTGGTACGTCTCGCTGCTCACCATCGGCGTAGGCTATATCGCCGGTAAAGGCGGGTTTGCTTTCATCATCGGTGGTTACGCCTGCTACTGGCTGATCGCGCCCATGCTGTCCGGCTTTGACCTTTTCCCTCTCGATCCGGCCAGCGGGGAGGTGATTCGCGAACCAGGGCTGCTGCGAGTGGCGATATACCGTCCGGTGGGTATCGGCATGCTGATCGGCGGTGCCATCACCGGCGTGATCCTGGCACTGCCCCTGATCGTCAATGCCGTCCAGAGCATGCAGGACGCGGCCAAGTCCGGCGCTGCCCTGTCCCGGGACGAAATGCCCATCAAGCTGCTTTACATGGCCATCGGCGCCGCCGCCGTGGTGCTGTGCATCATCGCGTTCCTGTCCACCGAAGAAATGGGGTTGGGCCGAGGCATCGTCATGGCGGTGGTGGGCACCCTGTGGATCTGGGTGGCCGGGGTCATCCTGTCCGAAGCCATTGGCCGTACCAACTGGTCACCGTTGTCCGGCATGACTCTGATCGCGGTAACTATTCTGATTTTCATCGCCAGCGGCATGGCCGACAGTGCCGCCATCGTGGCGGCGGTGATGGTGGGTGCCGCGTGCTGCGTGGCCATGTCCCAGGCCACCGACCTGATGCTGGACCTGAAGACCGGCTACCTGGTGGGGGCAACGCCGCGGATGCAGCAGATGGGGCAGTTCCTGGGAGCGTGGCTGGGACCGATCCTGATCATGGCGCTGATTTTTGTTCTGCATGAAGCCTACACCCTGGGCAGTGACGACCTGCCGGCACCCCAGGGCCAGGCCCTGGCCAGCATGGTCAGCGGCGTCCTGGGTGGTGATGTCCCCCTGGCCAAGTACATTGCCGGCGCCATCCTGGGCGCCCTGCTCAGCGCCACCTCCGGCGGGTTGGGGATTACCGTGGGCCTGGGCTTCTACCTTCCGTTTGCCATCGTACTGACCTACAGCCTGGGGACCTTCCTCCGGCTGTTTACCGACTGGCGGCGCGGCGAACGATTCGCCGATGACATCGGCATTCCGGTGGCCGCAGGACTGATCGTAGGTGAGGCTCTGGTCGGGGTGAGCTACGCCATCATGATTATCGTGCGAGGACTCTGAGATGGTTGCTTTGGCATATGCGCTGATTGTGCTGGGTTTCCTGGGCGGTGCCTTTGTCGCGTCCCTGGACCCGCTGATGGTGAACTGGACCTGGTTCGCGGGCCCGGTTGTCGGCGGCATTGTCGGTGTGGTCATGCTGCGCCGGGGCAAACGCCAGGCAGCATCCGCCAGCGAACGACTGGAGCAGGACATCGGCATCCTGGAAGACAGCCTGAACAATATCGTGGCCAACCTGGAAACCCTGGCGGCCAATACCCATCTGCCGGTGTACGAGGCGCGCTTCGAGATCGACCGCCTGTTTCGCAAAGACCTGATCCAGTTTGTGGACGCCCGGGAGAGCGTCATTCACCGGCACGGACTCAAGGCCTACGCCGACCTGATGAGCGCCTTTGCGGCCGGCGAGCGTTACATCAACCGGGTGTGGTCTGCATCGACTGACGGCTACGTGGACGAAGTTCGCGCTTACCTGGACCGCGCCCACACCCAGTTCATCGAAGCCCAGTCCAAGTTCGCAGCACTGAAAAGCCGGCAGGTCTAGCCTCGAGAGCAAAAAAAGAACCGGCGCCGAACTGGCGCCGGTTGAGACCGAAGACACCATTCCGGGCCTTCGGCAGGGACCCCTGCTTCCACACTGTTTGGGTGCCTTTACTCTTTATATAGCGAGAAATAGGGGGAAATCCGGACATTCAATTCCGGAATTACACCCTGACCCGCCTGCTTGCCACACCCTGGCCCCTGCCGTGCCACCCCGTTGCCATGTCCGCCGGGCAGGCTGTGATCATGAAACAAAGACACCACCGCTCATCCCGCCGCCTCGGCACCTGGTTTCTGCTGGTAATGGTGGTCCCAGCGGGCGTTGCCGGCTGGATGCTGCGCCCCGATACGGCCCACCCGGTGGCCCGGTCCATGGGCCAGGTACTGCAATACGAGTACGCCGACCATCTGCCGGAATGGGCCATACCGATCACCCGACAGTTCGTCCAGGAGCCGTCCTATCAGTGGGTAGCAGCCACCGCCGACCTGAACCAGGACGGTCGGCCGGAACTGTTGATTGCGCCGGCGCCGCGGATTTCAGATCTGTTTATCCCGGACACCCCCCTGCGACTGGTGACCCAGGATGACCATGGCGAGTGGCAAATGATCGATACCGGCGTGTCCTGCCGCCCCCAGGCGCTGGGCAGTTTCCTGGCCAACGGCTACTGGGACCTCCCCTGCCACACGCGACGCAGCAGGGTCATCCTGCGCTGGAACGGAAGCCGCTACCGGGGCGCCTGAGCGACGGGCCAGCGGCACTCACGGGGCGCGGATGGTCACCAGAGGGTGGTAGCGGGCACCCGACGACCCGAGTTCACTGCGGAACAGGCAGATCCGGTCACAAACCAGTGAGTGGGCCAGCCGGATCTCCGGCGGCCGGGTGATCGGTTTCCTGTTGCGCGACCGCGCCAGCGTCAGATGTGGTTTCAGCGGCCGCCGGTCAAACGCCACCCCGGCTGCATCGGCGTCCTTCCCCAGAAGCGAAGCCCAGCGGGACAGCGCGTCGCTGGCGTCAAAGCACACCGCCAGCAGCGCTGACCGGCGCGACGGAAAGGGCCGGACGCCGTCGACGGTCAGCGTCAGCTTGCCGGACCACGCGTGCTGTCTGCCGCGTTGAATCAGCTGCTGCACCCTGGGCACCGCCACATCACCGAAAAAACACAGCGTGACATGCCAGTTCTCCCGCGGTGTCCAGCGCAGTCCAGCGTGTGCCTGGTGTCCGGCCAGGGCGCGGGCCAGGCCGACACTGCTGGAACGGGTGAGGACCGCCCCCCAGAAGCACCGCCAATGTGTTTCAACTCCGTTGCCCATGTTCGACCCCATCTCCGCAGGAAGTAGGCTACACTGACCCAGGCTGCGATGCCTGTGCGGCGGCCGCACCATTGACTCCAGAATGGGGGAATTCGGAATGGATCACGGGGCTCATCTGAGGCAAAACACCCGGTCGCTGGCGGCGGAAGAGATACTGTTCCGGGAAGGCGAGTCCGCGGATTGCGCCTACATCATCGAGGAAGGCCGGCTGGAGATCACGACCCAGTCCGAGGGCGAAAGCGTTTTCATCTGTTTTCTTGAAGCCGGCGAGATTGTCGGCGAGATGGGGGTCATCGACAGCGCGCCCCGCACGGCCACCGCCAAGGCGGCCGACCCTACCCGCCTCACCGTGGTAACGCGTGAGCAACTCACCGAGCGCATTGCCCAGGCCGACCCCATTCTCAAGCTGCTGGTCAAGATCCTGCTGGACCGTTATCGAAGCGGGCTCAATACGGTAAAAGGGGAATCCCCCATCAGCGGCGACGGCGAGCTGATCTCCGAGGAGGTGGTCGGAGAATACATTCATCACGGTATCGACAAGATCCGGCTGGAGGCCGAGCTCAAGGAGGCCCTCAAGCAGGAGCAGCTGGAGGTGTTCTACCAGCCGCTGCTGGACGTCCAGTCCCGCAAGGTCGCAGGCTTCGAGGCGCTGACCCGCTGGCGCCATCCCAGCCGCGGCCAGATTTCGCCGGGGCTGTTCATCACCCTGGCCGAGGAAACCAGCCTCATCGTACCCGTTGGCCTGTTCGTGTTCGAGCAGGCCTGCAAAACCCTGGTGGAGTTCCAGAGCCAGGCCGGCAGCCCGGAAATCCCCATATTCATGAGCATCAACGTGTCAGGACGGCAGATAGCCGACCCCAACTTTATCGACCATGCCGCCGAGATCACCAGCCGTTACCAGCTGGATCGCGGCCAGATCAAGCTGGAGATCACCGAGAGCCTGGCCGTGGATTTTGAATTGACGGAACGCTGGATTGAGCACGCCCACGAGCTGGGGTTCCAGGTGTCGCTGGATGATTTCGGCACTGGCTACTCCAGCCTGCATACGCTGTACCGCCTGGACCTGGACTTCGCCAAGATCGACCAGGCCTTCATCAAACCTCTGGATGACGAACCGCGCAGTCGGGAGCTGCTGCGGGGCATTATTCGCCTGATGCGCGGGCTGGGATTGCGCATCGTGGTTGAAGGCGTGGAGCGGGGTACCCAGCTGGATTACGTGACCGAGCTGGGCTGCGACTACGCCCAGGGGTTTCTGGTTGGTTACTCGCTCAACAGCGCCGACGCGCTGCAGCTGCTGGAAGACGGCCCGGACCTGGAAACCGACGCCTTATAATCGGGCGCCGGCATCAGGCTTTCCTGTCGTCGTTTTTCCCAGCGGCTGCCACCTCCTCGGTGACCCGCTGTTCGATGCGCTGACGCAGCTTGCCTACGCCTTCGTTCAGCCGATCCAGCGAACCGTCGATGGTGTCCTTGGCTGACGCCGTGATACCGCCGCGGTCGTACTGCTCCTTGATGCGCTGCTCCAGCCGGCCGAACAGTTCGTCGATGCCAGGGTCTTCTTCCGGGCGCCCGAACAGATTGATCCAGCTTTCAGTCTTGCGGCCGAAGTCCAGCACCTTGTTGAACAGCCGGGCCGGGTTGCCAGGTTCCATCACAAGGCCGGCGAGGGCCGCCACCAGGCTGACCGGAATCATCAGAGCATCCCGCAGGCCGTCCACCACCAGTTTGGCCTGAAACTTCAGGACATCCCGGAACAGCACCCACCGGCTGTCATCGCCAACGCTGTCAGAATCCTGGCCGGAATCGGCCAGAGATCCGGTCCCGGTTTCCGACCCGGCATCCCGGGGCGTTTGTTCCGACAACGGGTTTTCTTTATCGTCCATCTTTTACTCACCAGACCAGACACATGATCAAAGCCATTTGGAACAGTACTGAAATTGCCGCCAGCACGGACACCGTCACCGTGGAAGGGAATCACTACTTCCCACCGGGCGACGTCAGCGCCGAGCACCTTCAACCCAGCGACACGCGAACTCACTGCCACTGGAAGGGTGAAGCGCACTATTATCACGTGGTGTCGGGGGATCAGGTCAATCGGGATGCCGCCTGGTTCTACCCGGATCCCAAGGATGCCGCTGAACACATCCGTGACCATATCGCGTTCTGGCGCGGTGTGCAGGTCATCGACACCGAGAACTGAAACACGGAAGTGGCCTCAGGGCGCCGCTAAACTCATGATTTTATAACGAAGGTTCGGGTAGAATGTCCGCAAGGTTCGTGGGAATTTGGGATGGAAGACAGTAGCAACGGGACCCTGCTGGTCACCCGCTATTATTGGTTTCTGCCGGCCATAGCCGCGGGATTCCTGATGCTGCTGGCACCGCAGCCCTGGGCGCCGATCCTGCTGTTCGTCAATCACGCGGTATATGTGTGGGGTGCACGCATGCTGCTGGCACCGCCGCGCGAGGGGTTGGTGCTGTCCCGACTGGTCGGCCAGGTCCTGTTTCAGCTTTTCTTTGGCCTCGCCGCGGGCCTTTTCGTCGGCGTTCCCCTGGCCCTGGCCATGCCCGACTGGGACCTGGTATCCATCGCCGTTCTGGCCGCCTCATCCGCTGTCTTCCTGCTCATCGCACTGAAGCTCTGGCCGGCCCACGGATCCATCGTTACCGACGATGATCCGCAGCTCAACAACCCGGTCAGCGCTGCCGCCCGCGGTTGCCGGTTGGCCTTGTCGCTGACCCGGGAACGCCTGGAAACCACCCTGGAAGGCATCCCGGTGCTGGGCGGTGCGCTGATTCTGGGCGCGGCCCCGGTGGCGCTGTACTACCTGGTGGCCGGTTTGGATCCGGCGGCATTTTTCGGCGCAGCCGCCGCCTACCTGTGCCTGCTGGCACCCTGGGTTTCCTGGTTTGTGGTGTCCGAGGTACTGCGCGTCGTCCAGATCGAACCGGAGGCGGCGCCCGCTGAACCCGCTCCCCCGCCAGCTGAGACCCAGATCATGACGCCAGCCGATACTATTGCCGCAACACCGGTGTTTGCGCAGCCACAGACCGAGGCAGACCCGCTGCTGCTGGCAGCAACGAATTGCGACATGACGGCCATGCAAAACGCCGTGGACCGCGGCGCCAACGTGAACGTCACGGGGGATAAAGCGGTCACCCCCATCATCCTTGTGGTTCAGAGCCAGCACGCGGACCGCGAGCGGGCCATCCAGTGGCTGGTGGAACAGGGCGCAGACCCTAACGCCGCAGATTTGTCCCGCAACACCCCGCTGCACCACGCGGTGCACCTGGGAGATCTCACTGCAACCTCTACCCTGCTGAAATGGGGCGCCAGCATGCTGCTGGAAAACAATGAACAGATGTCGCCCCTGGCCGCCGCCTGTGACGCCGCCCAATGGACCGCGGCCAAAGCCCTGATTGACGCCGGCGCAGCGGTCAAACCCGACCGTGGCGTATCCCCGCTGCATGCTGCGGCCATGCAGAGTGATGACGACCCCGCCGGCATCGAGATGCTGCTGAAGGCCGGCGCCAAGGTGAACCAGTCCGGCAAGCTTGGCCGCACGGCGCTGATGGGCGCAGCGCTCAAGGGCAATGCTCAGATTGCCGATACGCTGCTCAAAGCGGGCGCCGACATCAATGCCCGGGACGACTTCGGCAACACCGCTCTGATGGAGGCCTCCCGCTCCGGCGCCAACCCGGTGCTGGAACGATTCGTGTTCTGGAACCCGGAGACAGAGCCCCGGGACAAACCGGGCCGGACCGCGCTGCTGGTGGCCGTGTCATCGCGGCGCTCCAACCCGGAGACCATCCGACTGCTGATTGCCATGGGCGCGGACCCTGATGTCAGGAACCGGGAGGGCCGCGAGGCGGCGGACCTGGCGGCCGCGGCCGGGCGCTGGCGCGTGGCCAAAGCCCTGGGATACAAGGAAACCGCCACAACAGTCATGTCGCCCAACCGGCTCAAGGCCGAGCCGGAAGAACAGGCCGATGACGCTTTGGTCATCGACCTGCGCCGGTTCCAGACTAACGAGGACATGGAATGGGCGCAGCGCCAGATGGAAAACCGCAGCCGGACCCAGTTGGAAGCAGCCACAACAGTCATGGCCGCGGTGACCGCTTCGGCCGTCAGCCCGTCCCCGGCGCCGGAGCAGCAGGAATCGGATGAGCCGCCAGCCGAGCCTTCGGAACTGGCTGACACCGGTGCCGAAGATGAAGTCGCGGAACCCTCCAGGGACGAGTCGGATTTCAAGCTGGTTGGCGAAGTGCTCGAGTACCCAACAGGAAAGTCCCTGAGTCAGGACCAGGCTGAAGCGGACAGCAACTCACTACCAGCCGACGAGCCTCCCGCCACCGATGAGCCCGCGCTCGAGGCCGTGGAGCCGGTCGAGGCGGAGCCGGTAGAGCTGGAGCCGGTCGAACCGTTGGAATCCGAGGCCGCCGGGGACGAAGCACCCGAGCATGCGGAACATGCCGAGATATCCGTCGTGGATATCAACCTCCATCAGGTAGAACCCGAGGTCGAGGAGCCGGCCGAGGAAGAACATTCCGACGGACTCAGCCAGGTAGTGGACCTGGGAGATGCCGACGAAGCGGCGATAGACCAGGGCAAGTCCGGAGTTTTTGAGGATCCCCAAGCTGACGAGAAGCGGCAGGCCGGCTACACAGCCCTGCTGGAAGCCGCCACCAGCGACGACATCGAGCAGATGAAAGTCGTGCTGATGAGCCAGCCCGATGCCCCGGAGTGGTGGCTTTCCTCGGCCTTCCTCAACGCCGTCGCCAGTGGCGCCATCGTGGCCCCGCGCTGGCTGCTGGACAATGGCCTGAACCCCAACGCCCGCGGGGAATCGGGTCAGGCCCTTCTGGACTGCCTGGTGCAGCAGTCTCCAGCACCGCTGGACATTATCGGTCACCTGCTGGAGCAGGGCGCCAGGGCCGAACCTGCCGGGCTGCACCTGGTGTGGCTCAGCGGTTATGCCTGTCACCAGCACGATATGCCGGCAGACAAACTGGACGAAGACCACGAAGCAGCCCTGACCGGCCTGATACCGCGAATGATAGAGCGAGGCGCCGATCCTGAGCTGCAGGACCGCCTGGGCAGAACCGCGCTGCATTGGGCGGTGGCCCACCGCAGCCTGCCCTATGTTGAAGCGCTGCTGAATCACGGATTCGACGTCAATGCCCGGGATGGCGGCGGCAACCCGCCGCTGATCTGTGCCATGGATGCTGAACGGCCTCAGCAGATGGGCATCCTTCGATCCCTGATCAAACATGGCGCGGACCCGAAGCTGGCCAACGACGAAGGCTCCACGCCCATGGCCCTGGCCATGGCCGCGGACGACGCGACCATTCAGAAGATCCTGATGATGGGCAAAGGCCAGAGCGAGGCCCGCAAGGCGCCTGACCAGAAGAAGGATGACCTGGTGGCGGCCGCTGCCGAGGGCAACCTGGGCCGCGTCAAGCGGCTGCTGGCGACCGCTGCCGACGTGGACCAGCGCGACAAGCAGGGCTGTACCGCGCTGCTGCGGGCGGCGGGTGGCGGCCATCCGACGGTGGTCACCTCGTTGCTGGCAGAGGGTGCCGACGCTGAACTGGCCGCATCCAACGGCACCACGCCCCTGGGTGCCGCCGTGCTCGGTGATCACCGGGAGATTGTCAAGCTGCTCGTGGACCGGGGCGTTCCGGTTGATCAGCACCAGCGTTTTGGGCTGACGCCGTTGATGCTCTCCGCCGCGCGCTGGAACCCCCGAATGACCCAGCTGCTGATCCGAATGGGCGCAGCCGTTGATCACCGTGACGAAATGGAAGGCACGGCCCTGATGGCGGCCGTCCAGAATGCCCTGGTCAGCGACCGCCGCGAACAGGGCGAGCAGACCGTGCATGCACTGATTGCCGCGGGTGCGGACGTGAACGCGGCCAATGACGAAGGTCAAACTGCCCTGATGCTGCTGCTGGGAGTGCGCTCCCGGGACGAGGCCCGGGAAGAACCGGCGTCACTTTCCGAATTGACCCGCATGCTGGTGGAGGCTGGAGCCGACCTGGACAGCCAGGACCTGACTGGCTGGTCGGCGCTGCATGCCGCCGCTGCCCACGGTTTCCTGAATCCCACCCGGGATCTGCTTAATGCCGGCGCCAGCAAACGGCTGCGCGACATCAACGGTCTGTCCGCCTGCGACCTGGCCATGGACCACAGTCACGACAAGCTGGTCGACCTGTTCCTGTCATCCTGAGCCCGTGCAATCCCTGGGACCCGCAATCGCCAGTCAACTAGGGCTGGATGGCGATTCCAGTCATTGCCGCCGCGTAGCCGGTGGCGACATCAACCAGGCCATGGAACTTCGCTTTGGCAACCAGCGCTTTTTCGTCAAGTATCACCCGGGCGGCGACCCGGCCATGTTCGAAACGGAAGCCGCCGCGCTGAAAGAGATAGCCGCGACCGGCACCGTCCGGGTACCGCAACCGGTGCTGAATGGCGAACTGGACGGCACCCCTTACTGCGTACTGGAGTGGCTGGACCTGGACGCCAAGTCACCGCGGTCCGATGCCGCCCTGGGACAGCAGCTGGCCCGGTTGCACCAGCAACCCCAGCCGTACTTCGGCTGGACCCGGGATAATTTCATCGGGTCCACCCCCCAGCCCAACGCCCGGGAGGATTCCTGGTTGACATTTTTTCGGGACCAGCGAATCGGCCATCAGCTGGACCTGCTCGGTTCCCGTGGCGCGCCGCGCTCACTGTTGCGCAGCGGCCGTCGGCTGATGGACGACATGGACCGTTTCCTGGGGGATTACCGGCCGGTCCCGGCACTGCTGCATGGCGACCTCTGGGGCGGCAACTACGCGGCGCTGAGCGATGGCGACGCGGCCATGTTCGATCCGGCCTCCTACTACGGCTGCCGCGAAGCGGACCTGGCCATGACCCGTCTGTTTGGCGGCTTTGGCGGTGATTTCTACCGGGCCTACGAAGAGCAGTACCCGCTGGAGCGGGGAAGCCAGCAGCGGCTCCCGCTGTACCAGCTTTACCACGTCCTCAATCATGCCAACCTGTTTGGCGGCGGCTACCTGGGCCAGTCCCAGCGGCTGCTGGATCGGCTCAACGGGACCTGAAATGGACCGCAGCGTTTCCAACGCGGAGCTGGGTGCCCTGTTGTTTGCCTGCCTGGCGGTTATCGCCTGGTCGGCGGTGGACCCTGCGGACCGCGCCACCTGGTGGCTGGAGGCCCTGCCGGTGCTCATCGCGATTCCACTGATGTGGTTCACCCTGGACCGGTTCCCGCTGACGCCCCTGACCTACCGGCTGATATTTGTGCACTGTGTCATCCTGCTGGTGGGCGCCCACTACACCTACGCCCAGGTGCCCCTGGGATTCTGGTTCCAGGACCTGCTGGACCTGCAGCGCAATCACTACGATCGACTGGGGCATATTGCCCAGGGATTCATTCCAGCCATGCTGGCGCGGGAAATCCTGCTGCGGACGTCGCCGCTGCGCCCGGGCCGGACGGGTGGCTGGCTGTTTTTCCTGGTGGCATGCGTCTGCCTGGCCTTCAGCGCCTTTTACGAAATGATCGAATGGTGGGTGGCGGTCATTGCCGATGAGGAAGCCAGCGCTTTCCTGGCAACTCAGGGCGATATCTGGGACACCCAGTGGGACATGTTCCTGGCCCTGTGCGGTGCCATTGCCGCCCAGCTGCTGTTCTCGCCTGCCCAGGACCGCATGCTGCACCAGATGGGGATGCCGGAAGAGTGAGAAAGCGGCACCGGGCTGTCACAAAATCATGAGAATTAGGTGTTCGACTTCAAACCATTAGCGCCACTCCTTGCAATTTGAATGGACTTTTGATGGAGTGGCAAAAACCAGGGACCACAATGCTTATGCCCGATTTGCGACTGGAAGTTCTTCGGACAGACGTGGCTGGGATGCCCATCGAGTGGATCGATTACCAGCAGGCGGCAAAATACCTTTCTCTCGGCGTTGTGGTTTACTCCATTGGATCAGTGGTCTATCGAATCCACGGCGGCATCAGCGCCAGCACCGGCCTGCGCAGCTATGTTGACGTCAACGCCATCATTGCCACCAAGGGCGTCAACCCCGAGAACAATCATCGCCGGAAGAACTACGTCCCACCGCTGACCAACCGCGCACTGTTTAAGCGGGACCAGAACCTGTGCCTGTACTGCGGTAACCGGTTCCAGGTACGGGAACTTTCCCGGGACCACGTGACGCCGCTGTGCCACGGTGGCGTGGACCACTGGAACAACGTCGTCAGCGCCTGCAAGCGCTGCAACAACCACAAGGCGGGACGCACCCCGGAGCAGGCTGGCATGGAGCTTCTGGCCATCCCGTTCTCGCCCACCCATGCCGAGTACGTTTACCTGCAGGGCAAGCGCATCCTGGCTGACCAGATGGACTTCCTGCTGGCGCACTTTCCCCGCAACAGCCCCCTGCTGAAGCGTATCCGCAACAGCCAGACCCACTGACAGCCACAGGCCACGCCCCGCGGTTGAGGCGGGCCGCCCCTCCGGGTTAATCTCGGGGTTTCAAGCCAGTCAAGACCCCAAGTGCCCGCCAACCAGGACCTGTTTCTCATCGACGCCAGCGTATACGTCTTCCGGGCGTATTTTTCCATCTCGCCCGAACTGGAAGACAACGACGGCAATCCCACCAACGCCGTTTACGGCTTCACCGGGTTCCTGCTGTCGCTGCTGGAGCAGCTGCAGCCCACCCACATGGCCATCGCCTTCGACGAAAGCCTGGAGACGTCCTTCCGGAATGACATCTACCCGGACTACAAGGCCAACCGGGAACCGGCGCCGCTGGAGCTGAAGCGCCAGTTTGCCCACTGCCGTTCCATCGCCGAAGCCCTGGGTGTCGACTGTTTTTCAGACGACCAGTACGAAGCCGACGACATCATCGGCACCCTGGCCCACCGCCACCGGCAACGCGGACTGACGCCCCACATCCTGTCGTCGGACAAAGACCTGGCTCAGCTGATCCAGGGTAAGGAGACGCTGTGGGATTATTCCCGTCAGCAGCGGCTGGACAGCGACGGCATCGAAAAGTAGTTTGGGGTCAGTCCCGACCAGATCGCCGATTTCCTGGCCCTGACCGGCGACTGCGTCGACAACATTCCCGGCGTACCCGTTGTCGGGCCCAAATCGGCGTCGGTCCTGCTGAAACATTTTGGCTCGCTGGACCAGGTGCTGGAACGGTCAGAGGAGATCGCGTTCCTGTCGGTTCGCGGGGCCAGGTCCCTGGCGAAAAAGATCGCCGACAATAGCGACGCCGCCAGGCTGTCCCGCCGCCTGACCGGTATCGAGCTGGAGGTTCCCCTGCCCGAACCTGAACCGGAACTGGCGTGGACCACGCCGGACGCGGCTACCTTGAACGAGCTGTTCGATTTCCTGAACTTCGGCAGGCTGCTGCGGCAGCGGGTGGACAAGCTGGCGGCGGGGTAGTCATGGTGTTGAAGAAACCAGTCATGGATTCTTCAACCCCGAAACACGCGATATTCCCTCGGCTCACTCTTCCCAGCCGGCCTCCGGATCCAGGGCCAGCAGAATCTGGGGTGCCACGGTTACCGACTCCAGGGGCTTGCCGCTGCGCGGATCGTACAGGGCAGAATTACTGTTGGCCACCAGCAGGAACTCACCGTCGGCCACGATTCCCTCGTTGGGCGCGTCCATCCGGGGCTGACCAACCAGAATCGGCTGGGCTTTGGTCACGAGCGTACCGCTGCCGTCCAGTGCCACTCGAAAAACCCGGTTCGGGCTGTTGCCGCTCTGCACCATGATCAGACCGTCCCGGTACCAGTCCAGGGCATCGATGCCGCCCAGGTTGACCTTGGGGTCGGCCCTGACCTGAAAGGCCTTGCTGGAACCCAGTTCAACGGCGAACAGGCCCATTTCATAGTCTGAAAAGTACAGGAAGCGGCCATCCGGAGACGTGGCCAGGCCGCGAAAACTGGTAAAGGTGGGCGCATGAAACACCCGCTCCAGGTGGCGCTTTTCCGGATCCACCCGGAACACCTCGGGTCGGCTGGAGTTGGCCACGTAGACCGACCCGTCCCGGGCCACCGTCAGGTTGGACAATACGTTACGTCCCTGTCCTACCGGCAGCTCGTAGCGGCTTTTTGGTTTACCCGTGTCCAGGTCGAATTCAAAGACGCCGGTGCGACCTGCATCCTGGAACTTGATGTCGCGATAGTGTGGCACCGCAGCGGATGCCACCCAAAGGGAGCGGCGCCCGGGGTCAACAGCCAGGTCGAACACCCCCAGCAGCCCGTTTTCCTCGCTGGCCTCGACCAGGATCTTGCGACTCCCGTCGGCATCCACCGAGAAGATGCTGCCGGTGGTAATGCTGCCGGCCAGCAGCCGTTTGTTTTTCGGGTCCCAGGCCAGGCCGTCGATCAGCAGACCGTCACCCTGGACCGGAATTTCACGGATAACCCGACCGGCTGGCTCCAGGTTTCGTTTGAATCCATCCTGGATAAAACCGTAGAGCTCGAAACCGCGCAGATTGTCGAAGTCCGAGTCCTGGTCGAGGTCAAAGCTCATGCCCTGCCCGGACAGCAGCAGCAGGGTGTTGTAGGCCTCGGATTTTTTGTCCTGCAGGGCGTAGGCCTTGGCCAGTGCATAGTTGTAGGCACCAATCTGGGGCCGCAACTGCACCAGCCGCGCCGCGGCGCGCTCCATGGCGGAATAATCCTCGGCTGCCTGGGCCTGGGCGGCCATGGCAATCAGCCGGGCCGGGCTGGACTCGTTTTCCACCGCCGGCTGGGCAGCCGGCTGATCCTGGGCCCCTGCGGCGCCGGCCAGCAGGGCGAGAATGATGACAGATTTAAGGATGTTCATGAGATTCGGGTTTCCTGCGCTGGACGGGTATATACGACTGATCCAACCAGTATTCAAGGTGCGCCGCAGGCGGGACCGGGATATCACCGACGGCCTCCGCCCCTGCTATGCTTGCTCACCATCTCCAACTGTGAAAAGCAACGATCCTGTGACCACACTTCATCAGGGCAAGTTCCTTGGGCTCCGCGACCGGGACGGCTGGGAGTACTGTTTTCGCACCAACGCCCACGCCGTGGTGGCGGTGATCGCCGTGACTGCCGACAGGGAGCTGTTGTTCACCGAGCAGTACCGTCCGCCGGTGCAGTGCCGGGTCATCGAGTTCCCGGCCGGGCTGGTGGGCGACGACGGTGTGGGCGAAGACCCGGCGACCGCCGGTCAGCGCGAGCTGCTGGAGGAGACGGGTTACCGGGCCGATCAGTTGCAGCTCCTCACCCTGGGCCCTACCTCCGCCGGACTCACCGACGAGGTCATCCATTTTTTCCTGGCTGAGAACGCCCACCAGGTGACCGACGGCGGCGGCGTGGGCGGCGAGGAAATCCAGGTTCACCGGGTGCCGCTGGCAGAGGTGCATGACTGGCTGCGGCGGTGTCAGGCCAACGGTCTGATGCTGGATCCGAAGGTTTACGCCGGGTTGTATTTTCTTCAGCAAAGGGC
>JAAUYD010026788.1_pt1 | contig 24663 bp, 18 predicted proteins | sample 7278101 | NCBI WGS metagenome assembly JAAUYD01 (sample SAMN14350128, study PRJNA611818) | marine sediment metagenome | isolation source: surface marine sediment (0.6m) | place: French Polynesia: Moorea | collected 2018-08
ATCTCGATCGACGTCGCCGGTCGGCCGGCCGTTCCCGACGACGCCCTTGCGGCGGCAGTGACCGTCACCGCGCTGTCGACCGCCACCGCGGGCTTCGTCACCGCCTACCCGGGCGGCAGCGAGCTACCGCCGACATCGACGGTCAACACGCGTTGGGACCGGGTCGTCGCGAACTCGGCGATCATCCCGATCGGGCCGGACGGCACCATCGAGGTCTTCTCACTCGTGCCGACCCACATCGTGGTCGACATCACCGGGGTGTTCGTGCCGATGGACCGCGCCCGCGACGGCCGGTTCGTGCCGGTTGCGCCGCGCCGGCTGATCGACACCCGGCTCGGTGGCGGGGCAGCGCTGGCGCCCGGCGCCGACCTGCCCGTGCCGAGACCGCCCGAGGCGGCGAGCGACGCGACGGCGCTGGTCGTCAACGTGACGAGCCTGCTCGAGAGCCGCCCCGGCCATCTCAGCGCACGACCGACGGGGCAGCAACCGGCCACGTCGTCGTTCCTGAACGCCAACGGCACGGGGCAGGCGCTCGCCTCGTCGGTGATCCTGCCGATCTCGCCCGACGGGCTGACGATCCGCACGAGCGGCGGCGGCCACCTCGTCGTCGATCTCGTCGGATGGTTCACCGGCCCGTCGGCGAGCGAGTCGGCGGACGGGTTGTTCGTGCCCCTCGCCCCGACACGCCTGCTCGACACGCGGGAGCAACGGCCGCGCATCTGGCCCGGCGGCACGATCGAGCTCGCCTCGCCGGTCGCCGGCGCGTCGGCGCTCGCCACCAACCTGACCATCACGAACGCCGATCGGCGCGGCCACGTCACGGCGTATCCGGCAGGGACGACGCGCCCGTTCACGTCGGCGATCAACCCGGCGATGCACGATCACACGCTGGCCAACATGGCGATCACGCGCATCAGCGATCGGGGTGCCGCGTACTACGCCCATGCGGGCGTCGACGCCGTCGTCGACCTCACGGGCTACTTCACGGGCGCGCCGGCGACGGCGAGCTCGGGGCCGGCACCGAACCAAGCCGGGCGGTCGCGGGTGCTGCTCGTGGGGGACTCGACCCTCGCGTCGCTCGGCGTCTACACCGACGGGCGGGACGCGCTGCTCGGCTTCGAGCCGATCGTCGACGCGCAGTCGTGCCGCCGGCTGCTGCGACCGTCGTGCCACAGCCGCGTCACGAACCTGACGCCGAACACGGCGGTCGAGGCGATCCTCGGCACGCCGGGGGTGCTCGACATCGTGGTCGTCAAAGCCGGGTACAACGACTGGTTCAGCGACTTCCCCGTCGAGTTCCACGCCGTCGTCGAGGCGTCGCGCATCAAGGGCGCCCACACGATCGTGTGGCTCAGCTACAACGAGGACGTCGCCCGTGAGAACGCCCGTCGCGCCTACCACGAGAACAACGTCGACCTCTACCAACTGGCCCGACTGCCGCAGTACGGCGACGTGCTGCTCGCCGATTGGCTGACCTACAGCCGGCCGCACCCGCAGTGGTTCGACGACGGCACCCACGCCGGCCGGGAAGGGACGTACGCGATCGCCGACTACGTCAGCCGGTGGGTCGCTGCGATCGAGCACAAGCCGTGCCCGCGACCGTGGTGGCCCGGGCAGCCGTCACCGGACCCGTGCCCGAACCCCGATCTGATCGGGGCGCCCACCGACGTCATGGCGCTCTACGGCCGCTGAGGCTCGATCGGCGAACGCAGCCGGACTACCGCTGGTCGGCGCCGCCGAGACCGGCGCGCAACGCTGCGATCCAGTCGTCGGCCTGGCGCCATCGCTCGTCGGCATGGGCACGGGTGTCGTGCTCTTGCTCGTCGGCGCGCGGCCACGAGCCGAAGAACTTGACGGCGCCCTGCTTGGCGTGGAGCGCACGCATCGCGTCGGCGAGCAGGTCGTCGCCGACGTGGCCCTCGGCGAAGAGGATGAAGCAGTAGTCCCCGAGTCCGCCGTGCTTGGTCGGTCGCGAGATCAGGTTCGACAGGTTCAGGCGACGAGCCGCGAACTCCTGCAGGATCGAGATCAGGCTGCCGGGCTCGTCGGCGCGCTGGTAGACGACGAGTGCGGTCCGGTCGTGGCCGGTCGGGGCGGGGACACCGGCGCGGGACACCACGACGAACCGGGTCTGGTTGCCCTGGTGATCCTCGATGTTCTCCGCCAGCACGTCGAGCCCGTACCGCTCGGCGGCGACCCGCGGTGCGATCGCGGCGACGTCGGGAGACGGGTCGTCGCCGACGAGTTGCGCCGCACCGGCGGTCGAGTCCGCGATGTGCAGCTCGGCGCCGGGCAGCTCCTCACGCAGGAACCGGTGGCACTGCGCGGTGGCGACCGGGATCGAGTAGATCTGCTTCACGTCGCCGAGCGCGACACCCGGCCGGGCGGCGAGGCAGAGATGGATGTCGAGCACGACCTCGCGGACGATCAGCAGCTCGTGATCGAAGGCGAGCGCGTCGAGGGTGAAGTTGACCATGCCCTCGATCGAGTTCTCGATGGGCACGAAGCCGAAGTCGACCTCGCCCGCCGACACCGCGTCGAGCACGTCGGGCACCGTTCGGTAGGCGAGCGCCTCCCCGGCGGCGAGATCGGGCTGTGTGCGCAGGGCCTGCTCGGTGAACGTGCCGAACGGCCCGAAGAACGCCACGCGGGGATGGCGGTCCGGCGGCTGGTCGTTCGAGGGCTCGTTCATGGCCGCGAGGTTAGGGGCCGGCGTGGTGCGATCCGCCGTCCCTTCTGCCAGCATGTCGCCGATGGACGAGGCCGCGTTGCGTACGTTGATCGACGGCATCCGGTCCGGCGAGATCTCCGCCGACGACGCCGTCGGACGACTCCGCCGTCTCCCGTTCGCCGATCTCGGCGATGCGATGGTCGACCACCACCGTGCGCTCCGCCAGGGTGTCCCCGAGGCGATCTACGGGCCCGGGAAGTCACCCGAGCAGTGCGTCAGCATCGTCGGTGAGCTCCTCGGGCACGGCAGCGGCCCGGTGCTGCTGACGCGTGCGAGCGACGACCAGCTCAAGGCGGTGCTCGCCGAGCACGGCCCGGCCGAGCACGAGGCGGGTTGCGTGCTCTGGCGCCGTCCCGAGCCCCGCGCCGACCGCCAGGTGCTCGTGGTCACCGCCGGCACGGCCGACGCACCGGTCGCCGACGAGGCGGTGATCACGCTGGCGGCCTACGGGCTCGGGGCCCGACGGCTCGTCGACGTCGGGGTGGCCGGCCTGCACCGCCTGCTCGCCCACGTCGACGAGGTCACGTCGGCCGACGCCGTGGTCGTCGTCGCCGGCATGGAGGGTGCGCTCGCATCGGTGATCGGCGGTCTGGTCGCCGCGCCCGTCGTCGCCGTGCCGACATCGGTCGGCTACGGCTCGGGCCTCGACGGCGTCACTGCGCTGCTGGCGATGCACGCCTCGTGCGCCAGCGGGATCACGGTCGTCGGCATCGACAACGGGTTCGGTGCGGCGAGCGCGATCGCCAGGACGCTGCGCTGATGCACTGCTGGTTCAACTGCTGCGCGGGCGTGGCGGGCGACATGCTGCTCGCGTCGCTGATCGACGCCGGCGCCGACCGGCTCGACGTGATGGATGCCTGGGGCGCGCTCGGTGTCAGCGGCTACGCCGCCACCTGGGAGCGGGTCCAGCGCTGCGGCGTGACCTCGCTGTGGACGAACGTCGCCGTCGACGGCGTCCACGACGATCGCGACGGTCACGACGTCGGGCACCCGCACCGGCCGGCCGCTGAGGTGCTGGCGCTGATCGAGTCGTCGGACCTGTCCGCCCGCGTCAAGGCCGACGCGCTCGCCGTCTACCGGCGCCTCGCCGAGGTCGAAGGAGCGATCCACGGCATCGACCCGGGCGATGTCGAGCTGCACGAGGTCGGTGCGATCGACTCGATCCTCGACGTGGTCGGGGTGTGCGCGGCGCTCGCGTCGCTCGGGGTCGACGAGATCGCGTATTCGCCGATCGCCGTCGGGCACGGGACCGTCGACACCACCCACGGCCGGTTGCCGAACCCGGTGCCGGCGGTGAGCAGGCTGCTGGCCGAGTCCGGAGCGCGCACGGTGGGCGTCGACACCACGATGGAGCTCGCCACGCCGACCGGGGTCGCGGTGCTGACGGTGTTGGGCACGTGCTCGCCGATGCCGCCGATGACCGTCCGATCGACCGGGTTCGGCGCCGGCACCGCGGATCCGCCCGGGCGGCCGAACGTCGTGCAGGCGATCGTCGGGGACACCGAGACCGGCAGCGCCGCCGACGGGCGCCCCTGCCACCTGCTCGAGGCGAACGTCGACGACGTGACCGGCGAGGTGATCGCCCACACCATCGCGCTCCTGCTCGCAGCCGGCGCTCACGACGCGTGGGCGACGCCGATCGTCATGAAGAAGGGCCGTCCCGCCCACACGGTGCATGCGCTGTGCGACGACGCCGCGTTCGTCGCCGTGCGGACGGTGCTCGTCCGCGAGACCGGCACGCTCGGCGTGCGAGCCGCACCGGTGCAACGCTGGCCGCAGCAGCGCGACGCCGCGACCGTGCACCTCGACGGCCACCCGATCGGGGTCAAGCTCGGCGCGACCAGGGTCAAGGTCGAACACGACGACGCTCTCTCGGCCGCCACCGCGCTCGGCAGGCCACTACGCGACGTGATCGCCGAGGCCGAACACCTCGGCCGCGCCTTGCGCGGACAGCCCTGACGGCGCACCGACGGTTGCGTCGGCGGGCCGCGCAGGGTCGGGTCAGCCGAGCTCGAGGCTGCTGGTGATCAGGCTCAGGATGGCATCGGCGCCCAGCCCACCGCTCCACCGCGCGGCGACGGTGCCGTCGGCGTCGAGGAGAGCCACGAACGGGAAGCCCGTCACGCCGAACGCGTTGGCGGCGACGAGCGTGTTCGCGTCGAAGTCGACGCCGTCGGCCATCACGGGGAACTGCCAGTCACGCCGGTCGAGCCACTCGCTCGGCGGGAAGTTGGGTCGATCCGGCGCGACCGAGGTGCTGATGCCGACGACGTTCAACGACGCCGGCAGGCGACCGTCGTCGCGCAGTCCGTTGATGACGGGGATCTCGTCGTTGCAGTGGGGGCACCAGTGGGCGAGGAAGACGACCATCGTCGGACCGGCTGCGACCGCGTCGATGCGGACCGTGCGCCCGTCGAAGTCCTCACCGACCAGCACCGGCGCCGGGGCGCCGCGGGCGGGGTCGGCGCCGCCGTCGGGGAGCGGCGGCAACGGGTCACCGATGACGTCGACCGGGCCGATCGACCCGATCAACGAGTCCGGGAGATCGGGCGGCACCGTCGACCGCGGACCGTCGGAGGGACTGTTGAGCGAGGTGTCGCCGTCGCCGTCGGTGGCGCTGTCGGCGTCGTCGTTCGCGGCGGGTGACCGGGCCGAGAGATCTTCCACGGGCTCGTCGTCCCCGCACGCAGCGATGGCGAGCGTGGCGGCGATGGCGAGTGCGGCGATGCGACGGTGGTTCACGATGACTCCTTGGACGCCGGGAACGGGACGAGGTTGACCACCAGGATGGCGACGAATCCTGCGAGTGCCATGAACGCGAGCGTGACGAAGCCGAACTCCTCGAACCACACGTCGGCGCATGCCGGCCCGAACAGACCGCACGACTCGGTGTCCCGGAGCACGCCGCGCTCGATGAGGTAGTGGTACCCCGAGATGCCCGCACCGACGAGGGCCATCGGCGCGACGTAGAACCTGGCGTTACCGTCGCGACGGATCAGGGCCACGACGGCGACCACCGCGATCGGGTACATGGCGATGCGCTGGTACCAGCAGAGGCGGCACGGCACGTAGTCGGCGACCTCGGAGAAGTAGAGGCTGCCGAGCGTGGACACGCCGGCGACCGCGGCCGTCCAGTGCGTCCGGGCGGCGACAGCGCGGGCGCCCCAGCCGGCGACGACCGGGGTGCGCGGCGCCAGCAGGCGTGCCACGACGAGCGCGATCGCTCCGGCCCCGGCGACGAGCGCCGCGACCGAGGTCAGCAGCTCCATCGCGTCGACCATCGCATCAGTATGGGCCAGTTGCGGAGGTGCCGAGCAGCAGGTCGCGAAGTTGTGACGAAAGTCCCGCAGCGCCAGGCCGCGGCCGCACGCCGGGTCAGAGCTCGACGATGGTGCCGAGCCCGGCGGCCACCGCCGCGTCGTAGACGAGCGCGGCAGCGGCGACGTCCTGTACGGCGTGGCCCGTGCTCTTGTAGACCGTGACCTGATCGTCGTCGGTCCGACCGGGCGCACCGCTCAGCAGCGCACCGAGCTCGACGGCGCGATGCGGATCGACATGCTGCAGCTCCGACGCACCGGACGGTGGCGGCGTGGTGATCGCGCCGAGGTGGTCGACGACGAGTGGTCCGATCCCGGTGAGCTCGGTCGGGAGCTCGGACTGCGATCCGACCGAGCTCACGTGGGCGCCGGCCGCGACCGCGCCGGCATCGATGACGGGGGCGTCGGCATGGGTGCACAGCGCGATCACGTCGGCGTCCCGGACGGCCGAGTCGGTGCGGTCGACGACGTCGACGCCGAGGCCGATCGCCTCGTGCGCCCAGGCAGCGAGCTGAGCGGCGTGTTCGGGGGTGCGGCTCGTGATGCGAATCTCGCGCCATGTCCGGAGCGGCGAGAACGCCCGGAGATGTGCGCGGCCCTGCGCGCCGGCACCGACGACGGCCAGCACGGTCGCGTCCGAGCGAGCGAGGCGGTGGGCGGCGATCGCCGCCGTCATCGCGGTTCGCTCCTCGGTGATCACCTCGGCATCCATCACGGCGAGCGGCGCGCCCGTCGCGGGATCGAAGTGCACGATGACGCCCATGTGCGACGGCTGCTCGACGTTCCCCGGGAAGATCGTGACGAGCTTGGTCGCCAACCCGACCCCCTCCAGGTAGCCCGGCATCGCGGCGGACAGACCGTCGGGGGCCCGAGCGGCGATTCGCGGCGGGACGTCGGCGCGGCCGGCAGACTGCGCCGCGAGCGCATGCTCGAGCGCCTGCCGCAGACCCTCGGGGTCGAGGAGCTCGCGGACCTGCGCCGCACTGATGATCCGGATCGAGGGCATCCCGCCAGTCAACCAGAGCCGTCGGCGACGGTGCTCCGACGACCGTCGGCGGGACGGCACGTCCAGCCCCCGACGAGCGGGCCGACCGGCGCCCGGCGGCACAGCCGACTCGTCCTGGCTCGACCGAATCGGTCGCTGTAGGGTGCGGGCATGCAGGAATTCTCGTCGATCAGCGTCTCCTCGTACGAGGCTGGATCTCTCGCCGACCGGCTCACCGAGCAGTCCGAATCGGGCTGGGAAGTGGTGGCCATCGTGCCCACGGGGAGCAACGTGGTGGCCTACCTGAGCAGGGCGGCCGAGGCGTCTGCGCCGGCCGCCGAGGCCGCCGAATCGGTCGAATCAGCCGAGCCGGCCGAGACCATCGACGAGCACGCGGGCGAGGCGGCCGAGGAGCCGACCATCGGTGCCGAGGACGCGGCCGCCGGGGCCGATGAGGCCGCCGAACCCGAGACCGCCGAGGAACCCGAGCAGGACGAGGCCGCCGACGAGGCAGCTGCGGACGGAGCCGAAGCGGTCGCCGACGACGAGGCCGGCGACCACGTGACGCCGGTGCTTCCCGGCGCGCCGATGCCGACGGCGGCGACGCCGAGCGAAGCCGAGGCCGCAGGCGCGGCAGCCACACCTGCGGCCACCGAGGTGACCCCGACGGCTGCGTCACCGGCGGCCGCCGAGCCGGCTGCGGCCACCCCGGCCGCAGCGACACCGGCGGCCGCGGCCGCCGGCGCGGCAGGTGGCGCAGCGCCGGCCGGTTGGTACGCCGATCCGTCGGCGCGCTTCGAGCTGCGCTACTGGGACGGCAGCCAGTGGACCGAGCACGTGTCGCGTGCCGGCCAGCAGTACACCGACCCGCCGGTCGCCTGACCGTACGTCGACCTCGGCTCAGGCAGACAGCAGCGCGACGACCGCAGCCGACGCCGTCCCCGGTGCGCCGATCTCACCGGACGTGGCCGCGAGCGCGGTGTCGCCGTCGCGAACCGTGATCGCATAGCCCTCCGTCGACTGGGGCCCCCACCCCGCCGACTCGAAGCGCACCCAGGCCAGGTACACCCCGAAGGTTGCAGCCCCCGGTGGCCACCTGATCCGCTCGACGTGGGGGCCGTACGCGTCGGGCGCCGGCGGGACCACGTCGAGGTCGAGCGCACCGCCGTCGCCGGCGGGGCCGGTCCAGCCGACGATCTCGCCCGCCGGCGTCTGGACCCAGAGGTCGAGATCGGCGTTCCCGGTCCACGTCAGCGTGACCTCCAGGGCCTCCGCAGTGGCACCCATCGGGCCGGTGGCATCCGGACCGCCCGACGCCGGATGGTTCGGTGGTGACCGGACGCCCGGGTAGTCGTCGCAGAGGCCGCCCGGTCGGGCGACGACCTCGCCGGACGCGAGCACGAGATGATGCTCGCTCGGCGCGCGAAGGAAGCCGTCCGACGCGAGCCGTGCGATCGACAGCTCGGCGCCACCCCGCTCCTGCGAGCGGGCGACGGCCTGCTCGACCGTTCGACGGTCGGCCTTGCAGGCCACCTCGGAGGCCGACCGGCTCGTGCTGCGCACGGACAGCGTGACGAGCGTGGCGAGGACGCCGACGACCACGACGCACACGAGCAGCTCGGGCAACGTCAGACCGCGATCGGCGCCGACGCTGCGCTCAGCTGGCCCGGTGGACGGGCGCCATGCGCTCACGCAGTTCACCGAGCGAATGCACACCGAGCTTGTGGTAGATCCGCTTCAGGTAGTTCCGGACCGTGTTCTCGCTCAGGAACAGGAGCTTCGCGATGGTGGCCACCCGCTTGCCGTCGAGCACGAGGTCAAAGATCTCCCGCTCTCGGGCACTGAGCTTGTCGAGGAGCGCCTCGTCGGCACCGTTCCTCGGGTGGGCGTGCCGATCCTCGAGGTCGGCGACGCGCGCGCTGATCACCGCCGCCGCGTGCCGGAGCTCGGCGACGAGGCCCTCGCCGTCCGCGGTCGCCCTGCCGACGTGGACCTGGGCGCGGCCGTTGGCGTCGGCCACGGTGGTCACCGCGAACGAGACATCGGTCGGATGACCTGCGTGGTCGAGGAGGCCGAGGGTCGCGTGCCCGTCCTCGCGTTCACGGAGCGCGACCCGCTCCCCCTGCGCGATCCGCCACGACGCCGCCGACGCCGGGTTCCGGTACAGGACCCGCCATTGGGCGTCCGTGCACACCACCGGCTCGACGAGCGAGTCGAAGAACGGTGCGAGGGTCCGGATCACCGCAGTGGTCCGGTGCGTCGAGCGCACCCGTACGCCGCGCGCCGCCGTCGCCTCGGCGTCGCGATTCGGCTCGTGCATGTACCCCGCCTCCGCTCGCGTTGCAGCTGTCCCTCCCGAGCATCATCCCGTGCCGCTCGACCTGTCAACCAGAACCGCGGTAAACGCGGCCACGTTCGGCGTTGCGCGCGAGCGAGCACGCGCACCGTGGCTACGTGTGACCGGCGGAGGCCATCGATGTGGCCGATCGAGGCCACCCGGCCGCGGGCCGATTGAGCGCCGGGGCGGTCGGTCGTAGCGTCGGACGCGACCGTCGACGACCTCGCTCGCGGCCGCCGACGGTGGCGTACCGAACGGAGGTGACCAGCGGTGGGAGGGCTCCGGGCCGCCCTGGCGTTGACGTGCGCGGTCCTCCTCGCCCCGGCGTGGGCCACCGCCGGCGCGGCGAGTTCGGTACCACCCGGGTCCACCGAGCCGCCCCTCGGCACGACGCCGCCCGGTGACATCCCGACCGAGGGCGAGGTGCCGCACGCGCCGACGACGCAGACCACCGTCGCGAGCAGCACGGAGACCGGTCCGGCCCCGACCGTCCCCGACGTCGACAAGGACGTGGACGTCGCCCCGGTGATCCACTGCGTCTGGGTCACGGCCGACATGGACCCCGACGAGGCGGCGATCCAGAGGGTCGCGAACGGCATGGCCGACGACCTTCCCGAGCCGCCGACGCCGACCCCCTGCGCGCTCGATCCGACCAGCGGCGTGCCGATGCCGGTGGCTGCGGTTGGCCCGGTGGCGAGCATTCGCCCGCACAGTGGGGATCGACCGGGGCCGCGCACCGTCGAGGTGTGGACGGTGCTCAGCCATGCACTCGGGCCGGCTGCGATCGACGACGTGACGGTCACCGTCCGCGACCATCTCGGCGAACCGATCGTGGTGTCGGATGCGGACGCGGCCGATGCAGCGGATGCGACCGGAGCCGGCGTCGCGAGCGGCCAGATCGGCTCGGCTGCTGCCGATGGCCTCGCCGAGCTCACCGCCGACGGGTGGGGCGTGTTCGCCGTCGCGACGTTCGACCTGTCGCACCTCGACGGCTGTGGCATCTGGTCGGCCGAGATCGCGGCCACCGCCGGCGAACGGATCGCCACGAGCTCGACCACGTTCGACGTGGTGTGCTCGATCCATCTCGCCGCCGACTTCGACGCCGTCGACTGGGACGACCTGGTGCCGGATGCCGAGAGCATCGTCGAGGGCGACCTCGACCCGGTCAGCCCCGACCGCCCGACGGTGGTCAACCTCGGCAACCGACCGATCGTCGTCGCCACGACGTTCGCACCGCTGTGCCTCGTCGGCGACCCGGCGACGTGCATCCACTCCTTCGGCGTCGAGTTCACCGTGGCCGACTCGCCGACGGCGCGTCTCGGACCAGCCGACGCCGGCACCGAGCTGGTCGACCCGGCCGGCGTGCTCTGCCCGGGCTCGTCGGCACGGATGGACTTCATCGTGTCGACGCCGCCCGGCGCCGTCCCGGGGGCCTACCGGGGCTCGTTGCGCGCGGTCGGCGTGTCCGCGCCCGACGCGGTCTGCGGCGACGCGCCCGCGCCGACGACGACCGCACCGAGCACGACGTCGCCGAGCACGACGGCGGCGCCCACGACCGTGACCGCGACCTCCGTCCCGACCACGACGACCGAGGCGACCGCACCCACCGAGACCTCCGAGCCGGCGACACCGTCGAGCACGGCGACCACCACCGAGCCCGCCGCACCCACCGAGACCTCCGAGCCGGCGACGAGCGCGCCCGACGACACCACGACCACGGGCCCCACCACGACCATCACCTCCCCGACCACCATCTCCCCGACCACCATCCCGTCCACCTCCACGCCGGGATAGGCCGAGGTGATGACCGCACGAGCCGTCGCCGCCATCGCGATCGCCTCGATGGTCGCCGCCGCTCCGGCAGCCCCGGTGACGGCCGAGGCCGGTGCCAACTCGCTCACCGTCTTCCCGAGCGAGTTCGTGATCGAGGCCCAGCGTGGCGAGCGCCTGGAACGGACGATCGGCATCGAGCAGACCGGTGCCCGCGAGCGGGACGTGTCGCTCCAGGTCAGCGGCGCTGCCGCAGCATTCCTGAGCATCGCCAGTCCCGGGACGGGCGAGCCGATCGACCGTCTCGGCGTCTCCGACACGACCCCGTCGTTCGTCGACCTGGTCATCGAGCCGACCGCCGCCGTCGCCGACGGTCGTCACACTGCTCGGGTCCGGGTGGTCGCACTCGACGCTGAGGTCGCCATCGGTTCGGACGTCGCGGTCGCCGTCGACGTCGCCGGCGACCGCGAGCTCAGCGTCCGGCTGCTCGATGCGTCCGTGCCAGGCGGAGCACTCGAGGCGGGGCGGCCACTTCGGCTCGAGCTCGAAGTCGACGTGCGCGGCACGACCGCCCTGATCCCCACGATCGCGCTCACGCTCGATGCCCCGGACGGCTCGACCTCGGAGCTCGCAGCACGACCACCGCCCACCGAACCGGATGGCCGCCATCACCTCGAGGCGAGCTGGTCGACCCGGGGATGGGAGGTCGGGCGCTACACGGGCGACCTGGTGCTGTCGGCCGACGCCATCGAGATCGATCGCGCCGAGATCGCCTTCGACGTCGTGCCACCCGGCACGCTGACGTCGGGTGTGACCGTGCTCGGCGCACGGCTGGCGTCCACGGCTCACGTGGGCGGTGTCGCCAAGGTCGCCGTGACCGTGCGGAACGACGGCGCCCGAGACGGTCGGGTGGTCTTCGCCGGCGACGTCTGGTTCGGGACCGGGCCGATCGCACCGCTCCGCAGCGACCCGGTGCTGGTCGGGCCCGGTGAGACCGCCGACGTGGTCGTGTACGCCGCACTCGAGGAGCCGGGAACCTACCGGGTGCGCGGCCGAGCCAACATCGACGGGGTGGAGAGCTCGGCGTTCTCGATCGACTTCGACGTCGTCGAGGACGGCGCCGGACTCGTGTCCACCCGCAACGTCGGTCTTGCCGTCGGTGGTCTCGTGGCGGCGGTCGGTGTGGTGCTGCTAGGTCGGCGGCTGGCTGCGTGACGGTGCGATGGCCGAGACGGTCACACCGTGTGGCCCATCCGGGCACTTCCGGTGGCTGCCCCTTCACGGCGACAGGGCCCCGACTTACGTTCGACGTGCGGGGGCATCCCGAAACCGACGACACGCCCCCGCACGCTTGACACACGTCGGGGCAGTGCCCCGACCTGGCACGGAAAGGGTACAACCGATGACACTGACACGCAGGCGTCGCCGGTTCACCGCGGCCTTGGCATTGGCGGCATTGGGCGGCAGCTTCATGGTCGCCGCACAACCGGCCAACGCCGACGACCACGACATCGACGCCGGAACACACGCTGTTCTCGAACCGGGTGCGATGAACCAGAACGGGGTGCACATCGAGTGCTCGTGGGCACTCGAGGACGTCGACTCCGACTGGCGCAACGCGATGGACTACTTCTACGGTCCCTTCGAAGGGGACTCGACCCCCGACCTACGGCCCGAGATCGTGCCGTGCCAGGGGCGTCCGCCGATGCAGGTCGAGGCACCGACGGTACACATCGACGTGTACCCGAACAGCCACGATGCTCCGACCGAGCAGTACGTCGAGCTCTGGTTGGCCGTCGACTACCTGGCCGACCCCGACAGCGCGAACAACCCGCTCGTGGTCGACTTCGAGGTCTACCACCCGGACGGGACGCTGAAGTTCCAGGTCCCCGGCAAGCGCTACGAGGACTGCTACGGGCCCGACGGCATGTTCGAGGCGGCGGTCCGCACCGGCCAGATCACCCGGGAGGCGATCGGTCGTCCGGAGACCCTCGACACCGACACGATGCTCAACCTGTGCACGCAGGGAACGAAGTTCCTGTACTACGGAGCGTTCCCGATCTCGAAGCACCAGCCATGGGGCGAGTACCTGATCCGAGCAACCGCTGAGGACGACTTCGGCGCCCACTCGCTCGAGTACTACATCAACGTCCTGCCGTTCTACGACCTGCGGGCCGACTTCGACTCGGTCGAGTGGCCGCTGCTGACACGCGGCGCCCACAAGCGGGTCATGGGCGACTTCGACCTCGGCAACCCCGAGCGTCCGACGGTCGTCAACCGCGGCAACGCCGGCATCGGGCTCGAGGTCGAGTACAGCAAGATGTGCCTCGCCGGTTTCGAGGCCCAATGCGAGACCGTCGATCGCAAGAACATCGACGAGTTCGACGCCGCGTTCGGCGTTCGCCACGACCTCCTCGTCGCCGTCGGCGACGAGCAGATCCGTCCGAACGTCGTGATCGGCGACCAGGGCGCGGACCGCAAGCCGGACGGCTTCCGGATGAACTTCCAGGTCGAAGGCGACGTGCAGCCCGAGCAGACGCTCTGCCCGAACGACAAGGGCAAGATCGAGTTCTCGCTGTACACGACCGCCGACCAGGAGAGCGGCGAGTACAACGGCATGGTGTCGCTGTACGCAGTGCCGCTCGCCGCGTTCGGTCAGGAAGGCGGGTCGTACTGCCCGACCGACAACGGTTCGGTGTACTACGGCGACTTCCCGTACAACCAGTACATGATCGATCCGGGTCTGATCAGCAACATGCACTGGCACGTGCCGTGACGGGCATCGTGCCCAACCACTGACCACACGTCGGGGGGCGCGCCGGAGTCCGGTGCGCCCCCCGACATCGATGTCCGTAGGAGGAGGCGAATCGATGATCCGATCGCACCGAGCTGCGGTGCGCCTCGCCACGATCGCCGTCGCGGTGCTGATCACCTCGGCCGCTGGCCCGGCGCTCGCCCGGTCGGGCGACGAACCGATCGACGACGGCCTCGCCGGCATCGGCGTGGCGCCCGCGTTCCTCGCGTTCGAGGCAGCCCTCCGCGGCACCTCCTACACGGGCAGCATCGTGCTGAGCAACGGGCTGCCCGGCGACCGCCACTTCACGTTCGCCACCGCCGGCGACATCGCGGACTGGATCACGTTCTCCGACGGGGACGGCCGGCCCATCGACGACGTCGTGATCCCACACGAGGGAGCCACGACGGTGCAAGCGATCATCGCCGTCCCCGCGGCGGTCCCGAACGGCGACTACACCGGTCGCATCGAGGTGTCCGGTCAGCCAGTCGACGGCACCGAGGGCGCATCGTCGGCCGGGCTCTCGATCGGCGCGGTCGTCGCCGTCGCCATCGAGGTCGGCGGCGAGATGATCCGGGCCGGGTCGTTCGACGACGTGGTCGTCGAGGCCGTCGAGGTCGGTCTGCCCCTGCAGATCTCGGCGACGTTCAACAACTCCGGCAACGTCGGCTTCGACCCGGCCCTCGACCTGACGATCACGCGCTCCGGTCAACCGGTCGACGTGATCAGCGTGCCTCCCGAGGAGACGATCGACCCGGGTCGCGCCGAGAGCATCGACGTCACCTGGGACACGACCGACACGCTGCCGGGCGACTACTCGGTCGAGGTGATCGCCACGGCCGTGGGCTACGACTTCGCGCCCATCGAGCGGCCGTTCCGCATCGAGCATCCCGGTTCGATCGAGCGCAGCGCGACCCTCGAGTCACTCGAGGTCGTCAGCGTGCCCGAGCTGGGCGGCACGGCCCGGGTGCGCGGCACGCTGCGCAACGAGAGCGACGTGGCCGTCCGCTCGATCCTCGTCGCCGAGATCGAACGCGACGGCACGTTGATCGGCGAGCTCCGGAGTCTCGAGGTCCTCGCGCCGCCCAACAACACGACGTCGATCGACGTCGTCGTCGAGGGTCTGGAAGCCGGCGCCCACGTCGTGCGCGGCAAGGTCAACTACGAAGGCCGCGAGACCGAGACGCTCGCCGTCTCGTTCGACGTCGCCGCGCCCGCCGGCACCGACTCGGGTTCCGGCATCGGAGCGACGACGCTGCTCGCGCTCGCTGCGGTCCTCGGGCTCGTGGTCGCCGCGGCGGTCGCTCTGATCCGGCGCCGCAGGGCCGGACCGGGCGACACCCCCGGCGCCGGGCCGGACCCTGCCCGGCCGCGCCAGCCCGAACGTGAGCTGGCGCACCACTGAGGCACCAGCCGCACCGATGTCGGCGGTACCCTCGCCTCAATGCGCGCCACGTCGATCGGCCACGCCGGGATGCTCATCGAGACCGACGCCGGTTCGATCCTCTGCGACCCGTGGTTCATCCCCGCGTTCTTCGGTTCGTGGTTCGTCTTCCCGCGCAACGACCAGCTGAGCGACGACCTCCTCGAGCGGATCGAATCAGCCGACTACCTGTACGTCACACACCTGCATGCCGACCACCACGACGAGCCGTGGCTCGGTGAGCACCTGCGGCGGGACATCCCGATCCTGCTGCCCGGCTACCCGACTCGCGAGCAACAGCGGACGCTCGAGCGACTCGGCTTCACCGAGTTCATCCGCACGGTCGACGGCGACGAGCTCGAGCTCGCGCCGGGCCTGACGATCGCGATCCACACCGAGACGTCGATCACCGACGGTCCCGGCGGCGACTCGGCGATGGTGGTCTCGGACGGACGGACCCGCCTGGTCAACCAGAACGACTGCCGCACCACCGACCTGCACGCGCTGCGTGCCCACGGCCCCGTCGACCTCCACTGGCTGCAGTACTCGGGCGCGATCTGGTACCCGATGGTCTACGACCTGCCCGACGACGAGAAGCGGCGGCTCTGCGAGGCGAAGGTCGACAGCCAGTTCGCCAGGGCGATGCGCTACGTCGAGACGATCGACGCACGCGCCGTCGTGCCGAGCGCCGGACCCCCGGCATTCCTCGACGACGAGCTGTTCCATCTCAACGTCATCGACGGGGACGAGATGTCGATCTTCCCGGACCAGCGCGTGTTCCTCGATCGGCTCGCGCGCGGTGGACACCACGGCGTCCTCGCGATCCCCGGCACCGAGATCGAGATCACGCCCGACGCGATCGCAGTCCGGCACCCGATCCCCGACGAGGACGTCGAGGCGATCTTCGACGACAAGCGGTCCTACCTGGAGCAGTACCGGGCCGACTGGAAGCCGTGGCTCGACGACCTCAAGGCCGGCTGGACGGCGCCCTCGACCGACCTGCTGGCGTCGCTCAAGGACTGGTGGGAGCCCCTGCTGCGCATGGCACCCACGCTGTGCGGCGCGGTGGGCGCCAACTGCCTCTTCCGCGCCGGCGACCTCGAGCTCGTCATCGACTTCCCCAACGCCGAGGTCCGCGACTTCGACGGTGAGCCCTACTCGTTCAGTTTCGACATCCCGCGCGAGCTCGTCGAGACGGTCGCCGCGCAACGAGCGGTCGACTGGTCGAACTCGTTGTTCCTGTCGTGCCGGTGGACCGGGTGGCGATCGGGCGACTTCAACGAGTACCTCTACAACTTCTTCAAGTCGCTGTCGGTCGAGCGCATGCGGCGCACCGAGGCCGAAGCCGTCCGCAAGCTCGACCCGCCGGTGTCGACCGAGCCCGAGATCGAGCTCGGCGAGTACGTCGTGCAGCGCCGCTGCCCCCACCGCAACGCCGACCTGAGCGTCTTCGGCGAGATCGAGCGGGGTGACGGCGGCGACGAGCTCGTCTGCACGTTGCACGGCTGGCGGTTCGACTGTGCGACCGGGCGGTGCCTCACCGCCGACGACCACCAGCTCGACATCCGCCGCCGGAACTGACCGGCTGTCGCCCCGCGGCTACGGGACGGTCGTGGTCGTCGTCGGGGTGGTCGTGGTGGTCGTGGTGGTGGTCGTGGTCGTCGGCGGCGGTGTCGTCGTGGGCGGGATCGTCGTCGTCGTGGTGGTGGTGGTCGTCGTCGTGGTCGTCGTGGTGGTCGGTGGCGCGGGGTCGGTGACCGTGATCTCGATCGTGCCCGACGCGCTGGCGCCGAGCGGATCGGTCACCGAGTACGGCACGACCACCGTCGAACCGATCGGATCATCGGTGGGCGTGATCGTCAGGACCAGACCGTCGACCTCGATGTCGATGTCGTCCGGCTCGGTCACGGTGAGGGTGAGCGGGTCGTCGTCGGGGTCGGACGCCGGCGCGTTGGCCAGGGTCGCCTCGCCGGCAGGTGCGGTCACCTCGAAGGTCGGCGCCACCGGCTCGCGGTTGACGAGCACGGTCACCGTCGCCGGTGCAGACACGAGCTGCTCGGGGTCCTGAATCGTGTACTCGAAGGTGCCCCGGCCCAGGCCGGTCCCCGGATCGATCTGCACCCTGGTGTCGTCGAGCTGCAGGATCGAGCCCGTGCCGCCGCCGTCGAACGTGACCGTGTCGGGCACCGACGCGAGCACGACCGGGTCCCCGTCGGGATCGCTGTCGTCGGCGACGAGGTCGACGACGACGACGCCGTCGTTCGCCGAGACCTCGTTGTCCGTCGCCTCCGGGCGCAGGTTGATCAGCTGCACGGTGATCGTGACGCGCGTCTGCAGCCCGCCCGGATCGGCGACGACGGCGACCGCCGTGTCCGAGCCGGAGGCGCCGGCGGGTTCGAGCTGCACCTCGCCGAACCCGTTGAGCGTGATCCACGACGGCGCCCCCTCCAGGGCGACGATCGCCAGGGGCTGGCCGTCGGGGTCGGAGGCCAACTCGGTGACCGGGACGGTCCTCGTGTCCCGGCGGCCCATGTCGATCGCCTTGGCGGTGCCGATCGGCTCTTGATTGACGTCGATCACGACCTGGCCGACGTCCTGGATACGACACGAGTTGCGGACGACGTAGTTGAAGGCGACGTTCCCGTTCTCGCCCGCGGGGGGCGTGTAGACGCCCGACGGCACCGACAGCGGCGCGCCGACCTCGACGATGTCGCCGTTGCGGGCGAACGCGGTCAGGTCGATGGCGATCGGCTGCTCGTACCCGGTCTGCAGGAAGACGTCGGGCGCCTCGGGTGGGGCGACCTCGCACGGCAGGACGGCGATCACGACCGAGGCGTCGGCGGTGTCCTCGCCGTCGTCGATCCGGTAGCCGGCGATCGCGGTGCCGCTGGCCCCGGGCACGGCGTCGAAGACGAGCACGCCGGTCTCGAGCCGGGTGGCCCCGAGCGCCGGATCGGGCTCGACCGTCAACGAGTAGGTCAGCGGGTCCCCGTCGGGATCGGCGTCGTTGAGGGCGATCGGAACGGTGACGGTCCCCCCGTTGACGACCTCGGCGGCATCGTCGGCCGCCACGGGTGGGCGGTTGGGCGCCTCGAGCACGGTCAGGATCGCCTCGGCGCTGTCGACCAGGCCGTCGGCGTCGACCACCTCGTACGTGGCGACGAGATCGCCGACGAAGTCGGGGTCGGGATCGAACGTCAACCGCCGGTCGCCGAACGAGATCGTGCCGTCGCCGTTCTCGAGCTCGGCCGAGCGCACGGTGAGGTCGGCATTGTCGCCATCGGGGTCCACGTCGTTGGCGAGCACGTCCACCACGGTCGGCGCGCCCGGCCCGGTGATGGTTCGCAGATCGTCCAGCGCGCGCGGCGGTTCCGGATCGGGTTCGAGGATGCGGATCGTGAGCCGACCGGTCGTCACGCCGCCCGCCGCGTCCCCCACCTGATACGTGATGACCACGGCGCCCGGCACCGGCCCCGCGTCGAACGTGATCTCGCTGCCGTCGCGCTCGGCCCGACCGAGCGCCGGCGTCGTCGACGAGAGCACGCGGAGCTCGAAGCGGTCGCCGTCGGGGTCGATGTCGTTGGCGAGCACGTCGACGACGAGCTGCTCGTCGATCTCGATGGTGAACTCCTCGTTGACGACGACCGGCGGCACGTTGACGATCTCGGGCGCCAGCACGCTCACGACGATCGCCGCGCTCGCCCGCAGGCCCTGGGAGTTGGTCACCTCGTAGCGGCAGCTGAAGACGCCGACCTGGCCGCTCGGCGGCCGGAACGTGACCCGCGAGTCGGGGGTGACGGTCGCCGTGCCACCGCCCGCGCATCCCGGTGTGCCGACGAGTGACGGCCGCTCGCCCGAGGGGTCGCGGTCGTTCCTGAGCACGTCGAGCGTGACCGGCACGTCGATCTCGGTGGTCGCCGAGTCGTCCTGCGCGAACGGCGGCGCGGCGATCGGTTCGGGCAGGACCCGCACGGTCACCTCGCCCGTCACGACGTGGTCGTTGCCATCGGTGATGACGTAGGTGAACCGGTCGATCGCCACGTCGGCATCGGCATCGGTGACCACCTGCGCCGCCGTGTACCTGACCTGATCACCCTGGACCTGGATCTCGCCGGCAGCCATCGAGTCACCCTCGCGGCTCACGTCGAGCAGGATGAGCGGATCCCCGTCCGGATCGCTGTCGTTGAGCAGGACGTCGATCAGCTGCGACGTGCCGACCACCGCGGAGGCCGTGTCGGCGTTGGCGATCGGCGCGCGGTTCGGCTCGAGGTCGGCGATGACGGCGACCAGCACGCTGCCGACCACGACGTGGCCGCGGCCGTCGTCGACGGTGTAGGCGAACGGGAGCAGCTGCGCGGAGCCGGCGCGTGCGATCACTTCGATCTCGACGCCCCGGACCGACGCCTCGAGCCCCGGTGGCAACGGTTCGAGCAGCTCGATCCGCATCCGGTCGCCGTCGGGGTCTCGATCGTTGGCGAGCACGGGAACGATCGTGGGGATGTCCCGGCGGACGCGTGCGGCGTCCGGCCGCACCAGCGGCGGCCGATTCTCGTCGGACGGCTGCGCGATCTCGACCTGCACCGTGACGGGCTCGCCGACGTCGCCGAACGAGTCGGCCGGCCGGTACGTGAACGTCGCGGTCCCCGACGCCCCGGGCGGCGGCACGTAGCGCAGCCCGGGGAGGCCCGATGGTGCGGTGGCCTCGCTCACCTCGCCGCCGACGTCGGGCGGCGTGAACGACGCCACCCGGAGCGAGTCGCGCTCGGGATCGATGTCGTTGAGCAGCACGTCGATCACGACGGCGGCATCCGGGCCCGTCTCGGTGGAGTCGGGGGCGCCGATCGGCGCCCGGTTCGTGGCATCGACGGGCAGCAGCTCGAGCGTGACGGTCGCCGTCGCCTCCGAGCCGTTGGCGTCGACGATCGTGTAGTCGAACTGGTCGATGCCGACGTACCCGGCCTCGGGTTGGTAGGTCACGGTCGTCGCGCTGGCGATCTCGACGGTCCCGTGCTGGGCGGTCCCGACGTCGAACAACACGATCGCCTCGCCGTCGGGGTCGTAGTCGTTCGCCGTCACCGCGACGGGCACGCTCGCGCCGGTGCGTGCGGTCACCGGATCGTCGACGGCGACCGGCGGGTCGTCGATGCCGTTGTCGTCGGGTTCGCGGTCGAGGGCGCCGACGAACTCGTCGCTGCCGAGGGAGGCGGCCGTCGAACCGCCGCGACCGGCGTCGAGCAGCTCGCCGGACTCGCCCAGCAGCGGCGTCGAGTCGTCGTCCTTCACGATCACGTTGATCCCCCACGGGTGGACGGCCCAGACGAACCGGCCGTCGGTCTGATCGACCCAGACCAGGTCGGTCGACGCCGCCACGGCCAGCTCGCTGCCGGGCGGCACGCTGGCCACCGTCTCGTCGATGATCCGCTCGTTGCGCCAGTCGATCTGGACGACCTCGTTGGGAGCACGACGCACCAGCGCCGCCGCGTCACCGGCGATCGCGAGCCGATCGGCGCCGGCGATGTCGAGCCCGCCGATCGTGACCTGCTCGACGACACCGTCACCGATGCACCACAGCTCATCGTTGGCCCCGACCCACCCGCAGTCGGCGGTCGGGCCCGGCTCTTGCAGCACCACCTCGCTGCTCGGCACGGCGCTCGGCAGCGGCACCCAGTCGCCGTCGCCGAGCCGGACGCGCCCGCGATCGGCGTCGAACACGAGCGGGGTGTTGCCGACGAGCGTCAGCCGGGCGTTGGACAGGCCCGAGGTCCGGGTCTGGCGCGCCGTGCTGGTCACCCGGGCGAGGGTGCCGGCGGCGATCGTCCAGACCGATCCGTCGGGGGCGATGCGGGTGGCGTCGCCGGCACCGGCGGCCACGACGTCGAACGGGACCGCGTCGCCACCGGGCGGCAGGAGCAGGGCCTGCGCCGATGTCGGGTCGACCGCGACGACCCCGGTCTGACCGACGCCGGCGACCGCGTCCGGTTCGGCGATGACGCTCACCGACCGTGGCGGGCCGAGGCGCAGCTCGGCGGCGTCGACGATGCGGGCGGTCGCCGCCGAACGGTCGATCAGCGCCACGCCGCTCGGGCTCTGAGCGACCTCGAGCACGTTGCCCTCGGCTTCGATGTCGAGGCGGGCGAGGGCGCGCCCCGAGAAGCCGTCGGCGAGCACGACCCTGCCGTTGGCCTGGTCGACGAACCAGCGCGTCGCCCGCGGCACCGTGGCATCGACCGCCGGGAAGCCGTCGGCGCGCAGGACGACGACGGTTCCGGTCACCACCAGCGTGACCGCGGCGAGCGCGAGCAGCACCCGTCGCCACGGCACGGCCTGCGGAGTCATGGCTTCAGCCTGCCAGGGACGCGGACCCGGACCCACGCATCATCGATCGGCCGCTCGAACACCCCACTTGACCAGGGACGGCGAGCTCGGTCAGGCGAGACGATCCGGGCTCCGCCGGTCGGCGAAGCCCGATCGTCACTCGCGATCGAGGAACCGCGGCCGTTCGCCGAAGATGGCGACGGCCTGGCGGAGCGGCACGAGATCGCGTCGTTGCCGCCGCGCAGCGTCGGACTCGGCGTGCTCGGCAACCGCCCGGAGGCGCTCGACCTCGCCCCGGAGCCGCTCGTTCTCGGCCTCGAGCTCCATCACCCGCCGGATGCCTTCGAGGTTCATACCCTGCTCGGCGAGATCGGAGATGCGCTGCAAGGTCTCGATGTCCGCGTCGCTGTAGCGACGGTTGCCGCCCTGCGTCCGGGCGGGCCGGACCAGCCCGCGGCGCTCGTAGATCCGCAGGGTCTGGGGGTGCATGCCGGCGAGCTCGGCGGCGACCGAGATCACGTACACCGCTTGGTGATGACCGCGGGCGCTCATGACCGGTGCCCTCCTGCCGTGGGCGTCGCGTGGGTCGACGCCGCGTGATGTCGGCTCGCTGCGCTCATGATCCCTGTCCTCTCGGATTCACCGTAGTCGCAGCCGCGAGCTGCTCGACGGCTGCGCGCTCCTGGTCGGTCAGTTCGGTCGGCACGACGACGTCGACGGTGACGATCAGGTCGCCGGCGACCTCGCCGCGCCGCTTGGATGTGGTGGTGATGCCCTTGCCCCTGACGCGATGACGCGACCCGCTCGCGGTCCCCGCCTTGATGCGCAGGGTCACCGTCTGGCCGTCGAGCGTCGGCACCTCGATGTCGCCGCCGAGGACCGCCTCGGGATACGTGATGGGCACCGTGACGGTCAGGTTGTTGCCGGAGCGCCCGAACCGGGCGTGAGGTGCCACCGTGATCTCGACGAGCAGGTCGCCGGCCGGGCCGCCGTTGCGCCCAGGGGCACCGCGACCGGCGAGCCTGATGGTCTGCCCGTCGGAGACACCTGCGGGGATCCGCGCCTTGACCTCGCGCGGGCGCCGCTCGACTCCGCTGCCGCGGCATGTCGAGCAGGCATCGGTGATGATCGACCCACGACCCTGGCAATTCCGGCAGGGCGACGAGAAGGAGAACAGGCCCTGGTTGTCGTCGACGATGCCGCGGCCGCCACACACGCCGCACACGGTCGGGCTCGTACCCGGCCGGGCGCCGGAGCCCGAGCACGTCGAGCACTGTGCATCGCTGGTGAGGTAGAGCGTGGTGGTCAACCCAGTGGCCGCATCCTCGAAGTCGAGGTTCAGCTGCGCGGTGACGTCGTGACCGCGCTGCGGTCCGACGCCCGAACCGGCGCGCCCCCCGGCGCGCTGACGCCCGAACATCTGCCCGAGCAGGTCGCCGATGTCGCCGGCGCCGGCCATGTCGCCGACGTTGAAGGTGAAGCCACCGGGGCCACCCGAGCCCATGTCGCCGATCGGGCCGAGCCGGCGGACCTCGTCGTACTCCTGGCGCTTCTCCTCGTCGCCGAGCACGTCGTACGCGGCCGAGACGTCCTTGAACCTCTCCTCGGCCGCTTCGTCGCCGGGGTTCTGGTCGGGGTGGAGCTCGCGGGCGAGCTTGCGGTACGCCTTGGTGATGTCCTTCTGGGAGGCGTCGGCCTGGACGCCCAACACCTGGTAGTAGTCCTTCTCGAACCACTCGCGCTGTGCAGTCACTCCGACTCACCTCCTCTCGGCGTTCCGCATGCTCCTCCTGCAACCCGGGCCACCGGCCCGGGGCGGGTCAATCCCTGGTGCGGACCATCGCCGGCCGCAGCGTCTTGCCGCGCCATCGATAGCCACTCCGCATGACCTCGGCGACGACGACGTCGCCGCCGTCGCCCGACTCGTGGGCCACGGCCTCGGCGACCTCGGGATCGAACGGCTGCGCCTCGAGGTCGAGCGTCTCGAGCCCGTGCTTCTTCAGCTCGGCGAGCATCACGTTGAGCAGCGGGCCGACCTCGTCGGGATGCCGGACGTAGGCCGCCTCGGCCGCGTCGAGCACCGGGAGGAACGCCTCGGCGAGGCGGCCGGTGGCGCGGTCGACGTCGTCGGCACCTTGTGAGGCGATCCGCTTGCGGAAGTTCTCGAAGTCGGCCTGGAGCCGCATCGCGACGTCCTTGTACTGGTCGCGTTCGGCCAGCAACGCATCGACGTCGACCCCCTCGACGGCCATGGCGGCCGTGTCTGCCGTGTCTGCCGTGTCGGGCATGCCGGCAACTGGGGCCGAGATCTCGTCGTCGTCGACGTCGGCCACGTCGCCGTCGCCGAACCCCGAGGGCTGCTGCCCGCTCGGCGCGACGGTGTGGTCGTGGTGCTCGACCCGCGGGATCTGGCCCGTGTAGTCCTCGACCTCGCTGCCGCGCTGGTCGTCGAGTGCGTCGCTCACGACGCCTCGCCCGGGTTGTCCTCGTCGACGATCTCGGCGTCGACGATGTCGTCGTCGTTGACCTGGCCGGTTCCGGTGTCCTGGCCGCTCGCCGAGGTGCCCGCTGCGTTGGTGTCGCGGGCGGCTGCCTCGTAGAGCTTCTGGCTGAAGGCCTGGCTGGCCGTCATCAGTGCCTCGGTGGCGGTCTTGATGGCCTCGGTGTCGGTGCCCGACAGCGCCTTCTTGAGGTCGTCGAGCGGACCCTCGACGGCCGCCTTCTCGTCGGCCGACACGCTCTCGCCCTGCTCGCGCAGGACCTTCTCGGTCTGGTAGACGAGCGAATCGGCGTTGTTGCGGACCTCGGCCTCCTCGCGACGCTGCCGGTCCTCTTCGGCGTGGGCCTCGGCGTCCTTCACCATCTGGTCGATGACCTCGTTGTCGAGCGTCGACTGACCGGTGATGGTCATCGACTGCTCCTTGTTGGTGGCGCGGTCCTTGGCGGCGACGTGCACGATGCCGTTGGCGTCGATGTCGAACGTGACCTCG
>JAAUYD010118909.1_pt1 | contig 24644 bp, 15 predicted proteins | sample 7278101 | NCBI WGS metagenome assembly JAAUYD01 (sample SAMN14350128, study PRJNA611818) | marine sediment metagenome | isolation source: surface marine sediment (0.6m) | place: French Polynesia: Moorea | collected 2018-08
ACTGGGAGCGGTCAATTATCGCGGGCAGCGCACCGACAGCCCCGCGGGGATCGAACGGGCCATCTACGAATTGCGAACTACGGGTCGGGAAGATGCCGTCAAGAGCATTATTTTCCTTACCGACGGGATCGTGGATACCGGTTCGGCGCAGTCCGATGCCGACAAGACCCGCTGGCTGCGGGAGGACCTGACGGCTGAAAGCCGGAAGGCCGATATTCGCATCTTCGGCATCGCCTTCACCGAAAACGCCGATTTTCAGCTGATTCAATCCCTGGCGATGAAAACCGACGGTGCTTACTACCGCGCTTTGGATGCCGCCGGCATGGAGGCAGCATTCGACGCCGTCAGCGCCCAGCTGCGCACGCTGAGTGAAATCCCCCCAGCGGCAGAACCCACCGCCACATCGGCGTCGGCTCCCCAGCCCGCTACGGCGCCGATCCAGTCGCTGCCAAGCCTGGACGACCCGCCCGCCGCGCCCGCCGCCGCACCCGAAGCAAAAACACCCGCGCCGGCCGTCGCAGGCAAAGCTCCCGGAGCCGCCAGCGGTGCCATTGCCTTACGCGGCATGTGGAAGATCTATCTGCCCTTGTTCATCATCGCATTACTGCTCATCTCGGTATTGACGTACATGATATTGCGGCTGCGCGGCGCCAGGGGGCCGGTGACCAGCCGCATCCTCGACATCCTTCCCGACGGAAAGGCCGATGGCGCCGCGAATGTGAAGGTTCCGGAGGCCCAGTTGATCGATCTCGATCAGGCCTGTGCCAGCAGCGAGGGCCCGCTCCTCATCGAAAAGATGCAGACCACCATCGGCCGGGATTCGCGCAATGACGTGGTCATCGACCAGCCCACCATATCGGGCTTTCACGCCTGCATCACCTTTGAGCGGGATCGCTTCGAACTGGAAGATTACCGCAGTACAAACGGCAGTTTCGTCAACGGCCTGCGTCTCGAGGCGGACATTCCCAAACACCTCAAGACGGGAGACTGCATCAAATTCGCCGATTTCGAATTTCGCTTCATGCGTCTCGACCGCATCCCGGACGACCAGACCGTTATGCTCTCCAGCAGCGCCCTACCGGCCGCCACCTACGCCGCCCCGCCACCCGAGGCGCCGCTGCCGGCGGAGGAGATGGGCGGTCATTTCAAAACCGTTCTGGGCCGCCAGCTCGAGCAGATCGCCGATCTGGGAGCGCCGTTCGCCCGGTTTGTCCAGGACCACTTGGACCCCTTTACCCAAAACCTCCTCAGCGCCAAGGTGAGCAGCCATCTGGATGAGGATGGGACTGGTGCCTTCTTCGCCAGCGATGTCCTGCATCGCCCCCCGATTGCGTTCAAACTCTGTCAGCTGCCCGTTCCGCCCCAAGCGGCTTCGGCCTGGTTCGAGGAGGCCCATGGCGGTTTTCTGAGCTTTCTGGAAGAGATCCTCGACAAGGAGGTGCAGCAGCAGCCCGGCTGTGACACCCTCTGCCTGATCAGCTACGGCTGGGAGAAGACCCCTTGGGTCAGCATCTCCATTGTCCCTGCCGAAGATGGCGATCATCCGGTGGAGATCATGTCGGTGGAGTTTCTGACCCAGAAGGAGCTGGATATGCTGGGATTGGAGTTTGACGAGAACGGCCGGATCATCTCCGGTGGCACCACCATCACCCGTATCGGCGCCTGACCGTCGACGCGCCGCCTCACCTCGCTCTTGCGATCGGCCCCGTCCGTCAAACCACCAGGGGCCGATCGAGCATCTTCTCGTACAGCGCGATATACTCCTTGGCCGTCACCTGATGGGTGAAGCGCTCGGCGCTGTGGCGCATGATGCGGCCGATCTCCCTGGCACGGGTGTCGGCCGGCAGGCTGTAGAACCGCATCGCCTCGCGGATGCCCCAGAAGAGACCTTCAGTATCGTAGTGCTGGAAGATAAAGCCATTGCCGTGGCGGGCCTCAACGTCCAGGTGGGCAACGGTGTTGTGCAGGCCGCCGGTGTCGTGGGCAATGGTGAGGGCGCCGTAGATGGGGGCGATCATCTGGGGGAGACCGCAGGGTTCGAAGCGTGACGGCATCAGGACGAAATCGGCTGCGGCATAGCTAAGATGCTCTAGATCTTCACTGAAATCATACACCGCCACCCGCTTCTCCAATCCATGAAAACGAACGATGTCGCGAAAGACCGGCTGATAATCTCCATTGGCCACAAACACTACCTGGAGCTTCTCGCGCCAGTAGGCGGTGACGACCGAGTAGAAGATATGGGCCAGCAGTTCGCAGCCTTTCTGGACGGGGTCCAGGCGGGAGGGCCAGTAGAAAACGGGTGCCTTCTCATCGACCTCCAGGCCGAGCTTCTTCTGGAGGTGGAGTTTATTGGCCCGCTTGCCCTCGCGATGAATGTCGGGCGTGTAGCGGGCACTGAGCAGGGGATCTTTGGCCGGGTTGAAGCTCGGATCGGGCGCATTTAGGATGCCGGCGGCACACCCCGCCGCCACCTTGTTGATCAACTCCTGGCGCAGGGGGGGCTCCACGAAGTCGTGGTCGCCGGCCACGATCTCCTCCAGAAAGCGGGGACTGACGGTGTTGACGAAGTGGGCCGCGAAGACACCGCTCACCAGAAAATCCACCGGGTTGCTGTCGCGAACGGCTTCATAGTCAGTGGCCATATCCTGGTAGTAGAGGTGCTGCCAGAAGTAGGCGGCGTCGATGCCGCGATCTTCGATATGGTCCAAGAACGCCCGGACCGTGTGAATATTGTGGATCGTAAACAGGCAGGGGATCTCCATCTGGCGCGCCATCGCGGGAATCAGGCCCGTCATCCAGTCATTGCAATGGATCAGGTCGGGCTGTACGCGCGGGACGATGTTGTTGATCACCTCGCGCTGGAAGGCGAGGGCCAGCTTGGTGTTCTCGCCGGAATAGTTGGAGTACACCCGGTTGAGGTAGAAGAAGGCCCGGTCCTCGGCCAGATGCAGCCGGTCGTCGGGCATCACGTTGCGGATCGTGCGCTGCTCCTTGCGCAGAAATGGGGCCAAGCGGTCGGAGAAGATGCTGCGGTAATCGGGTAGGGCCACATGTACATCGGCACCCTGCTCGAAAAGGGCCGTGATGAGGGCCGCCGAGACATCGGCCAGCCCGCCCGCCTTCGCGGTCAGATAGCTGGCGTAGCTGCCCATGCGGTCGGGCAGGTAGGTGACTTCGGGCGTGACCACGAGGACGCGGGGATTTTTCTGAGCGGCCGGCATCTACGCTCTCCTGAGGGTTGAGGGGTGCCCCGTCGGGGCACCGGCGTTAGCGGCGGTAAGAGCTCAGGCCCAGGTGATCAGGCCCGGGGTATAACGGATCCAGTCATCCGCTTCAGGTGTCACCCGCACGGTGAAACCAAATCTTCCGGGGTCGTCGCAGGCCAGTTCACAGCGATAGAGATAGTTGCCGTTGCCCCAGTCCTCGGCCACCGTCATGGGGGTTACCCTACGGTTGGCCAGACGGTCCAGGCCCACCATATGGCCGTAAGCCAGCTCTACGCGGACCTCTTCCGGTTTCAGCTCTCCGAGCTGCACCGGGGCGGTGACCCCGAAGCGATCACTGACGCGGAAGGGACCATCCCCATCGCGCTGGGGCGGATCTACCCGGATCGATCCCCAGTGGCTGCGCAGACGTTCGTGAATCACACTGAGTCGCTTGGCCTCTGCGGCATCGTCGGCCAGAAGTTTGTCGAACCGTTTGTGGGCCGTTTCATAGAAGCGCTTGGCATAGGCGTCCACCATGCGGTGACTGCAGAAATCGGTCATGGCCATCTGCATGGACGCCTTCATGCGCTTCAGCCAGTTCACGGGCATGTTGCCGTCCGAGCGATCGTAGAAGCAGGGAATGACATCATTCTCGAGCAGGTTATACAGGGCCTGGCTCTCCACACTGTCCTGGTATTCGGGGTCATCGAGCTCCTCCCCGTTGCCGATGGCCCACCCCCGCTCCGGTGTATAGCCCTCGCACCACCAGCCGTCCAGGATGCTGAGGTTGAGCACGCCGTTGATGGCCGCCTTCATTCCCGAAGTGCCGCAGGCCTCCATGGGACGACGCGGGTTGTTGAGCCAGACATCCACGCCCTGCACCAGCAGGCGCGCGATGCTCATATCGTAGTCCTCCACGAAAACAACCTTGTGTCGCATATTCGTCCGGCGGGCGAACTCAATGAGATTCTGGATCAGCGCCTTGCCCTCGTTGTCGCGCGGATGGGCTTTCCCGGCGAAGATGAACTGGACCGGTTTCTCACTGGAAGTGAGAATGGCCGCCAGACGGTCGGGGTCCCTGAGGATGAGGTTGGCCCGCTTGTAGGTGGCGAAGCGGCGGGCGAAGCCGATGGTGAGCGCATCCTGATCCAGCACGGTCTCCAGTTCGCGCATGGTGGAGGAGGGTGCGTTGCGGCGCGAGTATTGTCGGATCATCAGTTTGCGCACGCTGCGGATGAGTCGCGAACGGCTCAGCTCGTGGGCCCGCCACAGCTCTTCGTCGTAGATGGCGTTGATGCGGACGATGTTCTCGCTGCGCAGGCTGCCCTCATACCATTCCGGCCCGAGGTAGCGCTCGAATATGTGCGCCACCTCGGGAGAGACGAAGGAGCCGATGTGGATGCCGTTGGTCACATGGGTGATGGGGACATCCGAACCGGTGCGGTTGGGCCAGACATGATCCCACATCTTACGGGCCACTTCGCCGTGCAGGCGGCTGACGCCATTGATGTACTGGGCACTGCGCAGGCCCAGGACAAACATGGAGAAATTCTCCTCAGGTCCCGCCCCCTCCGGTTGCCCCCAGGCGAGAATCTTCTCTATCGGCAGGTCGAAGTGCGCCTCATACGGCTTCAGATAGGGGCGCACGCTGTCCACCGGAAAGCTGTCGTGTCCGGCCGCCACCGGCGTGTGGGTGGTAAAGACAGTGGTACGCGGGACCAGCTCTTGGGCCACATCCAGGCTGACCGCGCGGTGTTCCATGACCTGGGCGATGCGCTCAACGCCCACAAAGCTGCAATGGCCTTCGTTCATGTGGCAGACAGTCGGCTGAATGTTGAGGGCCGCCAGGGCCCGCAGGCCACCGATCCCCAGGAGCACTTCCTGGGCCAGGCGCACCGGCGGATCGCCGCCGTACAACCGGGCCGTGATGTCGCGCACCTCAGGGGGATTGTCCTGCAGATGGGTGTCCAGCAGGATCAGGGGGATGCGGCCGATCTTGATGCGCCAGACCTGGGCCAGGATATCGCCGGTGGGACCCGCCACCTGAATCACCAGGTCGTTGCCGTTTCGATCCTTTTCGCGCGTCAAGGGCAGGTGGTAGAGATCGGTGCGCGGATAACTCTCCTGCTGCCAGCCCTCCTGGTTGAGGTATTGGCGGAAATAGCCCTCTCGGTAGAGCAATCCCACGCCCACCAGAGGTAGGCCGAGGGCCGAAGCGGATTTCAGGTGGTCGCCGGCCAGGACACCGAGACCGCCGGCAAAGAGGGGCAGGCTCTCGTGGATGCCGAATTCCATGGAGAAGTAGGCAATGGTGCCCTTCTCGCCATAGGGAGACGCCGCCCGGTAACTGGGGGCCAGCACTCGCGATTTATACGCTTCCTTGATCCGCTCCAGGTGGGCCAGAAAGCTGTCGTCCGTGGCGAGCTGCTCGAAGCGCTCCTGGGGAATGAGGGTGGCGAATGCGATGGGGTTCTGGCCCGACTGCTCCCACAAGCGAGGGTCTACCCGGCGATACAACTCGATGACATCGCGTTTCCAGGACCACCACAGATTGCGGGAGAGCACCTCCAGAAACTGCAGCGGTTTGGGGATTTTGGGAAATACCTGATAGGTTTGGATATGTCGCATGGATCTTCTCCTCAGCCGTCAAGCATGTGCTCATGCGTCCTATAGTCACCCGAAAAAGGAGATACCCGATCCGTGGCGCGGGCCGCTTCTGTGTCCCGAACGGCGCCGCGGTTTATCGTGCCAGCCTGGCCGAATTGCCCGTCTCCCGCTGGCGGGAGCACTGCCGAGCGCCCCATTTCCGGAAGGCCCGGCAGACGGTCGCGGTGGCGACCTAAACGATCACCACTGAGTTGTCGCTGTCGCCAAAGCAGGTCCGAACGTATTTATCGGCATTGCCGTCGTTTTCCCAGGTATCGCCATCGATCAGATAGCGGAATTGATACTCCCTTCCCGCTGCCAGATCGACGGTCGCAGTGAATTCACCGCTTTTTAGGCTTTTCATTGGGGTCACCCCCGGCTGCCAGTCATTGAACTCCCCGACGATACTGATGGCGCCAGCGCCTTTGGCCACCTCTCTGGGCACCCGAAAGGTCACTTTACAGACAGGTTTGGATTTCAAATACCGTTTTTTCAGGCTCATGACATCTCCCTATTCGTCCGAATGGTGAATGACCCCGGTCGTGTGAGGAGGTACCAGGCAGGGGGCGTGATCAAGTGTTCGTTGACCGGTGATACGTGCGTTTCCTTACCTTAGAGTGAAGGCGGGAAGGTCTATTATCTTCATCGATTCCCGACCCGTCAAGGGGGATCCCAAGGGAACCGTTTCAATGATGCGCCACGCCACTTCTTGGGATGCCGGCCCTGCAGAAGGTCGGCAGATGCAGCGGCGCCGATTCTCGCTCGACCTCGCCGGAAGTCAGCCACCGCCCAACTTAAGCCAAACGCGCAGGACTTCGCTGACGCTCCAGGCTTGGGCATCGCAGCCGCGATCCTGGTGGGGGGCGTTTCCATCCTGCACCTCGGGAAGCTGCCCCAGGCAGCCGTGGCCCAGCTTCTCCACCGCTGATCCGAGCCAGGCCAGGGCGCTGGGACGGGCGGCGGCGCCATAGTGCTGGGCCCAGGCCTCGCAATAGCTGGGAAAGGGCCAGGCCCAGGCGGTACCGTTGTGATAGGCCGGTTTGCGACGGGTATCCTCGTCTCCCTCATAGCGACCCCAATAGGGACGGCTGGGATCGTTGAGCAGTTGGCCCCCATGGTAGATGGCCAGCGGCGGGCTTACCGCCTGATCGGCCAGGCTCCGTATCGCGCCGGGCACCAGCAGGCGCTGGCAGGCGCGGAGGGCCGCTTCGAAGATGTGGGGGGCCTCAACGGCCCCCAGGGTCAAGGCCAGGAGTTGGTTGGGCCGCAGGGCGGTATCGGCCTCGGCCTGGGCTGCCGGTGTTCCCGGAGGGGCGTGCAGGCAGTCGATCAGATAGCCGCATTGGGCGTCGAAGTAGAACTGTCCGATGGCCCGCTTCACCGCTGCCGCACGCTCTCGCCAGTGATCGGCCGCCGGCGCCGGGAGGGCCTCAGCCAGAAAGGCGAGCGCCGCATACCAGAGCGCCTGGATCTCGATGGGGTACCCCTCCCGCGGAGAACCGGCGGGGTAGTTGGTGTCCATCCAGGTGAAGTGGGAGGGGCTGAAGAGCAGGCCCGAGCCGGGATCCATTACCACCCCATTGGCCGTGCCCCGTATCAACGCATGGGCCAGGTCGGTCAGCACCGTCAGCAACGGACGCCCCTGACAGTCGGCCCCCAGCCAGGCGGTCTCAGCGCGCGCTGCAGCCAGCTCCGCACAAACGACGAAGAGCCACAGGGGGGCGTCAGAGGTGTCGCGATTGCTGGCATCGTTACCGCGGATCATGTTGGGCAGGGTGCCATGGGATTCAAATCCGGCGAACTGCCGGACGATGGCTTCGGTGGTGTCCAGTTCGCCGGCGGCGATGAGGCCCCGGGCCACGATCAAGGTGTCCCGGCCCCAATCCAGGAACCAGGGATAGCCGGCGATGACGGTGGCCAGTCGTCCCCGACGGACCGTGTAGTGGTTGAGGGCCTGCCCAAGGGCCTGCGAGGGCGCGATCGCCTCGGTACCGCCGGGGCGCCAGCGGCGCATTTCTGCCGCCATGGTGGTCTCCGGCGGATCCCCCGCCGGCGCTTCGCCGGCCACCACTGCCGCTTGGAGGACGTGGCGCGCACCGCCACTCAGCATGATCTGGAAGTATCCCGGGCTGAACAGGTCGGAGAGCGGATCCAAGCCCCGCTGGGCTTCCCATGGGCGGTGGACCATGTAGGCCCACTCCGGCTCGTGGACGAAACGGCTGCCCGCCAGCGTCACCTCCAGCCCGTGCGCTGCGCTGGGGATAAACCGAAAGCCGTTCGCCAAGGGGCGAGTGGCCGCCGGGAACTGATGCTCGGGCCCGAAGAGGGCCTTGGTGGTATCGTGAAAGCTGCGGTCCTCGATGTCGGCCCGGAGGATCAGCTTTACCTGGGCTGCATCGGCCAGGCGCCCCTCGGCGCCGCCGGCAGGTGGGCGATGCAGATGGAGCAGGATGCGGTTTTCGCCGGCGATCATCTCCAAGCCGAAACGCAGGCGCAAGGTCTGCCCCTGACCGGTGGGGATTTGAAACTGCCACCAGCCGCCGGTTGGCTGACGGCGGCCAAAAAACTCCAAACAGCGGAGGTCCACCGTCTGCGGATAGCCCTGAAAGACACACCAGGCGCGGATGCGGGTCAGCAGAATGCGGCGGTCGTCGGGCCCCTCGGGGTTGAGATTGGCGGCCATCAGGGCGTCGTAGCGGCTCCCCAAGCTGCCCCAGTCGACCCGCGCCCGCAGCATGGCACCGGTGCCGCTGGTGTCCAGGAGAAGATCGTCGGATGAGATTGCCTCGCGGGGAAAGTCGAGTTCCGTCCGCAGCGTGTGCGCCGCCGCCAGGTAGCGTAGCGGACCGATAGCGTGATCACAGCCCGTCGGGCTGAAACGGCGCAGGTGGAGGGCGCAGGTGGAACCGGCATCCTCGATTGGGACGGGCGGCAGGACGGCGAAGTAGCCGCCCTCGGCATCCTTAAGGGTGGCCGCCGTTGCCAGGGTTCTCTTCCGTGCGCGGATTTCGGCCCGAAATGGGTCGCGCGCCCGCACAATGAGAAAAAAACCGGGCGGCACCATCACCTCCCGGGCGGCATCCTGCGGCCAGTGCCAGGTGACGCTGCAGGGGATCCCCCCATTGGGATTGAGGGCCGCGCAGAGGCCCTCTGGGTCGGTGCGCAATGCGGCAGCGTGGTTTTCGAGCTGCGCTTGCGGATAAACGGGGCTGCCCGTCAAATGGGCATGAATCATCAGCACGCTGGCGCGGGTCTGCTGCCGGGCCAGGGCGGACGTGGGGACGCCGCGGGACCCTGCCAGGGCGGCCGACAGACGGCTGTGGGCGTCGCTGTCACCGCTCAGACAGCGCACCGCTCCCGGTGCCAGCGGAGAGCGCCAGTAGCTGCCCGAGCGGTTCAGCGGCGGGCGTTCACCGCTGAGCAGATCGATGGGCCCCTCTCCCAGGAACGGTGCGGCCGTCGAATCCCAGACGGCCTCGGTGGCACTCTGGTCGTCCAGATTGGCCAGGATGACGAGCCCGTCTTGCGGATCCGCCGCGTGGCGGGCAACCGCCGCAAAGTTGCCGCTGCCCGCCGCGATGTTCTCGAGACGGGCGCGGTGTCCGAAAGCGGCATGGGTCTTGATCAGGGTGGTGAGCCGGCGCAGCGCCGCGACCTGGTTTTCGGCCGCCCCCCAGTTGAGGGCCGAGGCCTTGTGGACATCGATCTTCTCCGTGGCGAACCACTCCACGCCATTGGCGAAACCGAAGCCGCCCTGATGGGATAGCAAGGCGCATAGGGCCGTCCGCATCTTGGCCCAGCTATGGGAGCGGGCGGCCAGGCGGTTGTTGTCGTGGGTTTCGGCATAGTGCAGGGTGATGCCATCGCTCGTGGAGATCTCCAGCGCCTCGGGAAGATAGTGGTCGATCTGGTGACGGTCGTAGTTCTGAAACAGCTCCGAGTAAGCCCAGTTGAAGTTGGCCCGATTGAGAAGATCGCGGGTCACGGCGATCTTGCCGCCCAGCCCCTCCAGGAAGAAGATGGTGTCTGGGTACTGATCCTTGACCCGGGCGAGGATATAGCGCCAGGCCTCGGCGGGGATCATGTACCCGGCGTCGCAGCGAAAACCGTCCACGCCGCGGCGGCACCAGATGAGGAAGACATCGGCCATATACTGCCACAGATCCGTATGCCGGTAGTCCAGCCGGGTGAGGTCGGCCCAGGTGATGCCCCAGGCACCGGGCACTTCGATCTCACCGTCATCGCTGCGGGCCAGCCAACGGGGGTGGCTTTCGTGCAGACCGGCAGCCCAGCCGGTATGGTTGATGGCGATATCGATGAAGAGCAGGGCGCCCCGCCCGTGGACACCGTCCACGAGTTCGGCGAACTGTTCCAGCGGTGTGGCCTTCGGATCGAAGACGGCCAGTGCCGGATCCACGGCCGTGAAGCTGAGTGCGGCGTAAGGACTGCCGAAGCGGCCCATGCGGGCATAGGTGGTGGGGGTCGGGTGGATGGGCAGGAGTTGAATAACCCGACACCCCAGGGTGTCGATGATGAAATCCAACTCGGAGACCAGGTCCCGAAAGGTGCCGGAGGGGGGGATGACCGTGTAACCGGCTGCGTCCAGGGGGGCGCTGTGGACCTCGTCATCGGGACGCGGCTGCCCCTGAGCGCCCTTGGAGGGGCCAAATTGCCGTACGAAGGCGTTGTAGACGATGTTGGCCCGGCAGGTATCCGCCGGTTCCACATTGAGCACGCTGTTGGCGCCGGGCGGCCAGAGCGGATCGTTGGCACCCTCTGGCAGGAAGAAGCACTTGGCCTCGAAGTGGCCGACCTCGCTCAATCCGACGGTGACCGAGAAGCGCCTGTCACCGTCGGATGACATGGGCAGGTCAAACCAGTCCCGGCCCAGGGGGGGCGCACCTGTGTCCACCCGGTCGATGATCTCCCGCCGCTGGATTCTTGCCTGGCTAAGGTTGGTGCGCAGCCAGGCCTCTCCATGACGGGGCGCGTCCAGGGTGAGGGTGAAGGTCACGCAATCGCCCTGGTAGTAAAGGCGACGGCTGCCGGGTGCCGGCTGCTGTTGGAAGCGGGTGACGATGTTCATCTGTTGGCGGTAGCATTTCTGCCAGCCGGCCCGCGGGCGGCCGCCGCGCTGAGCGCGTGTTCAGCGGTTAGGACCCTCGCTAACAGAAGAGGGATTTGATGAACGGCTCCAGCTGGGCGCGCATGTCGGGACGATCCATGGCATGGGAGAGGTTGGCCATCTGAAACCCCGCTTTGCTGCCGCAGTCGAAGCGGGTGCCCTGGTAAGTGAAGCCATAGATCGCCTGCTGTTGGAGCAGACGCGCCATGGCATCGGTGATCTGAATCTCGCCGCCGGCGCCGGTTTCCTTCTGATCCAGGATGGTAAAAATCTCCGGGGTCAGGATGTAGCGACCGATGATGGCCAGATTGGAGGGCGCCTGGTCTGGATCGGGCTTTTCCACCAGGCCGCGCACCTGGGTCACCCCGTTTGTGGGCGGATCCGCATCGAGGATGCCGTATTTGCTGATGTTCTCCCGCTCCACTGCCACCACGGCCACCATGGACGCCTGCAGCTTGTCAAACTGGGCCAGCATTTGGCCGAGACAAGGCGTTGGCGCTTTTATAAGGTCGTCGGCCAGGAGGACGGCGAAGGGTTCCTGGCCGACGATATTGCGGGCGCACCAAATGGCGTGGCCCAATCCCAGCGGTTCGTTCTGGCGGGTGTAGGAGATGGTTCCCGTTTCGGGGATCAGGGTGCGCAGCTCCGCCAAAAGGGCATCCTTGGAGCGCGCCATGAGGGTGTGTTCCAGTTCGCAGGAGTGGTCGAAGTGGTCCTCCAGGGCGGTCTTGTTGCGGCCCGTAACAAAGATGATCTCTTCGATGCCCGAACTGAGGGCCTCTTCCACCGCATATTGAATCAAGGGTTTGTCCACGATGGGCAGCATCTCTTTGGGCATCGCTTTGGTGGCGGGTAGAAAACGGGTGCCGAGTCCGGCGACGGGGAATACAGCCTTGCGAACCTTCATCATCTCTGGATACCTCCGGGAGTGGGGTCATTCATCTGTAAGGTGCGGTTGTGGGTAACCTTGCCAATGTTCATCGCCGCTCTGCCGGTCGCCGTGCGACGTGGTGGCGCTCTCAGTCGACCGGCTCGATCCAACCCATGGTGTCTTCGCCCTGGCCGTATTGGATGGCCTTGATGGCATCGAACAGCTTTTGGGAGACTGGGCCCACCTCGCCACCCCCGATGGTAATGACCGTTTCGTCGTATTTCAGCTCCCCGACCGGAGAGATGACGGCAGCCGTCCCCGAACCAAAAACCTCCGTCAGCAGCCCATCGCCGTGGGCCTTGATCACTTCGTCGATACCGACCTTGCGCTCACTGACCCGCATCCCCCAGCTCTGGGCCAGCTTGAGCACCGAATCACGCGTGATGCCGGGTAGAATGCTGCCATTCAGCTCCGGCGTGATCAGCTCATCGCCGATGACGAAGAAGATATTCATCGACCCAACCTCTTCGATATACCGTTGCTCCACGCCGTCCAGCCAGAGAACCTGGGTGTAGCCGGCTTTCTGGGCCTTCTCCCCGGCCAGTAGACTGGCCGCGTAGTTGCCCAGTGTTTTGGCCTCGCCGACGCCGCCGCGGACGGCCCGCACATACTCCTTGGTCACCAGGATCTTTACCGGATTGAAGCCCTCGGCGTAGTAGGCCCCCACCGGCGAAAGGATGATGAAGAAGCGATAGGTGTGGGAGGCGCGCACACCCAGAAATGGGTCCATGGCCACGATGGTGGGGCGGATGTAGAGCGAGGTTTCGGGGGCTTTGGGGACCCAATCCCGCTCGATGCGCAGCAGCTCTTTGAGGGCGTTGAGCGCATCTGCTTCGTCGAAGCTGGGAATGCACAACATGCGGCAGGAGTTGTTGAGGCGTCGAAAATTCTCCTGGGGTCGGAAGAGTTGAATGGCGCCGCTTTCGGTATGGTACGCTTTGAGACCCTCGAATACCCCCTGCCCGTAGTGCAGAACCATGGTGGCTGGATCCATGGTGATGGATTGGTAAGGTTCGATCCGTGCATTGTGCCAGCCTTGGTCCGGCGCGTAATCCATGCTGAACATGTTGTCGGTGAAGAGGGTGCCGAAACCCAGTTGGTCGTCCGCTGGTTTGGGTTTCAAGGTCGAGGCGGTTGTGATTGTCAGCTCCATTTTTCCTCCTGCCAAATATGGACGTGTGGGTCAGCCGTTGTGATGCCGCGGCCGCTACCGCGGTCGCAGCCGCTACCGCGATAGGGCCTCGCTCCGCGGGAGAACCTTGCGCGAATTGTCGGATGAGGGGGCACGCGCCGTTCCCAATCTGCGGGTTAGCGCTGGAACGCCGGAGTCAAGCCCGGAGGCCACAGCTTATCGCACTTTTCAGCGTCAAATCAAGCGGTTTGTCGGTTACCAATGCGGTCCCCGCTGGAGGGGTCGGCGCCCATTAGCGACGCCATTTGCCCCCTTGCCGCGCGTCAATCCACCGGCCGCGAGCTCGCTGGGGCCGTTCCGAAAGCCTTGACTCCGGTGTCCCATGGGCTATATAAGTCTCCTCGTCAATTCAGCGGCCGCCCCAAGGTGCCAAATAAAACATATTTTTCAGATAGTTATATAAGATTAATCATCGGCGGCCCATATCTCTACCCAATGTCTTGGCGACAGGGCCGTCGCCGCAACCCAAACCCAAAGGAGATACAGGATGAATAAAGGGGATCTGATCAATGCCGTCGCGGAAGTCGTTTCCAGCAAGAAAGAGGCGCAGGACGCCGTAGAGTGCGTCTTCAGCACGATCACCGAAGCCCTCAAAGGCGGCGACAGCGTGCAGGTGCTGGGCTTCGGCAGCTTCAAGGTGAGCAAACGTGAGGCCCGCAAAGGCCGCAACCCCCAGACCGGCGCCGAGATCCAAATCGCGGCCCGCAATGTGCCCAAGTTCGCACCCGGAAAGGCGCTCAAGGACGCCCTCAACTAAGGCGGCACCCGTTCGCTTGGCGGAGGACCTGGCAACGAGGCGCCAGGACCTCCGGAGCGACCCCGTCCCATCCTTGAGCCCTCCTGCCCCGACACCCCGCCCGAGTGCTGGCGCTAAGCGCCGGCCACCTCCGAAATGATGATTCGCAGCAGGTTGCGCTGGGTCATGTTGTTGACTTCGAAGGCGATGCCAATGCCATTGGCGGTGCGATGGGCGATGTGGCCCTGGATATGGCAGGTCCGCTCAAGACTCTGGCTGACGAGACTGAGGCGGATTTTCTGTTTGACGCCCACCGGTTCACTGGTTTCGATCAGCGCGCCCCCCAAGCTGATGTCCCGAATCGTCCCCGTGTAGGTCCACTGGTCCACCTCGAACTCCGTCGGCAGATCGCACTCATAGCGTTTGTGACGCCGTTTCTCGTGGTGCGGGTCCTCTTCGCCCTCATCCTGGAGGCGGCCACTTTCCAGGAGCAGGCTCATCAGGGGGGTGTCGATGGTCCGCGCCTCGGTCACCTCACCATACTCGATGGTGATGAGGGGATCGTTCCAGGAGAGGATGGCCAAGGCCGCCGCTTTGCCACCGAGCTGGTCGGTTTTGGCCCCGATCAGCACGCCCGTATCGAAGAAAAGCGCTCCTTGGCGGCGGGCGGAGATGATGCTGAGGGTGCAGGATCGCCCTTCCAATTCGACCATCTGCAGAAAAGAGGAGAGGCCGATACCGCGCAGTTGGCCCCCGTAATCGATCTCCAGGTCGCCCAGGAGGTTGTTGAGCAGTAGCGTGGTGTCGACCGGCGCTTCCAGGTGGATCTTGACGTCACAGGCTTTCACCAGTTCCCGAATCTTCGGTGTCGACAGCCCGAGCGTGATCAGCTTGGTGCCGGGCCGTTCGCGCAGCTGTTGGGCGAGGAGTTTGACTTCCCGCTCCGTGAAGCGGTCGCCCGTTAGAACGATATCGATGCGGATGCGCTCCAGTGCATCAATGGCTTCCACCATATCGCGGACCGTCAGCACTTTCAGAAAGGCCTGCTGATTGCTCAGCAGTTGGACGAAATTTTTACTGACATGGGGTTTGGGTTCTATGAAAAGAAGGGTCTTCATCTCCCATCCTTGGCATGTTGCGGGGCGAATGGTCCGTGTCCGAAGGCGGTGGTTGCAAGGCCCAGCGTCGGATGGGTGTCAGGAGGAGGTGGTCGGACGGTCGCTTGGTACACAGTGCCATCTTCTGGTTGGCCAGCCATAGACTTTTAGATCTATTTTCCAGTAGGATAGCCTTTCCTGGCAAAAAAAGGCAAGTATCTCTTGCGCCCATTGCGAAGCGGAAGACCCGAATCGGGTGACGTGTGGCAGCAGAAGGAGGGGCGATGGCGAACACCGCCAACCGAGAATTTCTTTACATCGGCCATCGCGGGCTTGCCGGGATATATCCGGAGAATACCCTGGCCGCCTTTCGCGCGGCCGTATCCGCGGGTCTGGCGATGGTGGAGCTGGATGTGCGGCTCAGCCGCGACCGCCGCCTGATGGTGATCCATGACGCCGGCCTGGATCGCGTGGCCGGCATCCCGCGTCAGGTCCGTGAGATGACCGCTGCCGAACTTGCGGCCCTCGACGTGGGCCGTTGGTTCGATCCCGCTTTTCGCGGCGAGGGCGTCCCCACTCTGGCCCAGGTGTTTGAGATGGTGCCGTCGTGGATGCACATCAACGTGGAGATCAAACCCGGTGAACACGAGGCGAGCGACCCTGGCGACAGCATCGAGCGGCAGGTATTGGCCGTGATCGATCGTTTCGACGCCCGCCGACGCACCCTTGTTTCCAGCTTCAATCCCCATATCCTGCACCGTCTGCGGATGCTTTCGGAGCATCACCGCCTCGCCGTGCTCAGTGATGCCGACCGTCAGCCGGACGGCATCCGCCTCTGCGACGCCATCCAGGCGGATGCCTGGCATCCGCACCACCCCCTGGTGAACCCGGCGCAGGTGACCCGCGCCCATCGCCGGGGCCTCAAGGTCTACACCTACACCGTGAATACCAAAACGGAGTGCCGTCGCGTGAAAGCGGCCGGCGCGGATGGCCTCTTTTCGGACAATCCAGCGGCCATCATGTGCTAATTAAATTCAAATTATGAATGCAATCCATTTTAAAATACAGGGTTTACTTATTATCTTATTCTATACTATTCTCCACCATCGGCAGTGCCTGCAAACAGACAGATCCAACCATCGAACCGAACGCTTCAAATTGATACAACAGGGGCAGCTCATGTGGAGACGACGGGAGCGCGAACGCCGTCTTGATTGGCGCTTTCTGCGGGTGATGACCTGCTGGCTGGCGCTGGTGCTGATCGGGACCGGCGCACTGGGCGTCGGTTGGGCAGCAGCGGGCGGGACGAAACCGCAACACGTGGAGACCACCGATGCCGCGGATCGGGCCCCCGCCGCGCACGGGACCCACGATGACCATGCCGAGGCGGCGCACGGAACCGCGTCCCACGGGGCGGACCACCATGGCGCCCACGCCGACTTGGGCCCTATACTCCCTTTGTGGAGTTGCATCCCCTTCGCCTGCATGCTGCTCTCCATCGCCTTGGTGCCGCTCTTGGCGGGCGAATTCTGGCACCACCACTTCGGCAAAATTTCGGCCTTCTGGGCCGCTAGCTTGGGGATTCCCTTCCTCGTCGCCTTCAAAGGGGCGGCGCTCTATGAAATTCTCCATATCATCATTGCCGACTACGTCCCCTTCATTATCTTGATCTGGTCGCTGTATACCGTATCGGGCGGCATCCTCCTCAAGGGGCGCTTGCGCGGCACGCCGCTGGTCAATTCCACCATGCTCTTGGTGGGCACTGTGCTGGCCTCCTGGATGGGCACGACCGGGGCTGCCATGCTGCTCATCCGGCCATTTCTGAGAGCCAACAACTACCGCAAGCAGCGCACCTTCATGGTAGTGTTTTTTATTTTCCTAGTGGCCAACATCGGCGGCTCTCTCACGCCGCTGGGAGACCCGCCGCTGTTTCTGGGGTTTCTCCACGGTGTCAGTTTCTTCTGGACCTTCAAGCTGATGCCCCACATGCTCACCATGGTGGTCCTCCTGCTGGTGATCTACTTTGCCCTGGACACGTACTTTTTTCGCAAGGAGAGTGCCCGGCCGCCGGAAGCGGAGGCCGGCGGCACGCGTCTGGCGCTCGAGGGCACCTACAACTTTATCTTCCTCTTCGGAGTGGTCGTCGCCGTGCTGCTGAGCGGGGTCATCGACTGGGGAGACGTCAACCTCTTCGGCATTCACCGCGCCATCGCGGACTGGGTGCGCGATGGATTCCTGATCCTGATGGGAGTGTTCTCCCTGGCGGCAACGCCGGGGCGAATCCGCGACGACAATGACTTCACCTGGTTTCCTATTATTGAGGTGGCCTATCTCTTCATCGGCATTTTTATCACCATGATCCCCTGCCTGTTGATTCTCAAAGCGGGAGCCGACGGCGCCCTGGCGGGATTGATTAACGCCGTTAGACAGCCCACCCACTACTTCTGGGTTACGGGAACGCTCTCCAGCTTCCTGGACAATGCGCCGACCTACTTGACCTTCTTCAACACCGCGCTGGGCCGCTTCTACCCCGGGATGGCGGAACCCGAGGCAGTGTCCCTGCTGATGAGCGAGAACGACCTCTACCTCAAGGCCGTCTCGGCCGGCGCCGTCTTCTTCGGCGCCTGCAGCTACATCGGCAACGCACCCAATTTCATGGTGCGCTCCATCGCGGAGGAGGCCGGTACCCCCATGCCCAGCTTCTTCGGTTACATTCTCAAGTACGCCCTGGTATTTCTCGTGCCGGCCTTTGTGCTGATCTCATTCCTCTTCTTTTAATTCAGCCAACCCCGGAAAGCCGATGATTGCCGTCTCCCCGCCTTTCGCCGCAGAAACCGACACGACGCCGCCCTACGCCGATGTGATTCAAGCCGGCGGCGTGGTCATCGTTGGCGGCGGGGCGTTTTGCCGGACCGTGCTGAAATTCCTCTTCACCGAATTCGAAGCGGCGCAGCGTCCCCGCCTTCTCGGGGTAGCCGATATCGATCCTGCGGCGGCGGGGTTGCGCTACGCCGCGCAGCGGGAGATCCGGACCGTCACCGACTACCACGAGCTTCTGAGCGACCCCGACCTCACCACCATTATCGAGCTCACCGACGATCCCACCCTGGCCGATCGCATCCGGCGGGTTATGCCCGCCGGTGTGCGGCTCATCGACCACCGTGAATCCCGCGCCATGTGGGATATGCTGCAGGTGGAGGTGGTCAAACAGCGGTGTCGCCGCGGTCTGGCAAGGATGCGGGGTGACGCTGAGGGGCTGACCCGGCTGCTGGAGGAGACGGTGGCCGGATTCGACGCCATCATCCGCACCCGCAACAAGCGCTCGCTGCAGATCGAGAGTGAGCTGGTGGAGCACGAGCGCACCCAATCTCAGATCATCCAGGGCAGCACCATCCCCACCTTTGTGCTGGACCGGCAGCATGTGGTCACCCACTGGAACCGCGCCATGGAAGTGCTCACTGGCGTGTTGGCCGAAGAGATCGTCGGCACCACACGCCAGGGGATTCCCTTCTGGGGCAAGCAACGGCCCACCATGGCGGATGTGATTCTCTACCAGTATGATGACGCGCAGATCGAAAAGCTTTACGGCCGCAAATGGCGCACGTCGCAGCTCATCGAAGGCGCTTATGAGGCAGAGGTCTTCTTCCCAAATCTGGGCACCGAGGGGGGCAAGTGGTGCTGGTTCACCGCGGCCCCCATCAAGGCGCCCGACGGCACCCTGATCGGCGCCATCGAAACCCTCTGGGACAAGACCGAAGACAAGCGTGCCGAAGAGGAGCGCGAGCGCCACACCCGCGAACTGGTGACCCTCTGTTCGATCTACACGGCCCTCAGCGCCCCCCAAGACCTGGCGGAGCGCATCGACACGGTCTTCCAGGAGATCAAGCAATTCCTGGGCGCCGATCAGATCGACCTCTTCATCGCCGAAGGCGCCGACTTGGGAGATAACCACGGCTTTCCGGTGGACCAGCACCTCGGGCAAGAGGCGGCGGGGGGCGCAGCGGCCGGAGATGGCGATCCGCTGATCGCCCAGGTCGCTGCCGAGGGAGCGCTCAAGATCATTGAGCGGCCCATACCGGTCGATCCCCGCCGCGAGACCGACAGCAGCGAAACCGCCTATGAGGTGCGGGTATACATCCCCGTGAGCGCCAAAGCGAAAAAAGGGCTCGCGGTGGTCCGCATCGACGCCCGGCGCAGCGAACCCTTTCGCCCGGAGGAGCAGCACGTTCTGGATCTGATCGGCAACCGTATCGGCGTGGCCATCGAGAACGCCCTGCTCCAGGAGCAATCGATTCGCTCGGAAGTGAAGTACCGCTCCCTCTTCAACAACGACCCCAACCCCATCTTCATCGTCGAGCGCGACACCCTCACCATCATGGATACCAACCGGCGCGCGCTGGCGTGCTATGGGTATGGGCCGCGGGAACTCGAGGGGTTCCCCTTCCTCAAGCTCGGTGATCCCGACGATGCGGAGATGATCAACGGCCTGCAGCAGCCGCCGACCCGCGGTGCCCTGCTCTTTTCCAAGAAGCGGCATTACACCAAGGAGGGGCAGCCGTTCTACGTCAATATCAGTGTCTCCCTGGCGCGCTACGGCGACCACGACGTTTTCATCGCCACCACCACCGACATTACCGAGAGCGTCGAGCGGGAGACGCAGCTGGTGCAGGCCAGCAAAATGACGACCCTTGGCGTCATGGCCGCCGGCATGGCCCACGAGATAAACCAGCCCCTCAACGTCATCCAGATCTGCGCCGACTTTTTTCTCAAAATGATCAAGCGCGGTCACACCATCCCCGACGAGGACCTCAAGTCGATGGCCGACGATATCGTGGCCAACGTGGAGCGGGCCACCGGCATCATTCGACACGTGCGCGACTTCGCCCGCCAGAGCGATGTGGTTCGCAGCCAGGTGGACATCAATGCACCCATCCGGGATGTCTTCCAGGTGCTGGGCCATCAGATCAAGGTCCATGAAATCGAACTCCACTTAGATCTGAGCGAGGACCTGCCGCCCATCATGGCAGAGCACAACCGTCTCGAACAGGTGTTTATCAATCTGGTCACCAACGCCATCGACGCCCTGGATGAAAAAGCGGAGCGGGCGGCGCCCAAAAAAGCGGCGAAACATCTGCGGATCGCCTCTCTCCTCCAGAATGGCCTGGTGACCGTGACGGTGGCGGACACCGGCATCGGCATGTCCGAAGCGGTCCGGCGCAAGATCTTCGAACCATTCTACACCACCAAGAAAACCGGTAAGGGCACGGGATTGGGGGTCAGTATCAGCTACGGGATCGTCAAGGACTACGACGGCCGGATCCTCATCGAGAGTACACCCGGTGAGGGCACCACCTTCATCCTCAAGTTCCCCCCGATGCAGGCAGACACATGATACCCGATCTTGACCAGATTCGGCGTGTGCTGATCATCGATGATGAACCGGCCAATGTGCGCGTCCTCTCTATCTCCCTGCGCAGCGACGGTTATGAGGTGCTCACCGCGTTCAGCGGCGAAGAGGGGATCGCGCGCTTTGTGGCGGAAACGCCCGACATCGTTCTCACCGATATCAAAATGCCGGGATTGGACGGCATCCAGGTCCTAAAAGAGATCCGGGGACGCACCGACGACGTAGAGGTGATCATCATCACCGGCCACGGCGACATCGACAACGCGATCGAGGCCCTCCAATACGGGGCCTCCGATTTCATCAACAAGCCGATCCGCGACGAGGCCCTGGCCGTCGCGCTTTACCGCGCCAAGGAGAAGCTGGCCCTCAAACGCCTCGTGGAGGCCCATACCGATGAGCTCGAGATTGAGGTGCAGCGGGCCACTCGCGAACTGCGTCGCCAGGCCAATTTCCAGGCCAAGCTCATCGGCAGCTCCAACGACGGCATCGTCGCCACCGATGCCAATTTCAACATCGTGCTGTTCAACCCCGGTGCGGAGCGAATTTTCGGCTGGGATGGGTCGGAGGTGGTGGGGTTGCGCAAGGGCAATGACTTCTACCCGCCCGACATCGACGATGTGTTTCAGTCCGATCTGCAGCGCCACGAGACCCGCAAGGAACTGCCCTGGCGGGAAACCACCATCGTGGCCCGCGACGGGGAACGCATCCCCGTGCGCTTCTCCGCCACCCTGCTCTACGAGGAAACGGAGATGATGGGCAGCGTGGCCTTCTTTCAGGATCTGCGCGAGGTCAAGCGTCTCGAGCATGAGCTGGTGCAGTCCGAACGGCTCGCCGCCATCGGGCAGACCGTGGCCGGCTTGGCCCACGGGGTCAAGAACGTGCTCCAGGGATTCAAGGGCGGCAGCTACCTCGTTGACATCGGCATTGAAAAGCAGGATACTGAAAAACTTAAAAAAGGGTGGGCCATGATCCAGCGCAGCATCGCCAACACCTCCGACTTGGTGCTGGATCTGCTCTCCTACTCCAAACAGCGCGAGCCGGAATTCGAGGCCTGCGATCCCAATGCCGTCGTTGAAGATATCGTACTGCTGATGGGCGACACGGCCCGCTCCCACGCCATCGCCCTGACAACCGATCTGGATCCCCAGGTGGGAGAGGTGGTCATGGATCCGCGCACCCTCCACAGCTCTCTCCTGAATTTGGTGACCAATGCGCTGGATGCGTGTATATTTGATGGAGATACGTCCAAGCGCTTCTCCGTATCGATCACGTCTGAGCGGAAAACCGATGGATGGCTCCACTTTTCGGTAGCCGACAATGGTATCGGCATGCCGGCGGAGGTCCGGGCCAGACTGTTTTCGTCTTTCTTTTCAACCAAGGGGCATCGGGGCACCGGTCTGGGGCTTCTGGTGACCCGCAAATTGATCGAGGAGCATGGGGGCGATATCGCCTTCGAATCCCAGGCCGGTCGCGGCACCACCTTCACGGTGCGGCTGCCCTTTCAACCGGTCGAGGCGCATTCGCCACCGCAACCCTGATGCCGTTGGACACAGGGGTGCGCCCACCCGCTGCCCCGGATGGTGCTGCCGATCCCATTGATGCGACTGAGATCGACAACTGGTGAGGAGGAAACTATGAGTGAAAAGGTGCTGGTCGTCGATGACGATCCCGATGTGCAACTCTTCAGCGTCACTGTGCTGGAGGAAAACGGGTATACGCCCCTGACGGCCAACGACGGTCAGGAGGGCATGGCCGTCATTCGCAAGGAGGTGCCGGCGCTTGTCATTCTCGATGTCCTGATGCCCCGTGAAAGCGGGATCAAGCTCTACCGAACGCTGCGCACCGACGCCAAGTTCAAGTCGGTCCCCGTGATCGTTCTGTCGGGGATTTCCAAACGCTCGTTCCTGCGCTCCCAGAACGCCCTGGCCGAGTTTGGCGGTGAGAAGGTGCCCGAACCCAACCTCTACCTGGAAAAGCCTGTCGAGCCGGAGGAGCTGGCCAATGCGATCAAGACGGTCCTGGGATAAAGAGTCGGTATCGCGTCGGGCCACCCACCGCAAGCGTCTGATCGTTACCCGATTGTGAGGATGCATCGACCATGAGCGAGATCCGCAAAATGCTGTTCGTGACCAAGTTCGAGGAGTTGGGCTTCGACGCCCTGCAGTCACTGCTCACCCTGCGTCAGGCCGATCTTGAACACGTGGTTTTCATGAACGTGATCGAGCGTGACAAGGTCGCTCTACACCGCGGCAAGGGCTACCAGAAGGGCGAGGAGATCCGCCTGCGCGAGGCCGCCAACATCCGCTTCATCGACTGGGCGGAAACCCTCTTCGAGGAGGGCATGGAGGTGGGGGTCTACATCGTCGTCGGTACGATGGTGTCGCAGGTGCTCAAGGCCGCCGAAAAGGAGGGCTCCGATCTCATCGTCATCGGCCGCCCCGTTCGCAAGGGCGGTCTCAACTACCTCTATTCCGGCTCCGCCGTGACCGAATTGCTGCGCCGTTCGGCCGTACCGGTGCTGGTCTACAAGGGGATGGCCGAGAACAACTACCTGATCGACAAGCCCTTCTCACGCCCCTTGCTGGCCACCGATTGGGAGGCGGCCAGCCGGCGGGCGGTAGAGTACCTCAAGCCGCTGCGAGGGGTGATCGAGAAGGTCCACGTCATGCACGTGGCTGACGAGAAGGCGCTCTCCAAGAAGGCTTCAGCCATGGAGATCCAGAGAACCCGCAAGGTGACGCGGCACAAACTCGAGGAGATCTGCGACGATTTGGAGGCCAGCGGCATCACCGCCAGGCCCCTGATTTACGTGGGCGATCCCGATGAGGAGATCGAGCGGGCCGCTCAGGAGTGCAAGGCCAGCCTGGTGGTGTTGGGATCATCAAGCCGTTCGGCCTGGGCGGAGCGCTGGTTGGGCTCTACCCCGCGCCAGATCGCGGAGAAATCACCCTACCCGACCCTCTTGATACCGCCGGCGAAAGCCCTGGCCGCTGGCTAAGGCCGAATCCGCCGGCCAGCACCTACGCCGCCCATGCGTGATGCCGTACCGATACGGCTTGCGTTGGCCGGATGGACCGAGCCGCCACCACCGGCCCGGCAGCGACAGAACCAAACAGGATCCGCTTCGTGTCCCCGAAAGCGACGCTGCGCCCCTCACTAGCGGCGTGGCCGCACCCGTGAAAAGGAGGCCCCATGGCAATCATCACCATCTCAAGACAGTTCGGCGCCGGCGGCAAGACATTGGGTACCCGTCTGGCCGACAGACTGGGCTACACCTTTGCCGGCAGCGAAGTGGTCCAGAAGATTGCCGAAGTGGCCAATGTATCGCCCGCCTGGGTCGAATCGGTGGAGAAGGAGGCCGGTACCCGGGTATCCGCCCTGATCTCCCGGATGGTGTCGCGTTCCCTGGTGGACAAGATCCTCAAGGATGAGCGCGGCTACCTGGATGATGACATCTACCTGGACTACCTGGTGCTCACCATCTCCGAGATCGCCGAAGAGGGCAATGCCGTCATTCTCGGCCGCGGGGCCCAGTATATTCTGAAAAACGAGCCCGACACCTACCACATCCTCCTCATGGACGATTTCGACAGTCGCGTCCGCTTCATGATGACCCACTACGATCTCACCGCCGGTAAGGCCACCCGCATGGTCCAGAGCGAAGACCGCCGCCGCGTCAACCTCTACAGCAAGCTGGGCAAGAGCGATTACGACAGTCCGAGCCTCTACCACCTCGTGCTCAACATGGGGCGGGTGGGCCTGGAAAAGGCCGAGGAGCTGATTGTGCAATTGGTCTCATAGCGGCCGATTCGCGACCGCGTACAAGACCATCCCCGCGCGCGGAGACAGCTTGCCGGAGGGGCTCACCACAGGCGGGGCTTGATCAGGTAGGCCGCCACATCATCGGGGTGGACGTGGGCGGCCGAGATCGCCTTATCGCGCACCGAGATACCCGCCCGGTGGACCGACGTCGGATCGCCAGTGACCAGCGGGTGCCATCCCGCCAGGGACTTCCCTTCGGCCAAGCGCCGATAGGCGCAGGTCCGCGGCAGCCAGCGCAGCTGGCCCACTGTTTCCGGGCGGAGCTGCAGGCAGTCGGGTACCAGGAATCGGCGCAGGTCGTAATCGCTGCAGCGGCAGCTCTGGGTATCGAGAAGGTAGCAGGCCACCCAACAATAATCCACCTTGCCCGTTTTGGGGTCCTGAAACTTCTCCAAGCAGCAGCGACCGCAGCCGTCGCAGAGGGACTCCCATTGGTCGGGCGTCATCCGGTCCAGGGGGGTGGTCTCCCAGAAGGGTTG
>JAAUYD010299847.1_pt1 | contig 24639 bp, 17 predicted proteins | sample 7278101 | NCBI WGS metagenome assembly JAAUYD01 (sample SAMN14350128, study PRJNA611818) | marine sediment metagenome | isolation source: surface marine sediment (0.6m) | place: French Polynesia: Moorea | collected 2018-08
TGTACCCCTTTTTCTTGTCAGTGGTCCACTCGCTCCACGCTTCATCAAAGCCGTCCAACTTGTAGGCGAATTGGTTCTTGTCGCCTGCCTCGAAAAACGTCGTTGCGTATTCAAAGCGAAGGGAATTTTTGTCATAGGCCAGCACTGGGATCTGCGCTGGTTGTTGACGTTGCAACACCCGGGGATAATGGCCTGCTGGATCTTTCACCGCTGGGTCGTAAAAGGCCCCTTGGAACAGGGGCTCGCCCCGGTTGACCGTGACCCGTCGCACCAGGGCAGTATAGGTTGAGCAGTAGTCTTTTTTTACTTTGTGATCATACCGGTAGACCCGGCCCGCACTGGATACCCATAAGATACCATCTCGATCCACCTGCCAGGAGTGCATGTGGTCGACAGTGGCGCGGGTAATGGGGCGGAACGGCCGTTCATCCCAAAACAGTGAGCCGTTGCTTCTCTTTTTTTGCACGGCAAAGGGGACGGATCCGTTGGCATTGGCGAGCAATGCGTCGCCGATGGTGGTGATTGACCACAGTTCCATCCCATGTTCTTGGAAATACCGACTCAGGGATGGGTCGCGCACAAAACGCCCGGGGGAGGGGTTGGGTTCCCTTTTGTTGGTTGTGGGGGATTCATATCGATAGATGCCCGTGTTTTTGGCCACCACTGGCTGGCCGTTTAATATACTGACCATATTGAGCTCCATCGACGGCAGGCCGTGCTCAGTGGTGTAATGGACCACGTCGAATTCCCGAATGTCCTGCCCTAAAAACCGGAGATGGAAGATGCCGCTGCGGTCAGTTGACAGCCACAAATGACCGTGCTTGTCCTGAGTCATATAGCGAATTGACATCTCAGCCACCTGGGGTACGGCAAAGTCGATTCTCTTTGCCCGATACCTTGTGTTTGTACCTTTTTCCCGGTTGTCAGCTGAATTGTCGCTCACTGGTAAGAGCTGTATCGCCAGCAGACCCTTGCCCCGATTGGCCAGGAAAACCACATCTGGAAACCGATCTGTAGTTCCCTCTGCAGTAATTCTGTCCATACCTTCCGGCGCCAAAAGGTGCTCGGATTTGGCACCTTGAATTTGAAAAATATTGCCGTAGTCGATGGCCAATATTGCGTCTTTTGTCAGGTTCAGCGTTCCGAATTCTCCTTTCAATCCATCAATCGGCAAAAACCTGGACGGCTGATGTTCCAGTTGAAAGTGGACACTGGGTAAATAAAAAACCCCGTTGTCAGTGCCGAGATAGATGCTGCTCTGATGTCGTTTCAAACTCCATATATTGGCCTTTTTGTCTTTGGGTAGGTCAAATGTCGACCAGGGGGAGCTGAGTGCCACATGTGAAATACCTGCAGTCGTGGCGACCCACAGGTCCCCTTGGGCATCGACAATGAGATCGGTGACGTAATCGTTGACCAACCCTTGGGATTGGTCGATCACATGGGTCAGTTCTCCCTGGCGATTCATTACGACAAGGCCGTGGGTACTGGTGCCAAAGACATAATCGCCGCGCAACGTTTGAACAGCGCTGACATAAAGCAGTTTATCGCGCAAATAAGCTTCCAGCTCGGTGGGAAAGGGTTCGACCACCGGGGTTGGGTGCTCTGGCGTTACCCCAGGAATGGCAAGTGAAGCTCCCCCTTGGAGAGGATACAAAACACACCCCTTCTTACCTGTGGCGAGGAGCAGCTGGTCCCGTTGATACGGTAAGATGGTAACAAATCCGTTTTCTTTGAAGGAAAACTGATCAGTATCGGGCAACCGCCGCAGCTCCCCCTCGACCAGCCTAGAGATGCCGCCGTTAAAGTGGTAGACATAGATGTCCTCCCCCACCTGAGAGGCCCAGTTTTTTCCGGTCATCGAGATTGAGGTCAGTTGATTCTCGAAGAAACGAAAGATTTTCGATACGGCAAAAAAGTAAATACCCGAAGATGTGATGTAAATCCGCCAGATATCTTTAAAGTTGTTTTCCTTTGGGTCCAACCGAACTGAAAGGGATGTATAGGCCAGCTTGCCGGTGGCATCACTGGCCAGGTAACCGAACTCCCCGTTATCGCCCACATAAACAGTGCCCGTCTCGTCCACCGCGACACTGCGCGTGGTCATCCAGTTGGGGATCTCAATGAGTCGGAATTCATTGCCGTCATAGGTCAACAGGCCGCGCTCATTGGCACTGTACAAGATCCCGCGCTTGTCCTGAGCCAGGTCCCAGTTTTGTTGACCCACCTCACCGGCCTCGATATCAAAGTTGCGGATAAGGGGTATGCCCTGATCCAGCCTGGATTTGGCCAATGCTGGGACGGCTGGGGCAAAAAGACATACCCACACCCAAATTGACACATATCGGATCATCTCAATGGGTAAAACGGTCCAGTTTTCGATAAGTTAATGGAGACATAAGCTGAGATGTGTATGACTTGTATCGTAGATGGATTCCTTCCTGCGAGGCTGTGGCGAAAGTCTCAATACTGTCATTCCCGCGTAGGCGGGAATCTATAAAACCCTGTAATTTCGATTGGTTCTGGACTCCTGCCTTCGCAGGAGTGACGTCTATTCCCCCTTTCGCGACACCCTCGAAGGTGGGAATGACCGGGGATGCTACCTTCTATCTCACTCTTTTTATGATTACCAAGGTGATATCGTCATCTGTTTCATAGTCTTGAAGCGCGCTGAGGATGGCATCTTTGATCTTTTCAGTGGGACCGTCACCAACGGATTGAAATGCATCCCGAAGCCTTTCGTCTCCGAACATATCGACCATTGCGTTTTCCGAATCAGCCGGGTTATCCTTTTTTCGAGCTTCGGTGATGCCGTCTGTGAAGAGTAAAACAGCGTCATTCACATTTAAGTGAAGCTGATAGTCGTCCAACATGCCGCGCATATCATCCACAATGCCCAGCCACATCCCGTTTGTTTCAATGATTTCAATTGATTGGCTCTGGGCGCGATAGATGAGCACGTCCTGATGGAGTCCTGCAAAATGGAAGGTGCCGTTGTCATGGATAACAAAGGCGGTCAAGGTCATGTATTTGTTCTCTCGCATCAGTCGGATGTTTTCTCGTATGGCGATGTTGGTGATAGCTAATAGTTCAGAAGGAGCCAGGGCCGGGGTTTTAGCCAGGGCTGTACGAATGGCTGTTTGGGCCATCATCATTACTAAACCAGCTGGCACGCCATGACCAGAAACATCGCCGATGATGATCCAGTCCCGGTTACCGTCATTGATGATGTCGTAATAATCGCCCCCGACTTCGTCTGCAGGTGTCATGGATGCGGATATCTCGTATCCGGGGATGTGGGGCGCTTGGGGAAGGAGGACGGTTTGTATTTTTTTGGCCAGTTGCATCTCCCCCCACAGGGCCTCATTGGCCTGTTTAATCGCCTCCTTTTGCATCACGACTTCAGCGGTTCTTTCTTTTACCACTGCTTCCAGTCGTTTTTTAGATCGTCTCAACCGCCAGGTATACAACTGCACCAATCCGATCAACAACAGCAGAAAACTGACCGCAAATCCAGCGTAGGCCCAGAAAGTCTGATACCAGGGGGGGCGGATGACAAACCGATAGTGCGCCGCTTCGCTCTCGTGCAAAAAAACGTTTTTGGCCTTGACCCGAAATCGATAGGCACCGGCGGGCAGGTTGGTGTACCCCTTTTTTTTGTCTGTGGTCCACCCGCTCCATGTTTCGTCAAACCCATCCAACTTGTAGGCAAATTGGTTTTTATCGCCCGCCACGAAAAAGGGTGCGGCGTATTCAAAGCTCAGGGAATTCTGGTGATAGGGCAACGTGGGGATCTGAGCTGGTTGTTGATGGTGCACCACTCGGCGATAATGGCCGGCAGCATCTTTCACCGCTGGGTCGTAAAAAGCACCCTGGAACAAAGGGACGTCCGGCTCCACTGTTACCCGTCTCACCATGGCAGCATAGGTTGAACGATACTCTTTTTTTATTTTTGGGTCGTACCTGTAGACCCGGCCCGCACTGGACATCCACAAGATACCATCTTGATCGACCTGCCAAGAGTGCAGGTGGTCGACAGTGGATCGGGCAATGACGCGAAACGGCTGATCATTCCACCCCTGTGAGCCATCGCTTAACGCGCTTTGTTGGGCAAAGGGAACCGGTCCCTCGAGATTGGCGAGCAGGGCATCGCCCATGGTGGTGATCGACCACAGCTCCATTTTATGCTTTTGGAAATATCGACCCGCGGATAGGTCGTGTACAAACCGTCCTGGGGTATCCTTTGCCTTTTCTTTGTTAGGGGGCGAGATAAATCGATAAATGCTTGATTTTTTTGTCACCAGCGGTTGGCCATTCAGTACAGTTACAAAGTTGGGGTCTGCTGGTGGCAGACCATGCTCAGTGGTGTACTGAACCACATCGAATTCTCGAAGGTCCTGTCCTAAGAACCGAAGTTGGAAGATGCTGTTATGATCAGTCGACAGCCACAGGTGTCCATGCTTGTCTTGAACCATATGACGGATCGTCGTCTTGGCAACCTCGGGTGATATAAATTCGATTCTCTTGGCCCGATGCCATGGGGGAGTGCTCTTTTTTCCACTGTCAGTTGGTTGGTCCGCGGATGGTTGGAGCTTTAGTGCCACCAAGCCACCGCCACGGTTGGAGAGAAAAACCACATCTGGAAATCGCCTGGTTTGTCCTGCCGTGATAATTTTATCCACACCTTTAAGCGCTAAAAGGTGCTTGGCTTTGGGGCCCTGAATTTGAAAAACACTGTTATTATTAAAGGTCAACAGGGCACCGTTAGCGATGGTCAGCGAAAGGAATTCCCCGCTCAATCCCTCAACCGGCAGAAAGCTGGACGGCTGATCTTCAGGTCTAAAGTGGATATCCGGCAGATAAAAAACACCGTTGTCCGTGCTGAGATAGATGCTGTTTTGATATCGCAGTAGGGACCAAATATTGATTTTCTTGTCTTTGGATAGGGTAAATGTCGACCAGGGGGAGGTGAGTGCTACATGGGAGAGACCCGCAGTAGTGGCAACCCACAGGTCGCCCTGGGCATCGACCAGGATATCTTGCGCGCGGTTGCCAGGAGCAACTGGTCCTTTTGATACGGCAGAATGGAAACAAATCCAGTCTCTTTGGTGGAAAACTGGTCAGTATCGGGCAACCGCTGCAGCCTCCCATTGACCAAGCGGGAGATGCCACCGGCAAAATGGAAGACATATAAGTCGTCCCCCACAGGCATGGCACAGGTTTTTCCAGTCACCGGGATAAAGCTCAGTTGATTCTCGAAGAAACGAAAGATTTTTGAAAAAGTAAAAAAATAAACGCCCGAAGATGTGGCGTAGGTCCGCCAGACATCTTTAAAGACTTTGTCTTTTTCATCCAACTGATCTGAAAGGGATACGTAGACCAGGTTGCCTGTCTCATCACTAGCCAGGTAACCGAATTCCCCGTTATCGCCCACATAAACAGTGCCAGTCTTGTCCACCGTCACACTGCGCACGGTCATCCAATTGGGAATCTCAATGAGCCGGAATTGATCGCCGTCATAGGTCAATAAGCCGCTCTGATTGGCGATGTATAAAATCCCGCGCTTGCCCTGGGCCAAACCCCAGTTTTGTTGACCCACATCACCTGCCTCATTATCAAAGTTGCGAATGAGCGGCGTGCCCCTATCTAGCCTGGGTTGTACCGAGGCTGTGATGGCCGGCGCAAACACGCAAACACCCACCCAAACTGATAAATGACGGATCATATCAACAGGTGAAACGGTCCATTGCTCCATAATTTAATATCGACATTAATAGGGCGAAGACCGAGGTCTTTCCGTTGCACTGCCGGCTGCTTCACCTTACAGTTCTCTGTGGTCGAGATACGACGTTACGCAAAGGAGCAGTTGAATGGCAGAAGAAATCGTCATTGTCGCAGCCAAACGCACCGCAGTGGGCGCCCATGGGGGCAGTCTTAAGAATTTTTCCCCAACCGATATGGGCGTCATTGCGGCAAAGGCCGCGCTCGATCAATCCGGAGTCGACCCCAAGCAGATCGACCACGTGGTCTTTGGCAATGTGCTGCAAGCAGATGGGCAGACAGCGTATTTACCGCGGCATGTCGGTCTTCGCATCGGACTGGACCAGAAAACACCTGCGCTCCTGGTGGGCAGGATGTGCGATTCTGGTTTCCAGGCCATCATCAGTAGCGTTTATATGCTGCTCCTCGATGAGGCCGAGGTCGTTCTGGCCGGTGGCAGCGAGAGCATGAGCCAGGCGCCGTTCATCGCAATGAACCACCGGTTCGGTCAAAAACTCGGGGACTGCATCCTCAAAGATGCACTGGTCGACCTGTTGACCGACCGGCTCGTCGATATGCCCATGGCCATCACAGCCGAAGAATTGGCAGTGCGGTACGATATTTCCCGCGAAGCATGCGATCAACTCGGCTACGAGAGCCAGATGAAGGCCAAAGCAGCGATAACAAGCGGCAGGTTCAAGGACGAAATCGCCCCGGTCGAGATAACCGCGAGAAAAAAGACCGCTGTCTTTGACACGGACGAGCACCCCAGGATGGACACCACCATGGAAACCCTGGCGAAACTCAAACCGGTGTTTAAGAAAGGTGGGGTCGTGACCGCGGGCAATGCCAGTGGTATTGGCGATGGGGCCGCAGCCCTCGTCCTTACGACTGCAAAAAAAGCAAAGCAAAACAATCTAAAACCCCTGGCCCGGATCGTGTCCTGGGGTGTGGTCGGATGCGATCCCGAGATCATGGGGATCGGCGTGGTCGGCGCCACCCATCAGGCATTAAAAAAAGCGGGCTTGACCCTCGACGATATGGCCCTCCTGGAAATAAACGAGGCGTTTGCCGCCCAATACCTCGCGGTTGAAAAAGAAATGGGGATCGATAGAAGCAAGGTTAATGTCAACGGCGGTGCCATTGCCTTGGCCCACCCCGTGGGATGCACCGGGGCCAAGCTAACCGTCACCCTGATCCACGAAATGAAGAAGAGAAACGCCCGCTTCGGTCTGACATCTGCATGCGCCGGCGGCGGACAGGGCATGGCGATTGTAATCGAGCGTTTAGAAGGTTGACATTACGTACGTTAAAGCGTACGTTAAAGGGGTAGGAGGTGCACACCATGGCCACCATTACCGCAACCGAGGCGAGATCCAAGCTCTACAGCCTGATAGACCAAACCGGCAGCACCCACGAGCCGATTGTCATAACTGGAAAGCGCGGGAATGCGGTCCTGGTTTCCGAGTCCGACTGGAACGCCATCAAAGAAACGTTGTATTTGCTTTCTATACCGGGCATGCGCGAGTCGATTATCGAGGGCATGGCAGAACCGTTGGATGCGTCTTCAAAGGAGCTCGATTGGTGAAAGGATGTGGGACCTCTACTTCACGAAGCGAGCGCAGAAGGATGCGAAGAAAATATCTGCGGCTGGTTTGAAAAATAAGACCGAACAACTCCTCGGGATCCTCCGGGAAAATCCGTTCCAGCATTCACCTCCTTATGAAAAATTGGTCGGCGATCTAGCGGGTGCCTATTCGCGCCGCATCAACATTCAGCACCGCTTGGTGTACCAGGTATATGAGGAACAAAAGGCGGTAAAAGTGCTCCGAATGTGGACGCATTACGGGGCCTAACGAACTGATTTTAAAAGTATATTTTTGATTGTCTCGGCGTGGGTTTGGATTTTTTGCTGGTCTGGCCCCTCCACGAGGACCCGGGCTTTGTTTTCTGTGCCGGAATAGCGCACCAACACGCGACCGTCAGCGCCCAGGGCTTTTTCCACGCCTGCGATCGCCTTTTTGACCGCCGGTAGTGTCTCTAGGGGTTTTTTCTCTGGTACGGCAAAGCTCAGTAGGGATTGTGGGACACGCTCCATGACTTCTGTGGCCAACTCAGACAAGGGCCTGCCTTCCCGTATCATGATCTCCAGGATCTGCAGGGCTGCAACAATGCCGTCACCAGTGGATACGTGGTCCAAAAAGATGAGGTGGCCGGACTGTTCCCCGCCAAAGTTGTAGCCCTTTTTTCGCATGACCTCGACCACGTAGCGATCTCCCACCTGGGTGCGGACCACTTTTCCTCCGGCCTGGCGAACCGCCCGGTCCAGACCGATATTGCTCATCACGGTCGTAACCAGGGTTTTCTTCAACAGGGTTCGCTGGGCGATCATGTGCGTGGCGCACAGGGCCATGACCGCGTCCCCGTCGACGATCCGGCCCTTTTCGTCCACCAGAATGACCCGGTCCGCATCCCCGTCCAGTGCAATGCCGAGGTGTGCATTGGTCTTTAGGACCTCTCGGCTGACCCCCTCTGGGTGAAGGGAGCCGCAGCGTAGGTTGATGTTGCGGCCGTTTGGCGTGGCCCCGAGTATCTTGAGGTGCGCCCCGAGCTCTCCGAACACCGCGGGCGCAGCCCGATAGGCCGCACCATTGGCACAGTCGACCACCATCTTTATCCCATCCAGGGTCAGTTCTTTGGCAAAGGTATGTTTGAGCTCGACGATATATCGACCCAGGGCGTCATCGATGCGGATGGCTTGGCCCACTTTTGTGCCCGTGGGTCCGGCGTGCTTTAGGGTCTCCGAACCCATGAGGGCTTCGATAGCAGCCTCTTCGTCATCTGGCAGCTTGAACCCATCTGACGCGAATAGCTTGATGCCGTTGTCGCCGTAGGGATTGTGGGACGCAGAGATGACCACACCGGCGTCGGCCCGCATTGAGGACGTGATAATAGAAATACCCGGTGTGGGCAGGGGACCCACAAGCATGACCTCGCCGCCCATGGCACAAATCCCCGAGGCAATGGCCGTCTCGAGCATGTAACCGGACAAGCGGGTGTCCTTGCCAATGACGATGCGCGGCATGGATCGCCGGGTCTTCTTCTTTATTGTCTTTGTCAGTGCCCGTCCCAGGGCCAGGGCAACATCACTCGTCATGGGATATTTACCGGCAACACCTCGAATCCCATCCGTTCCAAACAGTGTTCTCTTTGCCATGAATGAATTGCTTTCGTTATTGTTTGCGGTTCCTACCGAAGCTCGGCGAGTGCGGCGTCGATGGCATCCAACAGGGCCTTTTGGGTTTTTACATAATCGACCCACGTGCGCGCCAAAGGTTCGATGATCTCGGATTCCAGCACACCACGGGTTTCCTTTAGGCAATCCTGGATGCCGAACTTAGATGCGTGGTCCATGCGCGGCGCATCTCGCGATGCTGCAATTGCAGCTGCGTAGGCTTCGCTCGGTGCTCCAGGATCTTTTTTCAGCGCCGGGAGGCAATCATGGGCGACCCGGCGAAACCAAGCGGCTTTCTCAGCCTGGCACGAGTCCTTCACAGTGAGGTTAATATCCTGCACGCTGATTTTCTCTATCGCCTCGCCAGGCAAGACGCATCCCAGGAGTTTGAAGTAGCGATACGCGTCGACCGTGAATTTTTCATTGTCGGATTGTTGCGCTCCGAACCATGCATCTGCTGTCCGGTCCAGATCGGGTGTGCTTTTTACAAACGCCTCGAATTTCAATAGGTCGTCTGCAAACGCGTTCCAGGCGTTGCGCATGGCTTCTACGGCCTTGGACAAGGCATTGACCTGATCGGCATAGGCCGTGGGTGCTTCGATAGACTTGTAGTCAGGCAGGGCACTATCCAGGATCGGCAGGCATTCCTCTTTGACAAATCGACCGTATCGCACCGGGTCATCCGAGATGATTTGCTTGAGCCGCGCCTCAAAGTCGGCATTGCTCTTCATCTCTTTTGTGTCGACCTGCGCCTTTACCCAAAAGCTGACGTACCCCTTTCTATGGGCGGTTTCAAACACGGATTTTGCCGTCTCGTGTCGTTCGATCTCTCCCTGTTTACCTGAATACCAAACGAGGAATGCAATGCCTGCGACAACTGCCACGACCGCGACGAGGATCGCGCGAATGCGCTGACCCGTATTTGAAATTTTGATGTCTGCATCCCCCGGATCTGGCGATCCATTGTTCATGGCAGGCATGCCCCCTGTGTCATTGAACGAATTATTGTCCACGATGACCCTCCTTTGCTCATAGAAAGAGCTCAATCATACACTAAGTCTCAGCGCGTATCTCTTAGCAATAACAGAAAAGCACTTCTAGGGCAGCTCAATTTTCAGGAGAGAAACCATTACCTCAATGCCGCGGGTCATACCGCGTTGCATCTCGTCAAGGGTCATGCCAGTGGGTCGAATACCCACCACAGGCATGGATATGGCAGGGGTGCCATCCCTGTCCACATACAGCAGGGATCCGGCAGTGGCGCGCCTCAGCTTGGCCAGCTGCGCGTTGCGATGTTGTTGTATGCGCTGACTATTTTTGGACGTTTCTGAAGCCTCCGCCCCTTGCTCAGGTGCTGCTGGCACGTCTGATTCGGGTGGGCTCTCTGGTGCAGCAGCAGGGTCAGATGTGGCGGGTGACGCGGGCTCGGCCTGGGGCTGTTCCGGGGGACCCCCGCCCGCTGCCGGTGGCGGGATCGACGTGGCAGGTGCGCCTTGGGGCCGGGATTCGACTTCGGTGGTAGTGCCCTCCTCCACGTTTCCTGTCGGCGGTGCCTCAAAGGAAAACACGGCGCCGCCCTCCTGGTCCCCGCCGATTGCCCCTTCTGACGCTGGATCGTACGCCATGGCAGAAGAGGCGAGAATCGCCGTGGGGATGATCAGGGCCATGCTGCTGGCGAGCAAGGCAACCGCTCCAGGGGCGGATTCCTGCTCCAGAAAATATCCACCCACACCACCTCCGGCCGCACCGAGGACCGGAAAGGTGAGATAAGCCCAGAGCTTGTCCACGCCCAAAAGAGCCTGAGCTGCAATCACCACCTCAGCTCCGGCAATAGCCCCACCTGAAACGCCTACGTACTTGGCTTCTACCTGATCGTCGGATTGGGCACGGGCAATACCCGAACAAAACAAGGCCGCGAGAAGCCCAAACATACCCGCCAACAGTATACGCTTGCTCATCTATTTGACCTCCCCGCCGGTAAACGCACCACTGAATTGACGATCCGGCCAAGATAGGGTGTGTTGACTCAGCAAAAGGTAGCACGTGCGACGTGTGGGGACAAGTTCATTGCTCTGGTCTGTTATCAGGGGACTACAGGATCTTTTGAATGCTTCTGGGTCGGACGGGGGTTAACCGCTTGAGCATTGGACCCGCGGATTCCATCAACAAGAGGGCCTTGATATTCAAACTATCGACCCAGGTGGATGCCTCGATCCCATCTTGACCGAGCGCTGCTATCTCGCCCTCTACTTTTTTAAGTGCGGTGATGAGGGCGTAAAAGACCAGGGCTTCCAGCTGCTTTGCCGTAGCAAGGCAAAAGAGCTTTTTGGTCTCGGTCTTGGCCATCGAATAAAACGCACGACCCGTATCCACACTGCGAAAATCAACGGCGAGCAGGGATTCGTAAAAGTTGGTCACAGCAACGGTCAATCTGGTACGGGCTTTTGGTTTGAGGTTGGCCGCGATGGTGGCGTATGTTTTTTCCACGTCCTTTCTGGACACAGGTGAGGACGCATCTTTAGCAACCCCTGCAGCGCAATTGCCGCGTTCAATTGCCGCGAAGGAAGTAGATAAAAGAACAGTTATGGCAATTACCGCTTTACTCATAACGGCTTCTATCATAGCCTTTTTTGGGAAATAAAAAAAGATCGTCAATATGGAAAATAATGTAAATTCTGACAATTATAGAAAGTTCTGTCAAACTATCATCGATACCATCAAAAAGAACGGGTTTCCCGATAAGAAAGTCTCCCTGCCCCTGGAACGTGTGCGCGAGATCGCCGATAAGCGGGGGATTGACCTCACCGAGGTGCTCAACACCCTAGATGAGATACAGATAGCCAGCGAAATAACCCCCGAAAAGATTATCTTTTTCCCCAAAGTGGAGGAGGAGGATAATAATACACCTGAGGCAGCACCGAATACCGCGCCGTTTCAGGCGTTTGCCGCCGAGGCGTCCAATGCGTTTCAGAGCGGGAACCTATCCGACGCCATGGCTGCTGCGTCTCGCGTGCTCGAGCGCATGAGCCCGGATCAGCTGGCGTCGGTAAAAGAGATGTACGACAACATGTCAGAAGAAGAGCGGGCCGAACTCCTGAAAACAGCAGAAAAGTTGGGCCTTTTTCACCTCAAGTAAGCCGGCGCTAAGCCGGCGCGAGCGCTTAGACGAAGAAGGGCGGTGATTTTAATATGGCGTCTTTGGCCGCTGCAATGGCATCCTCTGCGCTGGCGTTATCTCTCCGTTTGATGAAAAGTACTTTGAGTCCCGTAAGGAGCGCATTTTCTAGCTTGAAGGATTCCGGGTAGTCAGACATCAATAATACACTGCCTTTTTTCTGGGTCGGTTTGGGATCTTCGCTTAACCGCGTGACGTAGTAATCGTACCATTTACCGTCTTCCTCGCGAAGCTTCCCCTCCCTATATGCAGGAAGAAAGTGGGTCTTTCTGGTGGGCCAGCCCCGCCTGAACGCGATGCGTAGATCTGGCGCAAAGGGTTGGATCAGGTCGTGAATGAGGTACCAACCGGTCTCAGGCGCAAGCGCACCCTTGAGCACGGCCAGGCAATACAGCTCGCCGACAATTGAAGGAGATGATGCTGCACTTGACTGCTCACTGCCAACGAGCGGGCCTAAGGTTCGATAATTGAGTCCGCCATTATCCCCCTTGAGCTTATCGGCGACAACGTGTCGGAATTTGTAGATAGGTTTTTCCTCGAGCCCAAGAAAAGCTGATTCGTCGTTTGTGTAGTCTTCAACACACGTGCTCCAGCGCCACGAAAAAACCGAGTCCTGATAGTTCCGCCCATCAAGGGGATTGGGGACCAGGTGACCGTCCACTAGTTCAAAGAGGGCCTTAAGCGCCCTGTCCAGAGGGCCATCGGTCATTTCAACAATATCCCGATAGTGGTTTATGGCACCTTCGGGTGGCCTGGAAGGTTTTTTACCTCGATTTGTTCCAGATTCAGCTTGAATTGGAAACAGCTTCTCCTCTGGAGAACGCGAATAGCTGTCGATCAAACCGAGGAGTAACGCCACGGCAGCGCTTCGATTCCTTCCTGTAAGGCTGGGTAGGGTGAGGAAATATTTGGGACGATCGGTTGTTGTCCCGTGTTTTTTTTGAAACGTTACTTTTTCCCTATTTAGCTCTTCGACAGTTATGATGTGGGGAATTTGATCTCGTATGCCAAAGTCTTTAAAAACATTGTACTTTTCCATCCATTTGTGATTGCCCACGAGCGTCGCCATGTCGAGATAGCAGGGGATCATATTCCATTGCCATGTATCTCGACACCGCTTCCAGGCGGGATCAATGGATCTCTTCAACTCGGCCTTGAACGATTCAGGTATTAAATTTTCTAGATTTTCTATCCTGTCTTCGTACGCGATATCATCGAGGACGGTTTTTCTGAGCAGGAGTATTTTCAGATTGGAATGTCCGGCACCGCCGTATCCCCGGAACGAAAAGTGATCGGGTGTCGGCATTTCCTTGAACACAAGGGTGAATGTATTTGCTTCTTTATACCGACCCTTGAGCTTGTCCAGATAGACCCTGTTAACAAAGAGCTCGGATGGATTTTCAAAAAACAGCTTCACGAAGATGCTGGGCTCTAAGACAGCTGCTGGATCGCCGCTCACCAAACCTGCCTTGGACCAGGGTGTATTATCAATTATCGGACCTTCTTTTTCCAGTTTGAGCCTAACGAGAGGGCCGGTAGGGCCACGGCCGCGAGACCGGATGGCATGGATACAAGGAACAACCCGGTTCATTTCTTCTCGCATACCGGTGATGAGTGTGGTGTCGAAGAGCTCGAACAGTTTTGTCGGTGTCGTGCCCAGACTCGTAAACCAACCCGGAATCTCATAGACAAACAGGCTGAGCACGTTGCGATTGCGCAATGCCGAGAGAAAAGCACTGGCGAGGCGCCGCCGATCTGCGACCGATTCCGCAACGTCGAACAGAGCCTCCAGACCGACAATCACAATGCGCCGGATCGGTTTGTTCTGTTTTGCAAAGTGATCGAGGGTCAGTAGGGTTGTGCCGGCTATCTCCTCAGGTGGGCTCGTCGCTGTAATAAATCGCAGCTCTCTTGATTTATAGGCGTGCTGGGAAATGCGTTCTTTGCAAAATCTATCCACCGATTCCGGGTTATTTTTTTTTGTCAGCTGTTTCCAAGTCTCGACAATGGGCCTTGGATCCCGGTCGATAAAGACGGTCAATGCATCGAGGGGCTGATGCGCTTTCTTCGGGGCGGCCTGCTCGAGGAATTTGAGCATTAATAGGGTTTTTCCGGTACCAGGATTGCCGGCGAGCAGAATCGATTCGGCACTGTTGAGGGCCCCCCCCTCGCGTGAGTCAGGAAACAGCTTCTCGTATCCTTCGACGCCGAATTTATCGCTATCGGCAGTTGTATCTAAATCCAAGGGGGCGTCAAAATTTTGTAGATCGCCTCCTGCAGCGCTTTCCATGGCGCTTAATCGCGGTCTGAGAAGGGAGAAGGGAGAAGGGATAATCTCAACCCCTCCATAATGCTCGCTTTCAGTGTATCGCTCGTGGATTTTTAGGATGTGGGGCCCTGGGTGGGCGATCTTCATGTATCGAACCTTTGGAAGCCTTAAATACCGCCATGGGCCATCTGCTTCCAAGCGAAACACAGCGTCGACGAGATACTCTAGGAAGTGGTCTTCGCCCGAGGGCTCATCCCCGATGAGAATCGGAAAGGTCATTTTTTCACGACACATTTTTAGGAATCGCACCCAGCGCAGGCGCTTCTCATCGCTAGGCATGTAAAAGCTGCAGATGCCGTCAAGCACGACAAGGCGATGCTTACTCAGCACCTCTTCAATGCCGGTTTGATCCCTTCCGGATGACTTGTCAGAGCTGAAACTCCCTGTATTGGGGGCACCCAGGCTGGTTTGTTCCAGACGCTCGGGTGGAAATACATCGGCTGAACAAAACTTGATACTCGCTTGGTTGTCGATGCGGATCGCATCCCAGCCGAACATCTCTGCTAGGTTGCGAATGTCTGTAGCGGTTTGCTCCATTCCGATGATGGCGACGGAGATATTTAGCTTCGTAGCGGCCAGGCAAGCGAGCTGAGTGCCCAGTGTGCTTTTGCCACTCCCAGGCGTTCCGAGGATGGCCAGGCTATGGGGATACCGGTGACCTTCACTTGAGTTCGCCAGCGCATCGACCGCACACATCGGAAACGGTGTCGATGCATTACCCGTCGGTAAGATTGAAAGAAGGGGGATTAGCAATCGGGCATTTGCAGCGTTCTCGGCTTCTCGATGGTCCATTTCTGCGTACCTGTTTATGTCTTGCTCGGTGAGGCCCTAAGCGTCAATGTAGCCTCCGACGATGAAAAGGTTGACTGTCAGTGATATTAAAATAATTGAAGATAGTAACGTGTTCGTTAGTCGCTTCAAGTGGGTCTACGCCTAGTCCTTCTTCATTCATTAACGGTTCGATAACCCGCCTAATCTTCTCAACGTATTCCCTCGTTAGGTGGTCTCTGAGTCGCCTATTAATGCCTTCTAATAATGCATAGGGTCGACAGTCTAAACTGAGTGCCAATAACCCATCCTCGAGCTGTCGGTTCATTTCGTCATCTTCTCTGAGATCGCTATTGGCAACCGCGGTCAAAATATCAGCAGCCATACCAGAGGCAACCGTTCCTTCCAGCCCGGCACGACGAAGGAGCAGGATGGCAGCTCCGGCGTAGGCGACGTCATCCCGCAGACGCCGTATCAATTCGAGAATTTCATTCGGCCGTCCAATATGGGCCATCGCCCATGCTGCTTTCCAATGGGCGTCTGTTTTTCCACTTTTAAATGATTCGCTTTTTAGCGCGTTTGTGCTGATCATCCCCCAAAGGGAGTTGCGAATATTCTCGGTACCTAGATGACATGCGCCCACGACATAAAAAAGCCAATATAGCGCGTTCTTGTCAGTATCCCAGATTCGTTCTAGTTCGCGTGCCATCAATAGGCCAATCGCCTCGGCGTGAAGTTGGCGCATGTCTGGAGGTGCATTTTTAAAACGCTCTTCGACCTCACGGCCGGGATCCGTGCGCTCACCGTCGCGAATGCGAAGCATTTTTTTGCCAGTCAGGACATCCCATATGCGTGTCGCTAGTTCTTCGATTCTCTGGCGCATCTTTATAGGTTCCGTATCGCTTTTTTCTTTCTTTGTTATTCTACTAATTGCTTATGTCTATCAATGAATAATACTTTGTTCCCATACTATAGCATAATTTTCAATATACCTGCAGCGCGTATCAGCTAACCAAATCAAAAGAGAGCAGCGTTTTTGCATCGAAAGGCTGATGCACCCATTCGGGCGCAACTCTCCGGTTGTCTGTATCTCTTAAGTGAAACGCATACCCTGACAGTGGAGCCGTCGAAGGTCTCCACTCCGGGCGATACCCTGCATCTGGGGCGGTTGGTAAATGATAGCGTATGCCGCCTTTTGGATATTCAAGCCATACGATCTGTGCGTCGCTTTTCCAAGTCGGAAGGCCGAGGACACTGGCAAGCTCACCGGGATTGGATTCGTATGGTTTTGTACATTTGCGATCAGTGGCAAAGACAATGTTCGTGTTTGTGTTGACCTGCCCCGCGAGCCTTTTCGGGTTTTTTTTGTATTTCTTCAGCAATAGCTTTCTATGCAGCGGCGCGTCATTGGTCATCAGTGTTGGAAATTCACCGACACCGCTTATGTGATACCTTTCAAAATCTTTAAGCAATACATAGCGGCCCATTTCTCGGTCTGTTATATCGAGAGGAGGTTCATTTCGTCCGTTTAATGTATACTGTCGCTTTTGGGAATCCTCTATCTGGATTTGGTGCATTGCTTCTTCAGCAGACAACGCGCCCGACAAGCGGTGTTCAACTTCGCAGATGAAGCGCCATTTCGTATCTTCGTTATTTTCGTATCGGTCCGGCCGTTCAGATTCGAAATTGGTTTTGATTGTTTCGTCGCATGGCTGTGCGAAAGTGGGCCATCTCCGCCATGGATCCCAAACAGACGCGCCTTCGAATGCCAGATCACGCGCCCCCTTAGAACAAATCTGTATACAAGCACAACACCCCCGACAATCTGATGTGTCCGGTAATTGGGGCCCGGTGTGCTGGTCGAAGATAAATGCCATTGATGGACAAAAAGCCACGCATTCTCCGCACCTGTCGCATTTTGGCCGGTCTAATTTTACGATATGTCTCTCAGCGAACAATCGCCCATCTCCTTCCATCAGCCATAAATTAAGTATTAATGGCGTGATACCTCTGGAGCTGGTGCGTTGTCAATAACCATTCTTTTTTGCATCAATGGAACAACTGTCCGAGTGCTTCAGCCGCGCTTACACAATCTGAGGATATCTTTGCCGTATTGCTTGAGGATACCCGGCCCGACCCCGGAGATCCCGATCAGTGCGTCCTCTGTCTTGGGACGCTCTGCGGCGATCAGGTATAAAACCCGGTCGGTCAATATTCGAAATGCTGGAATGCCCCGCTTGCGGGCGAGCGCCAGGCGCCATTGCTTTAGCCCGGTTACCAGTCCGGGATCGGCCGCTGCTGGAGTGGCTGCCCTGGCAGCCCGGGTGGTTTTTTTCCTTGGGGCGGCACCGCGCTTTGATGCGGGCTTCCGGGTGCGAGGCGCGGGTCGTTTCCTGGATTTTCGCTTGGACTTTGCATCCGATAGTGGCATTTGGGTGAGGTGAACCAAACGGTCCAGCTCACTGTCACCTGCTAGGACGCGGCGTCCTGCCGAGGTAATGCAGATCCGTTGAAACGGGATGGTCCGGCCCTCTTTTTCAAAAGTAGCCTGGTTCACGTGGATCAGCTTGGCCCGAAAGAGGGCCTCGATAAATAGTTCAAACACATCGCGATCGACCCGGGTTTCCATCACGTCTCGAAACAGTTTGCCCTTGGGTTGAATGTCGTTGCTATCCAGGTATCGCAGGATGTGCTCCATGGCGCTGAGCTCTGTGGGGTCGGCAACCCGGGTTTCGCGCATCACTGCATCCTCGGGTGCGCAGATGTCGCAGGTAGCACAGGCCTCGCCACTGTCTTCTTGATCTCCAAAGTGCCGGACGAGCCGCAGCATGCGGCACTCCAGAGATTGGGCAAAATCCGAAATGTCCGTAAGCTGCTGCTCTTTGCACTGGCGCTGTTCTTCGTACGGCCCTCGCCAATTAGAACTGCCGCGGGCCACCCGTTCCTCTGGATCCACGTCCGCACCCCCGTGGATCCAAAGTTTTTCGAGCACGGTGTCAAAAAGGGAGGGATCGATCCCCAGTCTATCGATGAGCACCTGCTTGGGCACGCTTTCTTGGGGAAGACTGCGATATACCTGATCCAGTATAACGGCCTCTGGATAGTCCCGATCGAGGAAGAATTCGTGGGTTTTGCGGTCTGCAAAGGAATACATCAAAATGGCTCGCGAGGGCTTGCCGTCCCTGCCGGCCCTACCGATCTCCTGGTAGTATCCCTCGATGCTGCCCGGTAATGCTGCGTGGATCACTGTGCGCACATCTGGTTTATCAATGCCCATGCCGAAGGCGATGGTGGCTACGATGACTTCGATCCGGCCGTTGAGGAATTGCCCCTGTACCTGATCCCTCGAAGACGCGGTCATACCGGCGTGGTAGGCAGCAGCAGAGACCTGCGTGCCGAGATCGCGTGCCAGTGCTTCGGTCTTTTTTCGCGTGGGTGCATACACAATGGCCGGGCGCCTGGCGGGATCCTTTAAAATGCGCAAGACTGCTGCGGTGCGCAGGCGCGGGGGCAGCTCAACCACTTCCACGGCGATATTGTGCCGCCGGAATCCGTGGACAAAGCGCTGTGCCTCGCCTATGCCGAGCTGGGTGACAATGTCGTCCTGTACGAGCGGGGTTGCCGTGGCCGTAAGCGCGATCACCGGAGATGGTCTCAAGAGGGGCAGTCGATCCTTTAACATGCGATAATCCGGTCGAAAGTCGTGCCCCCACTGGGAAATACAATGGGCCTCGTCAATGGCGATGAGCACGGGCCGCCGTCTGGCGAGCATCTCGGGAAAACCCGGTACCCGCAGCCGTTCAGGCGAAATCATCAGGAAATCCAAATCTCCGTTGAGGTATTGCCTGGCCACGCGCCGGGATATTTCCCGCTCCCGCCCTGAGTGGATGCGTTCGGCGCGAAACCCGGCGTTTTTAAGCCCAGCGACTTGATCTTCCATGAGGGCGATGAGCGGACTGATAACCAGTGTAGTACCGGCCCGGGCAATCCCTGGCAGTTGGTAGCACAGGGATTTACCAGCGCCGGTAGGCATGACCAAAAGCGCATCTCGACCTGCCACTGCAGTTTCGCAGACCTCTCGCTGATGGGGCCGAAAGTCGTCAAACCCAAACCGTTGGCGCAGCAGCACCTCGATGCCCTCCGAGCGAGTGTCCTGTCCCGTCTGGGTTGTAGGGCCGGGGTTTATCCCCGGCCGCGTATCGGGAGTGCCCGGCCCGCTTGGAACTGATGACCCCCCTTTCGCAAAGGGGGCCGGGGGGATTTCGTCTTTTCCTCTTGTATCGCGAGGTGACAAAATCCCTCTAGCCCCCTTTTTCAAGGGGGAATGGGATGAATCAGGAGAATGAGATGAATCCTTTGTATCAATATTAGATATCACTTCCTTTAAATACGCCTCGATGTCCTTCATAAATGTCTCGAGGTGCTCCTTGCCTCGTTCGATCTCCTTGAGTCGCCGTTCCCACTGCCCGGTCATGGCCGGGCTCTTGACGTGCCCATGGACCGTTTCTACAAGGGCAATGCCGCGTTCCGTGGCCACAAGGGATTTACGACCCTCTCGAACCAGATACCCCCTGTCCAGCAGGGTCTCGATGATCGCGGCGCGGGTCGCTGGCGTGCCAAGGCCTGTATCGCGCATGGCATCTGATAGGGCCTTGTCGTCGAGGGTGCGCCCGGCCGTCTCCATGGCAGTCAGAAGCGTGCCCTCGGTAAACGGGCGCGGCGGCTGGGTCTGCTTTTCGACGATGCGGACATCTGCCACATGGACTGGCAGTCCCTGTACGAGTCCCGGGGGCAGGGCCTTGTCCTGTGACGCAGTGCTCTGTTGCGGCCGCTTTGATTGCTTTGGCAAAATGGGATCCAAGATCCGCCACCCTTGGTCCAGCACCATTGTACCGCGGGACCGATACAAATCGATCACCGGGCCGCTCTCTTGGTCGGCCGGTTCAGAGGCGATGCGCGTCATCACCGTTGTCATCGAGGTGATGTAATCCCCGTGCCACGCAGCCAGGAGTCGCCGGCATATCAAATCGTATATGCGCGCTTCGTCGCTGCCCGGGCCGAGCCGGTCGCTCGAAAGTGAGGTGGGCACGATAGCGTGGTGGTCCGAAACCTTGGCATCGTCCACAAATCGACGGCCCAGGGGGCGCTCGCCAGTGCCAGGGGCAAGCTTTGACTGAAAGGGAGCGGCAATGGCAGTAACAATGGCCGGTAAGGTGCGCGCCACATCTGAAGAGAGATACCGGCTGTCGGTCCGGGGGTAGCTGATCAGCTTGTGCTGCTCGTAGAGCCGCTGTGCTGCTGTCAGGGTTCTATTGGCGCTGAACCCGTAGATCCGGTTTGCGTGGCGCTGGAGCTCGGTGAGATCGTAAAGCTGCGGTGGGGGCTGGCGCTTTTTGGTGTTTTCGACAGATGCAATCGACGCCCGACCTGTTGACGCCCGCGCTGCTACCGCGTCTGCCTGCTCGCCGTCTGGTGGCAGCCGGGTATTATTTTTTTTAAAAAGATAGACCCCGATATACGGACCTTCGCCTGTCTTAAATGTGGCTTCGACCTCGAGGTAATCCTCTGGCACGAACGCTGCAATGGCTTGGGTGCGGTCCACCACCATGGCCAGGGTTGGGGTTTGCACCCGGCCGACCGTGAATTTTTCCCCGGTGGTGATCGTGTAGGCCCGGGAGAGATTCATGCCCACGAGCCAGTCTGCCCGGCTTCGACCCGTTGCTGCCTCTGCAAGATTATCGAACTGCGCACCTGTCTTTAAATTTAAAAATCCCTGTTTTATCGCGTGGGGTGTGAGCGAAGAAATCCAAAGGCGGCGAACCGGCTTGGTGCATTCGGTTTTTTCGTAGATGTATCTAAAAATCAACTCCCCCTCTCGACCGGCATCGGTCGCGCAGATCACGCTCTCGATTTTGGGGGATCGCAGCAATCTCCGAACCACGTCGAATTGTTCTTTTGTCCTCTCGATAATGGTGAGGGGCCAATGTTCCGGCATCATGGGCAGGGATGCGAGCTGCCACGCCCGCCATTCCGGATTGATTTCGTGTGGCTCGGGGAGGCCGACCAGGTGACCCAAGGCCCAGGAGATTGCGTATCCAGCGCCGCTCAAGTACCCCCTACCCCGCTGCGTGGCCCCCAGGACCCGAGCGATATCTGCGGCGACAGACGGCTTTTCTGTGATAACGGCAACGGTCATTTAAGGCATGTCTATCACAACATCTTAAATGTTTGCCACAGTGGACGAATTATCTGAGAAGCAACCAAAGAAAATGAACGATACCTCTAAAAAATGGCCTGTTGCCAATGGCGCGGCATCCACAGTCCTCGTCAGATCCGTCGTCGAGATCGCATTCCGTGTCGTCAGCAGTGAGGCCCAAGCCGCAATAGGGTTCCTCACAGAAGCCCGGGTCTTCAGCAAGTGGATAGATGGCGCAGATGCCGTCGATGTCGTCCTGTTCCAGGGTCTGTTTTTTTGTCTCGCCGAACGTACCTGAGTCGTGCATTGTGGCAGTGCCGTCGGTCGAGTGCCCCAAGCCAAAGGTGTGGCCGATCTCGTGGGTCAGGGTATTGCGCAAATCCATCAATCGCGTATCGCCGGGATAGGTTTCTTCGTCGGCAAAGTCGAAGTAGACGCCGTTGAATTCGATGTCAGCATCGAGAATGCGCCCGGTTTTTTCGTCAAAGTTGATGCTCGTCATGGCAATGACCCCACCGCCGTGGTCCCAGTCCTCTAGGTTTTCGCGCCAGACGAGCAAATTGTTGTTGGGCTGATTGAGGTAAAAGTCAGCTTCGTCGATCTCAGCCGGGTCCGTCTCGACAAAGTAAAAATGGCTGCAAGGCACGTCTTCCCAGGTATCAAAACTCTCGCGCACCGCATCTCGCAGCACATCCCACGGCAGATCCTGGGATCCGTCTTGATAAATCGAGTAATGTAAGCACGCACTGTCCCAAGAAATCGGCTTGCCCGATTGGGTCGTCATCCATTCATAGGCGGTCGCGGTGGACGGACGGTTGAGAGATGTGAAAAGAAAGGCAAGGGCAAACCCGATGGTCGGAAACCGAAGCATGTCTCCATTATCGTTCTAGTTCAACGACAGTCAAGCCAGACCGTGTGAAAAGTTGGGATCAAACTTGGCCGCCCCTGTCCGTCGGCCCATCCTAGCCCCGGAGTTTTTTTGTTATCTCAGCCACATGCCGTCCCTGAAACCGGGCCCCTAAGATCTCGGTTTCGCTGGGCATGCGTTCGCCCTTGGTACCGGCAATGGTCGAGGCGCCATAGGGGGAGCACCCTGTCACCTCGTCGAGACGCATTTGATCCTGGAACGCATAGGGCAGCCCCACGATCACCATGCCGTGGTGCAGCAGCGTGGTATGGAAGCTCAATATGGTCGACTCCTGTCCCCCGTGCTGGGTGGCGGTGCTGACAAACACGCTGCCCACCTTGCCCACCAACGCCCCCTCCATCCACAGCTGGCCCGTGGCATCGATGAACTGCCGCATTTGGCCGCACATGCTACCGAACCGGGTGGGGGTACCAAAAATGACGCCGTCGGCTGTTTTTAGGTCCTCGGGCGAGGCAATGGGCACATCGGCAAAGCCCTTTTGAGCATCGATCGCATTCATTTGTTGCAGCACCCCGTCGGGCAATGTCTCAGGGACCCGCTTGATTTCCACGTCCACGCCTGGTACTTCGCGTACCCCCTCGGCAATGGCTTTTGCCATGTGATACACGTGACCGTAGGTAGAATAAAACAGAACCAGTATTTTCATTTGTCCCTCCTTGGCAATCTCAGGCCATGAAGAAAATCAGGAAATTTACATTTAGATTAACAACAACTGGGTTGCGCGCAAGGTTTCTGGCGACGCTTCGCCTCAACCCGACGCGTATGCCTGACGAGGCCCGCCTCCGCCGAGCCTCCGGCGGGGTAATCGAATTTCGAGATAGACTACGAAGAACCAAGATCCCGCCGTAGGGTGGGCGAAGGCGGACACGTCAAAACGCAACTCATCTGTTAGAACGTAGCTTTTGCAGACCTCTAAAAACGAAGATCCAGTGATATGCCAGGTGCGCTGGGAGTTTCCCGAGGCATCTTAAGCGGTTCGGACTGGGCAAACCGGAGAGATCGAACCGAGGATTGCTCGGGGGGAATGTAAAAATTCTCTTTTGCCTTTTTCATCCCTTTGTTGCCTTTGACGATAGAAACAATCCCGGAAATCAAAATGATTGTGCCAAAAACCTCGATACCTGCACCGACAGCGAGTTGCGCCGTGGCATCTTCCCCTTCTGAGGCTTTCACGCCAGCTATCACACCTAATACAACCGCACCGCACATTGACAATACCCCTACAACGGTCATAACGGCGCCGCCCCCCTTTTTTTTCTGAAATTCCTTGTACTTGAGCTCATTATATTCAGTACGAGCAATCATCTCCGCCGAGTCTTGACGGGTGTATTGGCGACCCGTTGATGTTGTGCCAGCAGACGGCCCTGTTTGGGCTGCTGGCTGGGTTGCCGAGGGAAGACAGTGCCCGTTCATCGTGCAGACCTCCCCTGTCTGGCACGCTGGATTGCACGGGCTCTTGCACACGCCGTTAATACAAGTAAATCCACTGCGGCAGGCAGGAAAACACGTCGCTGCGGCTTTCTCCTGCGCTTTCTCCTGCTCACCCGCATCGGTGGTATTTGAGGCATCAGCGGCAGCAGCCTTAGACCCTGCTTTCGAAGGCTCGCTATCAGCCGCAGGAGAGATACTGTCCGCAGCAGGGGTTTCTTTTTCGACTCCCTGTGCCAAAGCAGGTCCAAGGGCCAGGTTGACACAGAGAAAGCTGACCAAAGCAGTGGGCAATGTCTTTAGCTGGTTTTGTTGATGTCGAAATGGCATTAGTATCTCTCCTATTGATAATGGTTCCAAGGCAGCGATCCCAGGGGATTTCCGTCTGCATCGTAGCGCTGGGCAAAGATGCCGTCTGAGTTCCCGTCCTGTTCGTAACTCGACCAGGCAATCACAAACCGACCCTCCGGTGACATCGCAATAGTGGGAAGGTCTTGGGAACCAGTCGTGTAGGTGTTTACCTGGAATTCATCTCCTACTGGACTCCCATCACCATCGTAGCGCTGGGCGTATATTCCGTAGCCATCTCCGTCTTGACCACCACTTTGCCATGCCACGACAAACCGGCCGTCCGCGGCCATCGCAACAGCAGGCATATCTTGCGAATCGGTCGTATGAGTGTTGGCTTGAAAGACTTCTCCAGCAGGCGTTCCGTCACTTCCATATCGCTGACCAAATATTCCCCACTGAAATCCATCCTCACCCACACTTTGCCAGAGCACAACAAACCTCCCATCCTGCGCCATTGCTATTGATGGAA
>JAAUYD010263799.1_pt1 | contig 24624 bp, 11 predicted proteins | sample 7278101 | NCBI WGS metagenome assembly JAAUYD01 (sample SAMN14350128, study PRJNA611818) | marine sediment metagenome | isolation source: surface marine sediment (0.6m) | place: French Polynesia: Moorea | collected 2018-08
ATCGGAAAACTTTGTACTCTCAGATAAGTCCTTAGAAGCATTATTAACCAGCGTTAAAGCTAATAAACATCAACAAGAACTGAGTTTTGTTCCAGAAAAACTGCATCAAACCAGCGAAAATAATTTAAGTAGAGCGCTAGCTCATCTCCAAGAACGCAACCGTTTAGAAGGACATGAATCCTGGGTTAGTGGAGTAAGTTTTTCCCCAGATGGTCAAATCATAGTTTCTTCTGGTGCCGATCAAACTATTAAACTATGGCAAAGTAACGGTAAATTAATTCGTAGCTTTGTTGCTGATGAAATCGCCCCAATTAATGTTACTTTTTCCCCAGATGGTAAGATTATAGCCTCTGCGGGTACCGATGGAACCATTAAATTGTGGAATCTTGACGGTAAATTACTGCAAACATTTACAGGTCACCAGGAAACAGTAAACAGTGTTCAGTTTTCCTCCGACGGTAAAATTCTGATTTCTGCAAGTGATGATAGCACCATCAAAATTTGGAATCGAGATGGAAATTTACTTCAAACCTTATCCGGACATACCCAAGGAGTGAACGCAGCAACATTTTCACCAGACGGTAAAACCATTGCATCTGCGAGTGATGATGAAACCGTTAAACTATGGGATTTAAACGGTAAATTACTCAAAACATTTACAGAACATACCAACGAAGTCCTCAGCGTTAACTTTAGTCCTGCAAATAAAAATATCGTATCAACCAGCACCGATAAAACTGTCAGAATATGGAATCTTGAAGGTCAACTACTAACAACCATTACAGGACATCAAGGTGGTGTCAGCAATGCAATTTTTACGCCCGACAGTCGAGCAATTATTTCTGTCAGCACCGATAAAACCATTAAATTATGGGATTTGGAAGGTTCTTTAATCGAAACCTTAAAAGGACATACCCATGAAATTAACAATTTAAGTTTACATCCCAACGGTAAGACTTTAGCTACTGTCAGCGATGACTACACAGTAAGAATTTGGGAAATTGATAACTTACTGATAAGAACCCTACGGGGACATACAGATGAAGTTACCAGCGTCAGTTTTACCCCAGACAACAAACAAATCATTTCCACTAGCGACGATCACACCGCTAGAATTTGGAATCGTCAAGGAAAACTACTGGAAACATTAAAATCTTCCATCCCTGATATTAGAAGTTTTGCCTTCAGCCCAGATCGAAAATTATCTGTGATTGGAAGAGGTAATGGTGCGATCGCAATCCGGAAAAATGATGGTAAAAGCCAATTAAAAACCTTAACAGCACACAAAGACTGGGTTATCAACATTAACTTTAGCCCCGACGGTAAAACCTTTGCTTCCGCAGCAGGTGACGGTATAGTCAAAGTTTGGGATATTAAAGGTCGTCTATTGCATACCCTCAAAGGACATAAAGGTTGGGTAACCCAAGTTAAATTTAGTCCCCAAGGAGATATTATTGCTTCGGCTGGAGCCGATAAAATTATTAAATTGTGGAGTAAAGAAGGTAAATTACTAAAAACCTTAAAAGGTCATAAAAGTACTGTTTGGTCATTAATTTTTCATCCCCAAACCGATATTATCGCCTCCGCAGGACAAGACCAAAACATTATTTTCTGGGATCGTAACGGTAAAATCATTAAAACTCTCAAAGGACACCAAGGTTTAATCAATACCATTAATTTTTCCCCTGATGGTAAGATGCTTGCCTCAGCAAGTGACGATGACACGATCAAAGTTTGGGATTATCCAACAGGTCATTTACTCAAAACCATTACCGGACATAGCGGAAACGTCCGGGGAATTAACTTTAGTCCCAACAGTAAAATTTTGATTTCCGGAAGTAGCGATCGCACCATTAAATTATGGAATTTAGCATCAATTATAGAAAATTCCGCAGAGCAACGGGATAAACTCCTAGAAAAGGGATGTTTAACGATAAAAAATTACCTCGATAATAATCCGAATGTTCTGCCTGAAGATCGGGAAATTTGTCAGTAAATTTAGACATCTTCCATTGGTGAGAACTTAACCCTCTTTTGTCATTTCCGGTAAAGGTAATCGCTGTAAGCTTTTTAGGAATTGAGTTTTAAGATTTTAGAATTAAAATTTAATTCTTATTAGAAAATAAAGCCCCAAATATTTATAAAATAGAGCTTTCAGCTTTTCAATTTGATTTTTGTTTTCCCCTAGTGACAAAAGAGGGTTAAGCTGGAGAGCAAGATGTCAAGGGGTTTTGGTTTAGGACGCACTACGTGTTCGTGGCTAGTGCGACGCTCTATATTAACTAACCGTTTTGACGAACGATATTTTGATAACTTAGAAGAACTTGATGTACACTCTTCCCTGAATATATGGAAATTATATTTATAAAGTATTAAAATATACCTAACTTACACCAGATGTAAACTCAAAATGTGATTGTGTGAGATTTTCGTATTTCTGGAAGAAATAAGTCGAGAATTGCTTTTTCTAATTCTTTAACATTAAAGGTTTTATCAGGGGTCAATTTGCAACTTATCATCAATGAAGCTATTCCACTTAAGTTTAAATATCATTAATATGTATTAATTAAAACTGCATGAAAACAGTATTGTTTCTAGAAAATTATTGAGTGTAAAGATTTATGAGATTTGCTATTAAAGTATTCCTACTTTAATAGCAAACAAACTGAACTTTTATTTTTTGCATTAAATCAGTAAATTTTATATCTGATAAGTGTGTTTTATTCCGGATTTTCCACATTTACCAAGAAAAATTAAATAAGTTCACCTGAGTCAAGAATTGAAAATGAGTTACGAAGGATCCCTTGAAAAACTCAGGAAGCAGCTATATGGATTACAGACGAATTTGAAAAATCATGTTCGGCAAAATCCACGTCTGTACTCCTGGTGCTTGCAACCACTTATAGATAGTCTATCTGAAAGCATTTCACAGATAGACCAGCAGATAAATAATGCCCAGCGAAATTTCAAAGACTATGATTGGCATTGAACCGAGACTCGCGATGTAAAAGTTGTGCATTTCGGCTCAATGTCATGATTGGTAGTTTTCATGTAACAAGTGATGAAAATGCAAGAGTTTTTGGTCGTCCTTACAGTCGCCCTGGCACACAAGCAGCATTCCCTAAAGTTAGATTGGTCATATTAATAGAAGCTGGAACACATTTAATATTTGATGCCTTGATGTGTCCGTATCGTATCGGAGAGCGAGTTAAGGCATTAAAATTATTACGCTCGGTAACATCAGAGATGTTACTGATGTGGGATCGGGGTTTACATTCTTATGCGATGGTGGAAGCGACAGTATCCAAGGGATGTGACTACTTGGGAAGAATACCAGAAGACTGTTAAATTCCTTACGGAAAAACCTTTAGAAGATGGTTCTTATTTGTCGTGGATTTATCCTTCAGGAAAACTACGAAAAAAAGGTTGTAAGCCAATCCAAGTACGGGTAATAGAGTATACGATAGAACATCCAGAAAATCCGCAGGAATTATTAACATATCGCTTAATTACAAGCTTATTAAATATTGATCAATTTCCTGCTGAATTATTGGCAAAAGAATATCATCAGCGATGGGAAGTTGAAAATACAATTGATGAATTGAAAATACACCTTTTAGGACGCAAAACTCACGTTCGTTCTCAAAAACCACGGGAAGTTATTCAGGAAGTATATGGTTGGTTGTTGGGACATTGGTCAATCAGAGTATTAATGCTTGAAGCTGCAACCACTGCTGAAGTTGCACCATTACGCTTAAGTTTTACAGGGACATTACGGGTAATTCGTCGTGAAGAACCTAAGTTACAAAACTTGCAGCCCGAAGAATCCCCTTTTTTTTTGATTGGTTAATTTTAGAGATTCTAGATACATTGTTACCGTCACGTGTTCACCGTAATAATCAAGCGGGTTGTTAAAAAAACTGTATCAAAGTTTCGTTCTAAAAAGCCAAAACACAGAGGTACTGGAAAACGAGTAGAACCTCTTAAATTTCACATCACTAATCAGCATTTTAGCCTTAACTGAACCGTATTGATTTATATTCGGGTTTCAAAGTCAAAGGAAATAACTCGAATCATCTTTAGAAAAAAGAATAAAATTACTTAATTAAATAATCAGTATTGGTATAATCAAGAAATTGTAAAAGATATGTATGAGATAGTTCAAATTTATCAAAATAACAAATAACAGTCTCAAACTAGAAGTAAATTTAATCAGTTGCTGGGTCAGAACAGTTAGTAGAGAAGTAATTAATTAAAACGTCGAGCATTCCTTTGAGCTCTTTTGTTGCTCCTCTATCCGATAAATTATTTGTGACTTTTTTGATACAGTTGAAAGCTGCTGTATAAACACTAATAGGTAAACTCGGAGTTAGGTCAGTTTCATCAAGGGGGATAATTGCCCCAACTTTAAGGCTCTCGTAAAGCCAACCCATGTAATCATTTATATCTTGAGTCAAACGTTGTATTAAAATTGATGAGTCAGCATCAAGTGTTTGTATTAAGCTTGGATTATGAAATACTTCTTTAACTGCTTGTTCGATAAGAATTTGTCTATTATCTTTTAACCATTCTGCTGCTGTCAAAGAGTTAGCCATACGATTTTCAAATAGCTTTAGCATGTCTTGAAAATCAGCTTTTTGATTATCTATCTCTATTTGCTGGCGATTTAGTACTTCAAATTCTGCTTTAATTTTTTGAAAATTATCTCGCAAATTTTTGTTATGTAAAACTTGTTCTTTTTCATTCGCATCACTGCGTTGATAAAAATCCTTTGCTGTAGTATCGAGTTCTATTTGTAAATCTGACCAATTTTTCCTTACTAGCCTTAACAATCCTCCCATTATTAAATCTTCATTTTTTCTACCATTTGCATCCCATATTTTTAATGCATCATCAACACGATCCCGCAATCGAAGTATTTGTCTGTACTTCTCTCGCCATTGGGCAAACTCTTCCCATCCTGACATCAACGCTTCATGAGCAAGGTCAATAACTTGGATATGTCTTGAATATTCCTCTGAGGAAATTTCTACTTCTGATGTTACTAACAATCGCCCCTGTATTAATTCTTCTATAAGTTGACTTAAAGTTTCCTGCTGTGGCAAATCTTCTCCAGCAATTGCAATTATTTTAGTTTTTGGCTGCGGTTGGCGAGTATCTTTTAATGTTTCCTCTGTTCGTACCAACTTTAGGAAAATTCGACGAATCAATTCTTGCTGTTGAGGTTGGCGCTTCTTTGAAGGGCATACCGATCCATAATCTATATAATTATAAATTTGTTGTGCGTGACGATTAAGCGCCCCCATAACACCGCCCATTTTTCGATAACTTGACAAGGTTAATGCTTGAGAATTACATTCTGTACTTTCTACATGATTGATATTGTGCTTTTCCCAAAGCTCCATTAACGTGAATTGCAATAATGGTAAATTACCAAGAGATTTTTGTACGTCAGCAATCATCTGAGTCACTAATGCTTCTTCCACTCCTAAAGCAACTTTTGATGCAGGTTCTTTAATCGCTTCAGTTAATTCCTCCGTCGTCATAGGAGTTACCGTTACCAAATGTTGCTGTATTTGCTTGGCTAACTTGGGATATGCTGCACACTCGCCAACAAAATCTGCTCTTATGGTGATTGCTAAACAAAACTTATTATCAGAGTTTTCTACTGCACCCAACAAGCAGTCAAAAAATAGTTGTCGCTCCTTAATATCCTTGCAGAGTGTAAAAACTTCTTCAAATTGGTCAACGACTAATACAATCCGACTTTTATTTGCAAAGTCTTCAGCAATAAAATCTTTTAATCCCTCAGCACCATTATCTTTAAGCTTCTGGAAAAGAAGCTTAAGCACTGTTTTGCTATTGCTATCGGTAAATGCCTGTGCTAAAGAGTACAACGGATTATCTCCAGGTCTTATCACAGGCAAAATTTTCCATTCATTGCTACCAGACAATCTTTGCCCTAACTTTAATTGATAAAGTAGTCCTGCTTTAACTACCGAAGACTTACCACAACCTGATGCTCCCAGCACTGCTAGAAAATTGCCCTGCCTAAATTTTTCTATTAGTTCATCAGTAAGTGCAGTACGTCCATAAAAATATTTGGGGTCTTTATCATTAAATTCAAAAGCTGCCAATCCTTTATAAGGACAAATATTATTTTGTACTTGATTGGCAACTATTACCCCAGATTGTTTTGATCCTAGGATAAGTTTTATATCTCCCCCTAAATTGCTGTACGATGGACGTTGAGGAAAGGTTCTTAACTTCTCATCAGTGTCTAATTGGCGAATAATAAAAGCAATCAAATCATAGTTATTAATCCATTGACCAACTTCATGCTTTTGTGGATCTAAAGCTTTAAATAAAAGACTTGTCAAAATACCGTGTTCTGCATTCCCATAAGCAACGGATACATCACCACAAGCAGCAATAAAACAGCGATCGCGTCCTTTTCCTCTTTCTCCTGGATCTGCTTCTTGAAAATTGATAAATTCGCCGTTGAGTAGCTCACCACTGTAGCAACAATCTAGCCAGATAATTTGTTCTTTAATCGGGCTTATTTTTAACAATCTCTGCAACCAATTTAATGGCACACCCCAGATATCTTTTCGTGAACTGGCATCACTTGCAGCTAAAAAACCTTCTGGTATTCCTCCACAAGCTTGTCGCAGTCCGTGCCCAGCAAAATAAAGCAAGGCTGTATCGGGTACATCATTTCCTTGAGGATTAAAAAGTTCTCCAATCGCTTTTTTTAGCTTGGCTGAAGTAACTAAGTTGTAGGGAGATGGATTTTCATTAATACTAAGCAATCCTTCCTTCTCTTTCACAGGTAGTCGTCTTACAATCTGAAAACCACCGTATTCTCTTAGTAAATTAGCAATCCGTTCGGCATCGCCAGCAGGGGTTTTCAAAGGTTGTAATTCAGCGTAATCGTTTATACCAACAACTAGAGCCTGACGCAGCATAATATTTTTTAAGCGTTAGTATTATTTAAGACTATAGCGTATTTGATTAATTTTATGGCAGAACCTTCTAAAATCACTTTGTTAGCTCTGCTAATTGCTTTAGAACAATTACAATATTCCCTCACCCCAAAAGAAAAAGAAGCTTTAGAAATCACTGCTTCGCAGTTGTACAATGACTCGGATGACTGGGATTTGATAAAAAAAGGATTAATGGCAACAATTGAAAGAAATACTGCTATGTATCAAAATTATCAAACTGCCTTAGTTCAATTACAGTTAGTTAAGGGTAATATTCCTTCAGAACAAATGCCCACCCAGAAGGAATTAGAAACGGAATTAACCAGTGATAATAAAGAACCGACGACCTTTGGTTATTTTGAAGGAGAAACAGATCCCGAAAGTGACGAAATTTTAAATGTAACTATTAATGTATTAACCAGTAACGAACCAGAAAAAACTGTTAAGAATCTCAGTTTTATCAAACGTATACAAAAATGGCTGTTTCAAAAACAAAATTATTGATAGTAGAAAGTTTATGAACAACCTTATATATCCTTTCAAAAGTTTACTATTTTGCCTCACTTAGATGAAAATCAGCAGAGATGGCATTTGAACATATTAGATAATAAATGAGTCAATATTCCTGTAGATTTTTCCTTTGAATTTGTATAGTTGTATATTAATTTTTCTACTTTATTTCTGCACTTACCTTCTGTATTGCCTGAATGAGCAATTCTTGACATTCTTTACCTCTAACCTGTAACCATATTTCTTTAAACTTGTCTATTCCCAATACATTAAATGTTCTTCCCAGTCTTTGGATATCAGAGATAATCCATTTTTGAATGCCAATATTGTTGATATTATACTCAGCATCAACTTCAAAAGCTTTAATGTACATTTTTAAAGCACCAGTAATATTACTTTGAGCTTCCAAAGTCTCACCCCATTCTACAAGAGTTTCTGCTATTTTTTGCCAGTTCTTTACTTTATTTCTGATATTAAAAGCCTTTTGAAAATAAGCAATTGCATTATCATAATTTCTTTTGGCTTTTGCTAATTCTCCTAAACTTTGGTATTCGTCTGAGGCATTATAAAAGTCTTGAATATCTTCATAAATCTGGAGAGATTGATAGTAAAAATTTTCTGCTAACAATAAATTGCCTTGAAGCTTTGCAACTTCTCCTAATTCGTGATATATACCAGCACTAAAGTAATAATGTTCTAATTCTTCACAAAGATATAGAGCATTTTGATACATTGAAATAGCTTGCTCAAAATTACCTTTATATCGTGCTATTACACCCATTTCTTGATAAATACCTATTAACCGATAAGAATCTTCTGAATCTTTATAAATTTTTAAAGATTTTTGATAATAGTTCATTGCAAGTTCAAAATTTCCTTGCTGTCGTGCAGTAACTCCTAGTTCATAATAAATAGCGCCCTCTTGATAATGACTAATATCTTGATAAATTTTAAGGGCAAGTTGATAATAGCTGATAGCCGTATTATAATCATGTTCTTCTCGGGCTATTATACCTAGATTTATATAAGCAATTGCAATTTCACCAATAACAGATGAGTAATTTAATTTTTTATATTCATTAAGAATTTGTTGGTGAATTAATCTTGCTTTTTCCAGATTTCCTTGTCGAAGAGCTTCTAGAGCATCAGCACTTTTTAAAAATGTCCAGAATCTAAAAGCACTTTCATCTTGGGTATTAACGTCAACTAGGTTTAGACCAATTTTATGAAATGCTCTCTCTCGAAGTGAACGATACTCTAAAGATAAGCCCAGAATATCGTATACTTGTCCTAAAGATTTTAAAATACCTGACGCTGTACTCCAGTCATTTTGATTTAGCGCAACTCTAAAATATTGTAATAAATTTGCCTCTTCAAGCATCAAAATAGTAATTGCTTTTTCTGCATATCCTTGGTCTTGTATATCATGAGCAACAGCTATTATTAAGTAGAGGATAAGTAATTTATTTTCTAGCTGACTAACTACATCAGCATTATAATTTTGAGAAAATTTCTGACGTAAATACCAAGGTAAAGTCGGATAGAGCCCGAAAATACCTTCACCAATATCTTCTAAAATTCCAGCTTTGGCTGTCTCATTCAGAATTTCTTGCCAATCTTTTATCTCGAAATATGTCCCAAATATACTTTGGTATGTTTTTCCAAACCCAACCAAATTGTCAAAACCAAATTCTTGAGAAAAATTAGATAATGTATGGACATTTACTATCTTGCAAAATAATCCCAAAAAAGGTAGATGTTTCTTTGCCTTTTCAGACAATCTACTGAAAGAATAATCCAAGGAAGCAACCAAAGACTTATCCCTTTCCCTTTCAACTTCAGGTTTTTTTTCCAAACTATCCAACCCCTGACGCAATGCCTCAATGACTTGCATTGGTGTCTGCGTTCGCAAATGTGGCAAAACTACCCGCAATGACAACGGATGTCCCCCCAACAATTTCAACAAATCCAAATACTCTTTGGGTAGGTTTTTTATATTCACACCTACCGTTTGCATAATCTTCGCTGCAAACTCCTGTGTATCAATCGGCGATAATCCCTGTAAGTTTATTAAACTATATCCACAATCAAGCCAAACTTCCTCACGACGACTGGTAATCAACACCCAAGTTTTCCCGCCACCTAATTCTTTGAGAAACTGCTTTAAATCATTCCGCTCATCTTCACTCAGCAATGGTTCGTTACCCTCCGGAAACCCCGCTACTGGTTCAAAATTATCCCAAATCAACAAACAGGGATTTTGTTTTAAGTAATTCACTACTGCCTTTTGTTGTTGTTCTGTTGCATACTGGGAAAACTTATCTCCCCAAACAGCCCTTCCCACTTCGTTTATTACCCGACTCAGGGATGCACCAGACTCAAAGGAAATAAAGAAGAAGTGCGATCGCGTAGCGACTCTTTCAGAGCATCGTCCTTGGGTTTCCTCCAACCATCGTCCGAATCCATTGGTTAACTCGGTTTTCCCAACTCCACCCATACCTTGCAACAGCACTATACTATTTTGGCGAAACGCCCGTTCTAAACGTAAAATATCGTAATCTCGCCCAATAAAACCATAGCGCCCTTGTTCTGGGAAGCCTACCAAATTACTAACAGTTTCTTCTAGGAAGTTATCAATATCAAAAATATCTTCCGTAGTATTATTAGCAGGCACAAATGGCGTGTAAGTTTCCTGTTGATATAAAACCGGAACCATCCAGTCAGCCAAGGGTAAATCACCTTTAGGACTGGTACGTAGGCGTTGATTTACAACCTGTCGTCGCGCCGCCGCTACCGCAGTTGATACATCGGCTCCCGCTACCAATTCCTGATAAAACCGTCCAATAAAATGTTTTGCCGCTTCCACCTGTACGTTATAAGCCATTGCTACTACACCCTTCGCTCCCAAGGACACTAAGCGCGTCGCTACAGAAGAAAAACTACCGTTTCCCTCTTGTGCAGACTTGCAAGCATTCAACACAAAAATCGGTACGCGGCAATCGTTTAAACTCTGAGCAATTTGAGCCGCAGTAACACTTTGTGGTGAGCCATCGATATTTTCAAATACCAATACACCCTGTCCTTTACTGCCAAAGGAATGTTGAAATCCAGCACTATCCGCGTCAAAGTTGCCATGTCCATCAAAATGTACTATGTGGTAAAAACCTTTGTGAGTATTGAGTTCCCGCTCAAATCCCTCAAAGCTGGGTGGACGTAAAACTTTGAGGTTGACGTACTTTTGAATGGGTTTAAGTGCTTCCAACATTGGACGAGCAATAGTTTTTAAAGCTACATCTTTTTCACCATAGGGACGGGCAATCACCAGCAAAATATTTAACTTATCTTGGAGTAGTTGTCCCATTTCAGCCCTTACTGCATGACCGCTCAAACTGCGATACATCCCAGCTAAAGATGGGGCAAGAAATTGATAATCCTGGGAATACAGTAATTCCCAAGGCAAATTTAGCACCGTGGGGTCATCGGAAGAAATATTAATTTCGCAATTATCCAGCCCTTCTCTGGTAGCTTCTTGGAAAAAATCCCAAGCTTTTGTTGTGCGAGGAAACACCAATTTAAATAGTTGCTCTCCCCATTCTTGGAACTTCTGCTCAATTTTCTTGGCTTTATCAGGGAATATACCGTAAGGGAAGGGTAAAAAGTTTTCCAAATACCAGCGTAAATCTGTTAATTTTTCTTCGTCAAAGGGATGTTCGAAGATTATGGGAGGTGCGGAGCGCGGAGCAGAGAATCCTCGTTGCCAAGAAATTTGGATTTTGTCATTTTGGTGAGTTATCCGCAACCAATTTCGTGCCATATTATCTTGAATATTAATGTAATGAGCTAATTTCAGTAATTAACGCAGGAAGGGAGCTATTCCGGATACAGTTAGCTTTTGCTTGTTTTGCTGTATTTATTGTTACGCTAGCATCTAAAAATTAGTCCTGTCCAGCCCTGTTTAGAAACTCCTCCATCCCACGTAAATCTAATTGTAGAAAACGGTCTTGTAAGTTAATTGCACGCTCAATTAGCTGTGGATTATCCGTTTCATCAGCTTCCCGTAAAATTTCATTTAATGCCACAATCAAGGGTTTTGTACAGGGTAAACTAGCATTCATCGCTGTCTCAAATTTTTCGGCTAGTGTTTCAGTTAATTCCAGTGCAGATAAAGGATCTCGTCGCGATTCATCGCTTAGCCATTTAAGAAAACCATCAAAATCAAAACCTCTTGTGGATGCTGGAAGTGCTCCAAGAAATGTAAATGCGAACTCTCGTGTAATTACAGTTCTTTTAGTTTCCTCTGCAAAATATCTATCAATTTTTCTAATAATTTCCTCAGATAGATTCTCTCGCTGCAAAATGCTAATTAGTCCACACATGCAATTTTCTGTATGTTCTTTTAATTCTAAATTAGCTGTAAATACTTCAGTTACTCCTTTCCAAGCATCAATATTGTCAGTTTCTGCTAAAGTTGTAAATAATTTTTTCTGAGTAATATGCCCAGCTAAACTTGTCAGTGCAGAAATTCGTCCCCAAGTTTCGCCAGCTTCTTCCATACCTTCGTGTAAAAGACGATTTAAATATGGAGCAACTTGGTTGAAATTATTTCGATACTGATAATAGAAACACCGTTCTGTATATTTCCATAAATGTGGTTGGGGTTCTTTGAAAATATCAGCTAGTAGTTGCCATCCTAAATCAGGTTTTTTATACATTAGGAAGGGAAGATGTCGGAGAATAGAAACCCGCACATAAATTTCTGTATCATGTGCAGCTTGACACAGCAGTAATAACAGCATCTCAGGAACAGCCTGTTCCTTTTCTAACAATTTGTTAGTAAGCGTCATTGCACTTTCGATTGCGATACCCCGTACAGAGTTAATCGCAATACTAGCAAGATGGTTGCTATTTGTCCTGATTCGCTCATGATTTGGATACTTGCTGTAAATCCAGAAGAGTAGTAATGATAAACGTTCGGCTGATTCTGCATCAAGTAAGACATCACAGCAAGCTTTTAATACTTGGCTAACAGCCCTACCATCCTCCCAGATGATCGAATAGCGTTCCAACCAGTTAAGTAAAGTTGCTGCAAGTGCTTGTCCTTCAGGAAGGGGTTCGATAGGTTTCCATTGCTGTGGCGCTTGAAGATTTCCAAAACGATAGCACAGGTGGTCTGCGATCCCTTTTACTAAAGCACATATGTAATCTTGGTGGAAATTTTCATCGATAAAACCGGTAAACAAAACTATAAAGCGTGTAGGATGTAGCGAGCAAGCGTCACACAAAACCCCTTTCACTTCACTAAACCCACCAACCATACTCCTATTACAAAACTCTCGAACTGGGTTTTCCTCATAGTAGCGTAGTAGCTGTAAAATGCCTTTATCTGATAAGTTGATAAAATTTTGAGAAGATAGAGGTGGCATCACATATACACCCCAGCTATGAATATTTGGTTGTGGATGAGTGTAGCCGAAAAAATTTTTCCAAGTATCTATGAAATTCTGTATTTCGATGCTTCGGAAGATGGATGGAATTGAGAGGCATAAATCGTATGCATCTTTATACACCCAAAAAGAATATTCTTTTTCATACTCTTTATTTTCAGAGCACAGTGACAAAATTATTGTTTGATTAGCTTCCCGCGCTGATTCTGAAGTTTTGGGATAAGCCATTTGCATCAGTTCACATAGTTCATAACACAAATCACTATTGTGTAAAAGCTCGTAATTCTGTAGCTGGCTTTCTACTCCAGGTATGTAAGCTCTCAAAAACTGGCTTAAAAATAAAGCGCCTGCTAAACAATCAATATCAAGAATACAAATCCAAAACTTGATTGAGTGGGAGTAACGAATATTTTCTTTATATGCTTCAATAACAAAATAACGAATAGCTAATTCCGGAGATTTTCGCAACCGTGGTTCGTTTTCCAACCACCAAAGGTCATTTTGACAAGCGCGATATTTAAGTGCTTTCTCTACAGAAAAAAGTAAGATATTAATATCGTCACAATAATGAATGTCGCGTTGGCTATGTTTTATCTCAAGTGAGGTATAGTTTAAAAACTCAGCATGTAATTCATCTTTGCAGTATATAGAAGCGTTAGCAGTACTCCAATGTTCTAATTCATCTAATACTAAAGTCATCAAAGTATCTGATTGACAAAGACGCGTTTCTAGAAATTGCTCCTCGTGGAAATTCTTAGGCATACAACGTAGTTTGCTATCTGAATCCCAAGTGCGTACATCTTCAGGTAAAACATTTTTGGTAATGTACCTCCACAATAATTTATCCCCTATATTGGTGGATTGCACCCACCGGCTAAGTAATCTGCCAAGAAGATTATTTTCTTCTACATCAAAATTTTCAACTAGAGTTTCTAATAATTCCTTTACGCCTTCAGTACCCCATGCTTCGAAATTGGTTAATCTGGAGCGAACGATTTTAGCAATATTTTGTGGGTTTGACCATTCTTGAGCGTTCGCCCCGCGCGTTGCGATCGCTTCTCTCCAAAATGCCACTACTTCTGTAGGATATACATTCATCCATATTCCTAACCACAAGACAAACTGAGTTAACCAAGTTTCTCGGTCTTGTACTAACTTGGCTTCAGGTAACCAGCGTTGCGTGACGATATTCCACCAAGTACCTTGGTTTGCTCGCCATAATAAATGTCGAAACAAATCGGGGTGGCTTTGAAAAATTCTACGAAGCGATCGCCAATCCTCATCCACAGGAGATATTTCTGAAAAAGATTCGCAGATTAGCCGCTTAACATGATATGCAATTTCATTGCAGCATAAAACTTCCCATATCTGTCGCCCAAAAGTGTCTGGTTGATATGCTCGTAAGTAAAAGAAAAATGCTCGGACGGCTGGACGGATGAAAGGAAGTTGGGGATGTTCAAGAATAAATTGCGCTAAAGTTTGGTTTTTAGCCAGTGCTGCTCGAACAGTAATACAGTCGGCTAAGGTTTGATGGCTAAAAGCCAGAACGCCTGGGGAATTTTCCAACAGTACTTCTTGACTAATTAACAGCCTGACTATTTCTTGGCTTGTTCTAAAATATACTTTGCTGTACGATTGCGATCGCATCTGCATTAACTGGTCAGCCATCTTTTCCAAGGCAATAAAAGCCTCTGTACCAAGCATTTGGTTTTTAACTACAACTTCCTCAAGAAAGCTGTTGTAAAGCTCGTATACGGATGCAGGCTGTAATGGAACACCAAGTTTTGCAAGTTTCTCGTAAATCCGCAAGTTTTGAGGTATTTGTAGTAAAGCCTGGAGTTCAGGGGTGATGTTAGAAATATTAACCTTCCAATCAATTAAGAAAGGCTTAACTTCATTATCAAAATCAAGTGGTTGTAAGTTGACTCTATGCTGCCACGAACGACCTCGCAGCAAAGGGTCGTATTGCAAGTCAAAATTGCGGCAAGCTGTAATTATGGTTACTTTATCAAGTTTTTCTAGACGATCAATAATCCCCAGAAAAACTTTGAGGACATTATGCTGACGACTTAGCGACAAAACATCAAGAGAATCAATTATAACAATAACTCTGCGGAAATCTGCAAGACGGGCACATTGACCTACAATGTCTTTAGGTAAGCCTTGAGCTACTAAATCCTGTTCTTTTTCCGTATTGGTAAATTGGTCGCCTTTAATAAATAGAAGTCCCCAAACCGACATTTTTTCACGTTCAATGTAATCTGCAAGGTCGAGCAACAAACAAGTTTTACCGCTACCGGGACGGTCTGTAAGTAGAATACTTCGACTTCCTTGCTCAATTAATTCGATAATTTTGGATAACTCGGAACGGTTAATAGGTTTACCGCCTATAGTTCGTAACCAGTTTCGCCCAATACTTGAAGCTTGCTTGAATGTTGTGAGGATTTCTGTTTCACTGCGTTTGGGTGTTGGACTCAATCCGTGTTTGACTAACTCAGCTAATACATTCGAGCGAGTAATTCTGGATTTTGTATCTCTTAAATGAGTATTATTACTTTGTATATATCGTTCTAAAACAAGTAGCGCTAGATTTGCGTTTGGTACAATTTGTTCCAACTTTAATTGATTTTGGTGCTCCAAGTCCTCAAAGTTCTGAGCTTGTACAGAGTGATGATGACTATCTTTGTAAAAGACAACAGTATTATCCGCTATCACCGAAGAATTTTTATCTAGTATTGCTGTTGAATCCACTTGGATGCTTTCAATTGCATCATCCTCCAAAAGTCGAATTAACCAATATAGTACGATCTGCAGTTGTTTGTTTGATGAGCTACCAATGACTTCTTTATAGGATCTAGTTTTTCTTTGAACCAGCTTAATAACTTCCCCATGATTACTTATCAACGGAGTTTGGGGTATTTTTGTTTGTTTATAGTGAGCTTGTAGATTTTTTTCTACCGAAACTGCTAAAGCTCGGTTAGTTATCCACTCATTCTCTTGATTTTTATAGGGGTCAAGTCCCGCAAAAAGCGCACTAGTAAGTAATCCATGCTTACCATCTAGCTCAGGGTAAGCAACTTCATAATCACGGGATGCAGCAATCAAAGAGCGATCGCACCCACCGGAACTTTCTCTTCTAAGTTCAGTATCTCCAAAATTCAGCAATTCTCCACTGAAGCAGCAATCTAACCAAATAATCTGCTGTTTTACTTCGCTTTGCTGTAGGATGTCCCATAAATCTGCCAGCGAAAAACCCCATTGGTTCTTGCGAGGAGAGACATCACTAGTTGCTAAAAAACCTTTTGTTGATTTTCCCAGAGTTTTTCGCAGTCCATGTCCAGCAAAAAATAACAGTGCTGTCTGTGGAGATTTAGCACTATTTGGAACGAATAAATTTGTTATCGCTGTTTCTAACTCGTTTAGCGTGAGAGTTTTATTGGGATCAACCTGCGATTTTCCATCTATATTACTAGCTGGTAAGCGTATAACTCGGAAGTTATCATCAGCTTCTAAGAGTTGTGCGATCGCTTCTGCGTCGGATGCAGGGGTGGTGAGATGTTTGTAGTTACCCTTTGAGTTTTTGAGGAAAGGATATTTATTGATACCTATTACTAACGCATCTCGACTCATACGGGCAATTCAAAATAAGGTATTTTGAGATTAATGTGTAGATTATAACTATAAAAAATAAAACGTTCCTAATCTGCTCAAGTTTGGCTTCAATTTTTTTTTTCTCCGAGTAGACTCAATGCAAGCATCTTGATTACCTTCGCTACAAAGCTTATTTATAAGTTCTATTGATAAACTTCTCTTGTACTGGTTAAATAATTTTTTCTGAAATTTATTTTGAGCTTCCTTTCTCCGAGAATATTCTTTACAAGAATCTTGAATACCTTGCTCGCAGAGATTCTTAAGATTCTGAAGATATTCTTGATATTGTTTTCCTTCTAAATCTGCTGTTTTTATAAATTCTTCAGCCTCAGATACTAATACTTCAGTACCATTAAGAAGTGATTCTAATTCCTCATCGGGTGAATCATAAGGAGGTGATTGAGAATTAGCTTGTGTATCTTGTGGTTGATTATTTGTATCTGAACTTATAGGATTCTTTGAAGAAGAATGAGAAGAAGTAGGTTGATTATTTATGTGAGAATTACAGGAGGTAGTTAAAAATAAGGAAGTCAATATTACAATATACAATATAGGTGGGGATTGCATCCTATTTTCCTCTATTAGCTTTACATAATTCCATTATGAAGTACCAACAATTTAGAATAAAGACCATATTTTTATGTTTTTAAGATTTATTTTTAATATATTTTGAGTAAGATGAAAAACAACAAAATATTATTTAATTTATTTTGAAAATAATTTGGTAGGTAAATTTATCTTTTGGCGAAAAGTATCTGTACGTGTAGCAGGTTTCCATTTATCAGCAGTTTTAATCTGAGTAGGTGTTAAGTTTAGTGCCTCACTCAAATGAGCATCAATTAGGTTAGCTTTCATTAATTTTGCTTCTAGAAGATTAGCTTTGCTGAAATTTACTTTGCTTAGATTTGCATAACTAAGATTTGCATAACTAAGATTTGCATGACTTAAGTTTGCATTTTTCATAAAAGCTGCTTTCATTTTCGCAGCAGTAAGATTAGCATGACTGAGATTAGCACTATTTAAATGAGCTAAATTCATATTTGTATTGGTTAAGTTTGCGCCTTGAAGATTGGCATTGCTGAGACTTGCATTTGAGAAAACAGAATTTTTGAGGTCTGTATTAACTAAATTTGTATTATAGAGACTAGCCATAGTTAGATCGGAACCATTAAGGTTGGCTCCACTTAAGTCCGCATTACTCAAATTTACTCCACTTAAATTAGCACCACTAAGGTTGGCTCCATTCAAATTTATACCAGTAAGGTTAGCTCCCTTGAGTTCAATTTTAGCTAAACTAACACGAGCTTTAACTAATTCTTGAAGTGCTGTAATTCTTGATGGACTATTTTTTTTCCCAGCGGCAGATTCTATAACTGCAAAATACCCTCTAATCCTTTGATTTCTCTCAAAAACAAGTGGAACTACTAAACTCAAAAAGATTGCCAAACCAAGTGGTATGATAAATATTTTTAAACGATTATTTCGTCTTTTCTTTTTACTTGATTCAATAAAATAAACAGCTAAATCAGATAAGGTTAAATCACTCAGTAGCTGATTTTGAAAAATTATAGCTTGCTTTAACAATTTGCCTTGAAGCAGATAATCATTTTTCTTCTTGTCTCTCCATTGTCTTGCAGCATCCTCAATTTCTTGCTTTTCTAAAAGAGTTTCCCTATTTTCATTTATCAATTTGCGTAAAAAATCCCAATTACGAATTAAGGCTTCATGGGCAATATTTACTACCGCTACCCGTTCACCTTCAAACTCTTGCTCACCAGTAACAATTAACTTCTCTTTCGCCAAACGCTGTATAACTTTCTGTAATAATTCTGGCGATCGCTTTTTTGCAACTAAATCTTGTTGACGAATCTGCCTGCGAGTATGTTCTGTTCCCTCTGCCAAATGCGTCAACTCAAGAAAAATTTGTTTGGCAATTAACTGTTCCTCAGCAGCTAGAGATTCATAAACTTTGTTGGCATGTTGTTTTAGCGCCTCCTTTACTCCGCCTAGACGGGTATAATCATTAATTGTTAATCTACTTAAAGTTTGCTGTTCCCAAAGTTTTGTTAGTGTGTACTGCATTAGTGGTAAGTCACCAGAAGAACCAGACACATCTGTAATCATCTGATTAACTAGTTCTCTATCAATTTCCAGACCAACTTTTTTCCCTGGTTTAATTATTGCTTGCTTCAATTCATCCTCGGTCATGGGCATAACCCTTACCAAATTTTGGTCAATCTTGGTAGCTAATCCCCCATATTCCTGCTCCGAACATTTACCTTGAAAATCTGCACGCATCACCAACACCAAGCAGAGTTTATTTTTCAACTGCTTAATCGTACCTAAAAGGTATTTGAAAAATTGCTCTCGTTCTGTTTCATCCCGACATAAGGTAAAAGCTTCTTCAAACTGATCTACTACCAGTATTAATCTGTCAGTAGGCATAGCTTTTACTAAAGCTTGTAATTGGTCTGGTTTTACACCTACGACTTGCTCTAAACTTGTGAGAGGATGCTCACCAGGTGTAAATGGTTCATAAATTTTCCATCTGTCGCTTCCTCGTAACATCTCTCCCAACTTAAGCTGATGCAGTAACCCTGCTCTTACAGCAGAGGACTTACCGCTTCCCGATGCTCCTAACACAGCCAGAAAATTGTTTTGATGAACCTTTTCTATAAGTTGCTTTGTTAGTGTTTCCCGACCGTAAAAATACTTGGGGTCTTCATCATTAAAATCAAAGTAAGCTAATCCCTTATATGGACAAACGCTAGAAATAACTGATTGCCTACCAGTTAAGATTATTTGACCACTAGACTTATTACAAATTGGATGCTGGGGAGCATTTTTGAGAAACTGCTCAATAAAATCAACTAAAGTACGATTCGTTACCCATTTATCAGCTTGTAGTGTGGGGTCAAGTCCTTGCAGCAAAGCGCTAGTGAGAACTCCATGTTCTCCTTCTGCTTGTTCGTAAGCAAATTGAAAATCCCTCGAAGCTGCAATAAAACATCTATCTCGTCCATTCTCATACTCTACTAAATCTGTTTCTGCAAAATTAAACAATTCACCACTATGGCAACAATCAAGCCAAATAATCTGCTGACGTACTGGACTATTTTGCAAAATTTTACGCAACCATTGTAAGGACAAACCCCACAATTCCTTCCTGGGGCTAGCATCGCTTGTTGCTAAATATCCTTCTGTCCCATTACCTAAATCTCTACGCAAACCATGCCCAGCAAAAAATAAAACTGCGGTTTCTGGAATTTGACTACCTTGTGGGCAAAATAGATCGGTGATTGCCTTTTTCAATTCTTCCAACTTGACAACCTGCTTCGGATTCACTCGCAGTTCGTTATCCTGGTTTATAGCAGGTAGTCGTCGCACCTGAAATTCTCCATAATTTTCCAACAGTTGAGCGATCGCCTCTGCATCACCAGCAGGGGCTGTCAGATGCTTCAATTTTCCTGTCCGTGCATCCTTCAGAAAATAATATTTATTTATACCAATTACAAGTGCATCTCTTTCCATAAAAAATAATCTTACAACTATTTAGAATTACAAAAGATACTTTGAAATACATTCTTTATTTTTCTAAATATCTACTTTATTTAACAAAAATAGATTTATACATAGTTAAAATAACCGTTGATATTGACTTCTGAGAATACACAAAAGTTTCAGTGCATCAAACAATTTTGTAAATAATGTATTTCAAATAACATAATTGTGTTTTTGAACTGTCACTAGTATTATTTAAGACGTCGTTATCTTTAAACTCTATGACAGAATCTCGTAAAATCACTTTGTTAGCTTTACTAGTTGCTTTAGATAAATCAGAGCTTGATCTGAACTCAGAAGAAAGGGAAGCTCTGAGAGATACTGCTCAACAACTGTACCTCGATCCAGATGACTGGGATTTTATTAGAGAAGGTCTGATAGGTACAATAGAAGCAAATTCGTTATTAAATAGTGAATTTCAGAATGTTTTAACTCAGTTACAACAGAAACTCAAGGGTAATATTTCTTCGGAGATAATGCCTACCCAAAAAGAACTAGAAATTGAACTACCCCCAGAAACTGAGGAACCAGAGTTCCGTGGTTATTTGGAGGGAGAAGCTGATAAAAATAGTGATGAAATTTTGAATGTGGCAATTGATGTGTTAAGTCGCAAAGAACCAGAAAAAACTGTTAAGAATCTAAGTTTTATTAAACGTTTAAAAGACCTCCTTTCCAGAAAACAAAATTCCTGATTAGTAGAATTTTTATGAGCGAACTTGTATATCCTACCTTGGATTTATTTATATATGATTTACGGGAAGGATTGGGAGAAAGTACAAAAGAAATTGCTAAAAATCAAGAATATTTTGCACGTAGACTTTCTAATCAGTACCACCTTTTACTTAAACAAAGAGATGCTGTAGAAGGTGAATTTGTTGAGCTTTTAGGTAATAAAGGCAGAGAACATTTTGATAGTAGCACTGGGCAGTATACTTTAAAGGGATGGTATTATCCTGTGCGCTTAGGTGATAGTTACGGATTAGTTTTAGATTGTTCGGTGGAGCATCTCTTCGGGAATTCACAACAAGCTAAAAAAGACTCTGTTCCTATTAGCAGTTTTACTGTTCTGAAAACTGAATTAGAAAAGAGATTAGCAAATACTCCCAGTACTGTTGGACAGGTATGGATGCTTTCTGGTCAGCTTGCAAATTTTACACTGGAAAATGCAAAAGCTATTGCAAAACAATGCAGCCAAATAAATTCATTTGATTTGGACTGGGATTCAGATTTCCGTGGTATGAGTCGATTTATGGGTGGAATTTTACTTGAATTTTGGCGTTACCGTTTGCATATTCCACCAGAGTTATCACATATTACTAATATTCATGATATTCAAGATAACAATTGCGTTTTTATTGCTATTTATCCAGATACTGAAACTGCTAAAAAAGCTTCAAAATTTACCTTCGATTGGTTGCGTTTGTTTGCCTATCGTAGCAAAATACTGTGGGCTTATGGTCAAAGTCAATATTTAAAAAATAAATTACGTTCTGATTTTGTTGCTATTCAAAAATGCCAAAAAGATTTTAACAAAGTTAAATCCGGTAAATTAGATTTAAAGAAATTACGTCAAATTTTAGTTGATGCTCAAGAGACCCTCTGGCATTACTCTGTTAACTTGAACTATCTTTCTACTCAAAAACGTACTATTGAAATTAATCTACTTAATTACGAAAGACGGCTAGAAACAATTATAAATAAGCTTAATCCAGAGCTAGAGGGAAATGATTTGGATTTATTCCAGCAATTAATTGAAAAACAATTAGAAAGAATCAAACAAAAAAAAATAAATTTACATGTATCTAATGATTTGGAATTTCTCCAGAAATTTATTGAAGATGTCAAACACAGATATCTAATGCAGATTCAAAACGATTATGAAAGCTACAGTCCTGGTTTAACCTTAGCAAATGACTTGATTAATGCAATTCGGGGAGTAACAGAACTTGAACGAGCGCAACGCGATCGCAATTTTCAAAATACTATAGCTATAGTTGGTGTAGGGTTGGCTGTTGCTTCCTTCATTGTTTCTGTCGCTGGTCAATTTCCGGGTGCAACAAATCCCGAGGAAGCAGTAAAATATCCTGTTGGTTCATTTTTGTCACAACATGGAGTTCCAGAACCTTGGCTTTCTTCTGCTGTATCTGTAACAGTTAGTTTAGGAATTGGGATACTTGTTGCGCTTTTTATTGGCTTGGGAATTAAAGTATTTGAATGTTTCCGAAGATAGTCTTTGTACAATTTAACTTTTCAAAAGTGAGCAAGGAAAATATTTGTACTTATCATTACCTTACACCCTTATCCTCTACCTTACTACCCAATATACAATACACAATAAAAGCCAGATGTTGTCTTATCAATTTCTATACTGAGTACAGAATCTACAGCATTCTTTGTATAAACCTTGTATATACTTATAACGTTTGGACGCTTTACGCGTCAACAAACACCGCAGATGCGGCATCGCGTAGTGATGCTCCAAATCGTAACCAAAACACAAAATATTTATAGTTGGAAAATATATATCGCAATAAATTTGTGACGAATAACCAATTGCCACATTTGTCATTTAAAGTTTGTTTTTGCCGCAGCGGCAAAGTTATGCCTGAAAAACTAGCGGCGAATTCATGCTTGAAATGCTGTTCCGAAAGTTGCTGTCTCGTTGCACTATGCTTGAAACTCAGTATCGCAGAGTATGGCTTTTTGAACTAATACAAAATTACCGATTTATTATTACAGCAGGGCTACACTATTTCGGCAATATCAAACTTTAAATTTACGATTTCGGCTAAAACAAACTTGAAAAAACTTTGATATTGAGTTGTTTGTGTAACGAGATTATAAGATTTTTAACCACCGTAACGGCAAAACCTAGCTTGAAACTTTGGCACAAACAAACTTTAAATAACAGCATCTAACAGATGAGGTAAAGCGATATGCAATTTGGTTATCAAAAATTAAAATTATTTTTTAATTTGCGAACCTTGACTGAAAAATCAGGCTTTATTTTGATATTGAGCAATTTTCGAGGAAGGTAGTAGTAATATTTGCTACCCTAGAATTTTTTTGATGTTCAAGGAAAACTTTCTTTACTGGAATATTGTTATTCATTATATTTCAGAAAAACAAAGTTTAGAGAGATTATAGGGGTAAAAGTTAGTATGGTTACAATAGATGGAGAGAATAGGCATTCTCGCAACAAATATTCACACTGCTAGGCCTTACTCATGTAAGAAGATATATTGTGTTATTTAGGCGAAATAAGTCCGATGTCTGATGACGATCTGCGAAGCATCAATGGTAATTATTTTAATTCCGAGTCATTGATGTTAACTCAACCACTACCTTTGTTCTTACATCCGGCAGAAGTTTATTTGCGTTCTTTGAGTGAAGGTTCTCGCCGGACAATGCGTGAAGCATTAAATAAGATTGCCGGTTTGTTAACGGATAATGCCTGTGATGCCATCGGTCTGGATTGGTCAAAGCTCAGATATCAACACACGAGTGCAATTCGCTCTATGTTAATGGAAAAATACAGCCCAGCAATGGCGAATAAAATGATTGCTGCTTTGCGAAGGACTCTCAAAGAAGCTTGGCGTCTGGAGTTGATGAACAGGGAGGATTATGCACGGGCTGTTGATATCCCTTCTGTACGTGGTAAAAGCTTACTCAAAGGACGAGCACTCAATGATAAGGAAATTTCTATTCTTTGGGAACATTGTTTAAAAGATAATTCTAATTTAGGAGCTAGAGATTCGGCATTACTGGGAGTTTTAACGGTTGGGTTGCGACGCAGCGAAATTGCAAATCTTGACCTGGAAAATTTTAGATCCCGCTCTCGTTCCTTAATAATCCTTGAAACAAAAGGAGATACTGAGAGAATTGTATACTTACCCTCCTATGGGATAACTGTCATTAAAGATTGGTTATTGGTTAGAGGTAAAGAACCGGGGCCACTTTTTTATCCTCTCACCAAAGGCCATAGAATTATGTACAGAAGAATGAGTGATCAGGGAATATTACGGGCTTTGCAGCGGCGTGGAGAAAGTGCTGGCGTCCATGGTTTTACGCCCCATGATTTTAGAAGGACTTTTATTGGCAATTTATTGGATGCAGGAGCAGATATTGTTACTGTATCTAAGCTTGCTGGTCACGCTTCTCCAAATACTACAAGTAAATACGATCGCCGTGGTGAAGATGCCAAAAAGCGTGCGATCGATTTACTAAAAGTTCCTTTGAAAAGCAATCAATCTTCTGAGAACACAACTACAAAGAAGAAAAAGCAAGTTTATAAAGGTTCAACTTACAAATGTCCTAACTGTAAATCTAAAGAACTTCTTACAGATGGGTTTGAGTTATTGGCTGATGGTCAAATGCATCAGCGATTTCGTTGTAAGGATTGCAATTATGTTTTTACACCACCTTTACCAATTACCAAAAATTAATTGAAAGATGAGATAATGTCTTCTTCC
>JAAUYD010002316.1_pt1 | contig 24613 bp, 17 predicted proteins | sample 7278101 | NCBI WGS metagenome assembly JAAUYD01 (sample SAMN14350128, study PRJNA611818) | marine sediment metagenome | isolation source: surface marine sediment (0.6m) | place: French Polynesia: Moorea | collected 2018-08
CCGAGGTAGTTGTGAAAGCGGTCGCCCCAGCGATCCTTGAGGGCGACTCCGTCGCGGCACTTCGGATTCAGACGCAGCATCGAGACGCTGATCGCGTCGTAGCCGGTCGCCAGCACGAGCACGTCTATCGGGTACTCCCCCGAGCGAGTCACCACGCTGGTCTTCGTGAAGCGCTCGATCGGGTCCTCGCGCAGGTCGACGAGGGTGACGTCGTCGCGGTTGTAGGTCTCGAAGTAGCCGTCTTCCAGGATCGGGCGCTTCGTCATCACGAAGTGGTCGGGCATCAGCTTCCGCGCGGTCTCGGGGTCGCGCACGATGTCGCGGATCTTGCCGCGCACGAAGTCGGCCAGCGACTGGTTGGCCTCCTCGTTCAGCGCGACGTCGATGTAGACGTCGAGGAAGAACCGGAAGCCGCCGCGCTGCCACAGCTGCTCGTACAGGGCCGTGCGTTCCTCGGGCGTCGCATCGAGGGCCTTTCGCGCGTGGTTGTCGACGGGGAAGCCGCCCTGATTCGCGAGCATCTTGGCCTGGATCGCGTCCCAGGTCGCTCGCGCTTCGGCCATGTCCTCGGCCGAGAGCGGGCGGTTTCCGGCCGGGAAGGCGAACTGCGCGGTGCGCTGCAGCACGGTCAGGTGCGCGGCCTCGCGCGCGATCTCGGGGATCGCTTGGATCCCGGAGGAGCCCGTCCCGATCACGGCGACGCGCTTGCCCTCGAACGAGACCGGCTCGTGGGGCCAGCGGCCGGTGTGATGGCAGTCGCCCTCGAAGTCGTGGATGCCAGGGATGTCGGGCAGGTTCGCCGTCGAGAGCGCGCCCACGGCGCAGATCAGGAAGGGTGCTGTGGCCCGCTCGCCGGCGCTCGTCTCGATCGTCCAGCGCTGCGCCGCCTCGTCGTAGCGGGCGTCGCGCACCCAGGTCTCGAACTGGATGTCGCGTCGGAGGTCGAAGCGATCGGCCACGTGCTCGAGGTAGTGCAGCACGTCGGCCTGGGTGGGCTGGGTCTCCGCCCAGTCCCACTCCTTCATCAGCTCGTCCGAGAACGTGTAGCAGTAGTAGGGGCCACCCGGTCCGTCGACCCGCGCGCCGGGATAGCGGTTGTACCACCAGGTTCCGCCGACGTCGGTGGCGCCGTCGTACACGCGCACCGAGAGCCCCATCTGGCGCAGGTGGTGGAGGGCGTACATGCCGCTCACGCCCGCCCCGATCACCAGCACGTCGTAGCTTCGGGCCGGGGTCTCCTCGGCGGCCATGGCTTCCTCCTGCGCAGGACGCGCGGAGGATAGTACGGGTACCGTGGCTTTCCTCGGCCCGGATCGTACGGGTGCCGTGGCTTTCCCCGACCCGGACGACGGCGTAGCCTCCGCAGATGCCGAATCTCCCTCCCCTTCCGGTTCAGCCCGAGGGCGTCGCCTGGCCCACGAAGGAGTGGGCGCACGCCGAGCTCGACCCCCGGGTCGACCGCGCCGCCCTCGAGGAGCTCCTCGACCGTGCCTTCGGCAGCCCCGAGCCCGAGGACCTCGAGCGGACCCACGGCGTGGTCGTCGTGCACCGCGGTGCGATCGTGGCCGAACGCTATCCGGCCGACGTCGCTCCCGACGACGCGTTCCGCTCCTGGTCGATGGCCAAGAGCATCACGGCGGCGCTGGTCGGGATCCTCGTGCGCGATGGCCGGATCGACATCCAGGCGCCGATCCCCGTTGCGGAGTGGGCCGAAGCCGATCCGCGCCGCCGCATCACCATCGACCAGATGCTGCGCATGGTGGACGGCCTGCGCTTCCGCGAGGCGGAGGCGCTGCCCGAGGGGGGCGTCCGCTACTACGCCGAGGAGGAGAACGACGTCATCCAGATGCTCTGGGGGCCCGGGCGCGACGACGTGGCCGCCTTTGCGGCGACGCTGCCGAAGGTCGCGGAGCCCGAGGAGCGCTGGAACTACAACAGCGGCGCCTCGAACCTGCTCTCGCGCCTCGTCTCCGACACGGTCGGCGGCGGCGAGCCCGAGATGCGCGAGTTCATGGAGCGCGAGCTCTTCGGCCCGCTCGGGATGCGCACGGCATCCCCCGTGTTCGACGCAGCCGGCCACTTCGTAGGCTCGGCGTACTGCCCATGCAGCGCCCGGGACTTCGCGCGCTTCGGCCTGCTCTTCCTGCGCGACGGCGTTTGGGACGGGCAGCGCATCCTGCCCGAGGGCTGGGCCGACTACGTCCGTACCCCGAGCCCCGTCTCGGGCGGCCTGTACGGCGCCCACTTCTGGACGATCCCGGGAAGCCTCGGCACCTTCGAGTGCCACGGGGCCTTCGGCCAGCGCACCACCATCTGCCCCAAGCTCGACCTGGTCGTCGTGCGCCTCGGGCAGACCGCGCCGCACAAGGTCGGCGCCGTGGTGGCCTTCAACAAGGCGATCGTCGACGCGTTCCGCCCCACCCTCGCCTGAGGCTCGCGGCTCAGGCGGCCTCGAGCGACTCGTCGCGGCGCCGGAGCCCGTCGAGCCAACGCACGATCTCGTCCACGACGAGGCCCGGGTTCCCGATCTGGCAGTGCTGGGCGCCCTGCTCTTCCGCCGTGGCGATACGGACGGAGACGGAGCGTGCCCGGGTGAGGGCCTGCGCCTGCTCGTGGACCTGCTCGAAGGGGACGAGGTGGTCCTCCGTTCCCATCACGATCAGGACGTCCTGGCGGATCCGATCGCTCACGGCGCGCAGGTTCATCCGCTTCAGCCACTGGAAGAACGCGAAGGGATCCGCCGCGCCGCTCACGTGCATCCCGTGGCCGACGGCCCAGCTGGCGATCGGGTCGGACGCGGCGACCCGGGCGATCGCCGCGTTCACGCGCCCCCGCGCGCCCACCCGCAGCAGTGCGGAGAGGGCGGCGAACTTCGCCTTCCCCATCCCCTGGGCGAAGCAGCCGGCGAAGTCGAACATGGCTCCCCAGGCGACGACGCGATGGATGCGTGGCTCGAAGGCGGCTGCGCGAGGAGCCAGGTAGCCGCCGAGCGACATGCCCACGAGGGTGCACTCGCGCACGTCGAAGTGGTCGAGGATCTCGGCCACGGGCTTCTCCCATCCCGGCTCCATGTGGAGCCCGTGGTGGCGAAGCGCCGCACCCTGGCCCGGGCCTTCGAAGGCGATCACGCGGTAGCCGGCGTCGACCAGGGGCCCGAGCGCGGTGACCATCTCTTCGACGAGGCCGTCGAAACCGCTGTGCGCGAGGATCGTCCCGCGAGGCTCGCCCTCCGGGACGAGATCGATCACCGGCATCTGGCCGCCTCGGAACGCGACGTTCGTACGCCGCGACGCGAGATCCGGCAACGCCTTGTCGTGCAGCTCGAGGAAGCGATCGTAGGCTTCGGCCTTGGCCGGGTGGTCGGTGCCCATGTAGAACTCGGCGGCGCGCCAGTAGTTCGCGGCCTCGAGCAGCCGCCCTTCGGCCTCGGCCGCCTTGGCCGCCTCGAGCATCTCGCGAACCCAGTCCTCCATCGTGGTGATGCGGGCGCCGACCCGCCGCAGCTCGTCGGGCGCATTCGTCCACCGGAGCCGATTCATGAAGAAGTTGAACGCGGGGTTCGGGTGGAGATCCAGATAGCCGGGCGTCATCGGGCGCCTCCTTCCGTTTCGTGGGCCTGCAGCAGGCGCTCGACGAGGAACGAGAGCATCCGCTCGCTCTCCGCCTTCGTGGCCTGGTGGACGACGAGCCCTTCCATCGCGCTCATCAGCGCCGAGGCGGTGATCTCGAGGTCTTCGTCGCGGGCGCCGCTGCGCGCGAGGAGCCGGCGGAGGAAGGCTTCGTAGCGTTCGTGGGCGCGCTCGTGGAGCGCGGCGATCGGGGCCGAGCGGCTCGCGCGCTCGTGCACCGTGCCGATGAGGCTGTGGGCCGCGACCGCGCGCTGGGTCATCTCGACCAGCAGGCTCGCGAGCCGCTTCGGATGATCGGCGGCCCGGCTCGCGTCGAAGCGCTGCTCCAACGCGTCGAGCGCGCCGACCTGCAGCGAGTCCAGCGCCGCCGCGAACAGCTCGTCCTTCGAAGCGAAGTACCAGTGCACGACGTTGGAGGCGACCCCGCCCTCCGCGGCGATGGCGGCCATCGTGGTCCCGGCGTAGCCGCGCTCGAGGAAGAGGCGCAGCGCAATCGCCAGAAGCTCGCCGGACTTCTCGTCACGGCTTCGGTCGGGACGGTTCGCGGGCATTTCTTGATCAGCAATCTAGAAGAGCCTAGGTTGCTGATCAAGAGCTGAATTACATTCATTCTTGATTGTTTGTATACTAGGGCGCGTGTCCGAAGCCCTCTCCACGACGAGCCGCCCCCCGCGACGCAGCCAGGCCGAGCGGCGAGAGGCCACGCGCCAGGCGCTGCTCGAGGCCGCGGTGCGCTGCGTGTGCCGGGCGGGCTACGCGCACACGACCACCACCGGCGTGGCCCGCGAAGCGGGGCTCTCGCGCGGAGCGGTGCAGCACCACTTCCAGGACCGGAACGATCTGATGGCGTGCGTCGTCGAGCTCGGATGGATGGATCTCATCGAGCGGCTGCGCGACATGGCGAGCTTCGAGGGCAGTCTCGAGGCGCGCGTCGCAGCGGTCGTCGACCACATGTGGGAGTCCTACGCGAGCGATGCCTGCCGAGCCGCTGTCGAGATCACGCTCGCGACCCGTGGTGATCCCGCTCTCCAGGCCATGCACGTCGAGCTCTTCGACGCGAGCCGGCGAACCCTGGACGAAGAGTGGCGCCGGGTCTTCCACGATGCGCCCGTCTCGCCCGAGCGCTTGCGCATGTCGCGAAGGCTCGCGCGTTCCCTTCTCACGGGCACCCTGCAGCAGCTCGGTCTCGACCCGAATCGCCGCGACCTCGCGGCGGACATCGCCCTGCTGAAGGAAACCGTCCTCCACACCCTCACCACCGAGCCGTAGGAGAGCCCCATGGCCCCGAACGACCCCCGTCCCGCCCCGATCATCACGCCCCCCGACGCCGAGGAGATGGCGCTCCGCCTCACCCGGGTGCGCGAGCGCATGGCGGCGGAGGACCTCGACGCCTACGTGGCGCACTGCCCCGACAACGTCTTCTACCTCACGAACTTCGCCAACTACATCCACGAGCGGCCCTTCGTGCTGGTGATCCGCATGGACGGCCCGATCCGGTTCATCGTGCCCCAGCTCGAGGAGGAGCACGTCCGCATCCGCTCCGTCGGCGACATCGAGCTGCGTCGCTACTTCGAGTTCCCGGCGCCCCCCGGAGAAGAGTGGAGCGTGCAGCTGCACGACGCCCTGGCGGGCGCACGACGGGTAGGTGTCGAGTCGACGTGCCCGCTCCAGGTCGCCGACGAGGTGGTGGCCGAGCGCGTCCGCAGCGACGTCGTCGACGAGGCGCGATTCGTGAAGACGCCCTACGAGATCGGCCGCATCGCCCACGCGTCCGAGGTGATCAGCGCCGGGCACGAGGAGCTCTTGGCGGGCTCGCGACCCGACACGCCCATCATCGGGCTCTTCGGATCCGTGACGCGCTCGATGACGGGCCGGATGCTGCGCGACATGCCCCACGCGAACATGCTGGCCAGCGACTTCGCGGCGGTGGTCCAGCCGCCGAGCGTCTCCCACGACCCGCACAACTTCACGGACATCTTCTCGCAGTTCGAGCAGGGTGGGCCCCACGTGAGCGTCGTGAACTGCCGCGTGAACGGGTACGGAGCCGAGATCGAGCGGACCTTCTTCCTGAACCACGTGCCCGACGCGGCGCGAGAGCGCTTCGACGTGATGCTCGAGGCGCGGCGCATCGCGTTCGAGGGCCTGCGGCCCGGCGCCTCGATGTCGGCCATCGATCAGAACGTCCGCGACCACTTCGAGAAGCACGGCTACCTGGATCACCTGCTCCACCGGACGGGCCACAGCTTCGGCGTGACGGGACACGAGGCGCCCTTCCTCGCCGTCGGCTACGACCGGGTCGCGGAGCCGGGGATGCTCTTCAGCATCGAGCCCGGGATCTACTTCGAGGGCGTGGGCGGCTTCCGCTTCTCCGACACCGTGCTCGTGACCGAATCCGGCAACGTCTCCCTCACGACGGCCCCGGAGACCCTCGAAGAGCTCACCCTCGAGCGATAGGGCGCGGACGGGTGGGCGAGCCGCGCATCGCCTTCGAGGGCCGTGGCTTCGAGATCGTCCTCGAGCTCGCGGCCCGCCGTGCCCCGCGGACGGCGGCCTACTTCCTCGCGCTGGTGGAGGCCGGGGCCTACGACGGCACGACGATCTACCGCTCGACGTCGCTCGGCGATCCCGAGGGTCCACGGCTCGTGCAGGGCGGCCCGCTCGGAGCCGTGCTGTCGCCCCAGGCCGGGGCGCCCCGCCCGGCCCCGCCACGCTTCCCGCTGCTCCCGGACTTCGAGACCACCACCGAGAGCGGCCTCACCCACGTGGCGGGAACGCTCTCCCTGGCGCGCGACCTGTTCGACACGGGGCATGCGATCTCCGAGTTCTTCCTCTGCCTCGGCGCCTTCCCCGCGCTCGACGCGGGGGGCCGCAGCGAGCCGGACGAGCGCGGCTTCCCCGCGTTCGGATCCGTCGTCGAGGGCCTCGATCACGTGGCCGCCATCGCGACCCGAGAGACGGGAGGGGAAGCCGCCATCGCGCGGCTGCAGGGCGAGATCCTCACCCATCCCGTCTCGATCCGGCGCGCCGCGGTACTCTCTCGGAGCGCCACGGACCTGGACCGATGACCTCGGACGAAACGCTCATCGAGGCCGCGCTCGAGCTCGCGCGTCGGCTGCAGACTCGCGCCGGCGAGCTGCAGACGCCCGACGAGCGGCGCCAGCAGGCCGAGCTCGACCGGATGATCCAGTCGCCCGAGGACAAGGCGACCCTCCTCGAGATGACCGATCAGGCGTTCCGCTCGGGGGCGCCGGCCCGCGCGGCCGAGCAGCTGGCCCACATCCTCGACGTACAGGGCATCCCCCAGTTCTTCTCGCCCCTCGACCGCACCCTGCTGCGCGGCTTCCGCTCCTTCGGCGGCTATCTGCCCGGCGTGGCGATGCCCCTCGTGAAGGAGAAGATGCGCGAGGAGACCGCCAACGTGGTGCTCCCGGCCGAGGCGGACCATCTGCGGAGCCATCTCTCCGCCCGCCGCGAAGAAGGCGTGCGGATGAACGTGAACTTCCTGGGCGAGGCCCTCCTCGGCGAAGACGAGGCGGAGCGCCGGCTCCGCTCGTACCTCGCGGCCCTCGACGACCCGCACATCGAGGTCGTGTCGGTGAAGATCAGCACGATCTACTCGCAGATCTCCCACGTCGGGCGAGAGGCGAGCCTGCGCGAGCTGTGCGACCGCTTCGAGCTGCTCGTGCGAGCGGCGTCCCGCCGCCACTTCCAGGGCGCCGACGGCGCCGAGCGCTCGAAGCTCGTGTACCTCGACATGGAGGAGTACCGCGACCTGGCGCTCACGATGGAGGTATTCCGTCGCACCCTCGAACGTCCCGGGCTCGAGCGGGCCAACGCGGGCATCGTCCTCCAGGCCTACATCCCCGACTCCTTCGCTCGGCAGAAGGCCCTCACCGGGTGGGCCCGGGAGCGGGTGCGAAGCGGGGGGGCGCCGATCACCCTGCGCCTCGTGAAGGGCGCCAATCTCGAGATGGAGCGCGTCGAGGCCTCGATCCACGGCTGGCCGCTCCCCACCTTCGAGAGCAAGCGCGAGACCGACGCGAACTACAAGCGCATGGTGCAGTACGCCCTCCGGCCCGAGCACGCCGAGTGCGTGCGGGTGGGGATCGCGTCCCACAACCTCTTCGACGTGGCCTTCGCGCGGGTGCTCGCGCGGGAGCGCGGGGTCGAGGAGGCCGCGCACTTCGAGATGCTCGAAGGCATGGCCAACCACCAGCGCCGCGCACTGCTCGAAGAGACGGGCAACGTCCTCCTCTACGCACCGGCCTGTCGCCAGGAGGCGTTCGTCAATGCCATCGGCTACCTGGTGAGGCGACTCGACGAGAACACCGGTGAGGCGAACTTCCTGCGCCACGCCTTCAGCCTCTCGGTCGACTCGTCCGAGTGGCGACGGCTCGAGCAGGACTTCCGTGACTCCTTCGAGCTCGTTCCGACGCTCTCGGAGAAGCCGAGGCGGGCTCAGGACCGGCGCCAGCCTCCCGAGCCCATGGAGGCGGGAAGGTTCCGCAACGAGCCCGTGGAGGCGGGAAGGTTCCGCAACGAGCCCGACACCGACTTCTCGCTTCCCCATCACGAGGAGTGGCTCGACTCGATCGCGGAGCGCTGGATGTCGCGAGCCGGCGACGACGCGCTCGAGGTGCCGCTCTCGATCGGCGGTGAGGAGCAGGCTCCCGGCGGGCTGCGGCACGAGTCGCTCGACCCCTCGCGTCCCGACGTGGTCGTCGCGCGCTGTGCGGTCGCCTCGGTGGAGGACGTCGACCGGGCGGTAGCATGTGCCGGCGAGGATCCCGAGGGCTGGCGCCGGCGGCCGGCAGCCGAGCGCGCCGCGCTGCTGCGCGCGGCGGCCCACGAGCTTCGGGTCGCCCGGGGCGAGCTACTGGGCGTGGCGCTCGCGGAGACGGGCAAGCTCTTCGCCGAGAGCGACCCCGAGGTCTCCGAGGCCATCGACTTCTGTACCTACTACGCCTCGTGTGTCGAGGCGTGGGACGCCGAGGCCGACGTGACGATGCGCGGACGTGGCGTCGTGGCCGTGATACCGCCCTGGAACTTCCCGATCGGCATCCCGTGCGGCGGGGTGGCTGCGGCGCTCGCGGCCGGCAACACGGTGGTGCTGAAGCCGGCGCCCGAGTCGGTCGCCACGGCCTGGCACGTGGCGAGCGCGTTCTGGCGAGCCGGCATCGCGAGAACGGCGCTCCAGCTCGTCTTCGCCGAGAATCGGGGCGCTGCCACGCGACTCGCCACGCACCCCGACGTGGACACCGTGATCTTCACCGGCGGGACGCACACCGCGCTCTCGCTGCTCGGACGGGCTCCGGCCATGCGCCTCCTCGCCGAGACGGGCGGCAAGAACGCCACCGTCGTCACGGGCATGGCCGACCGCGACCAGGCCATCAAGCACGTGGTCCAGTCCGCGTTCGGGCACTCGGGACAGAAGTGCTCGGCGACCTCGCTCCTGCTGCTCGAGCGCGAGGTGTACGAGGACGCGGGGTTCCAGGAGGCCCTGCGCGACGCCACCGAGAGCCTGCGCGTGGCGAGCGCCTGGGATCGGAAGAGCGCCGTGGGCCCGCTCATCCGCGAGCCCGGCCCCGCGCTCGAACGTGCGCTGAAGGAGCTCGAGCCCGGAGAGAGCTGGCTCGTCCGACCGCGCTGCGACCCCCACAATCGTCAGCTGTGGTCGCCCGGCATCAAGTGGGGTGTCGTGCCCGGAGGCTTCACCCACACTACCGAGCTCTTCGGACCGCTGCTCGGTGCCCTCCCCTTCGACGATCTCGACGAAGCGATCGACCTCGTGCATCGGACCGGCTACGGACTCACCTCCGGCCTCCAGAGCCTCGACCACCGCGAGCAGGAGCGATGGATCGAGAAGGTCCGCGCCGGGAACCTCTACGTGAACCGCGGCACCACGGGTGCGATCGTGCAGCGCCAGCCCTTCGGCGGCATGGCTCGGAGCGCGATCGGCCCGGGCATCAAGGTCGGCGGCCCGAACTACGTGGCTGCGCTGAGTCGCTTCGACGAAGGAGCCTCCGAGGGCACGAGAGGCGCGGACGGCCTCGCCAGAGACGAAGCCGACGAGCGCATCGACGCGCTGCACGGCGAGGGGCTCATCTCGGGGCCGGACCGCGAGCAGCTGGTACGCCTCTCGCGGAGCCTTCGGGCGGCGATGAGTGACGAGTTCGGCAGGGAGCACGACCCCACGCGCCTGCTCGGCCAGGACAACCTCCGCCGCTACCGGCCCGTTCCCACCATGCGCGTACGGGTCCACGAAGGGGACCCGGCCCTCTTCGTGGCGGGCTGCGCCCTCGCCGGGCGGGTGACGGGCACGAGGGTCGCCTTCAGCCAGAGGCCGGACGAGAGCAGCCGGCTGGTCGCGTCCCTCGCGGGCGAGGCCCACGCGGAAGGCGTCACGCTCGACCTCGAGACGGACGGCGAGCTGGCGCGAGCACTGGCCTCTCGCCCGACCGAACGCGTGCGCTTCGCCTCGCCGGAGCGCGTCGCCCCGATCGTACGCGAAGCGGCCGCAGCCATCGGGACCCACGTGTTCTCGGAGCCCTTCTGCCGCTCGGGTCGCGTCGAGCTCCTGCACTGGTTCCAGGAGCAGAGCATCAGCGTGGACACCCACCGCTACGGCAACCTCGGCCGGCGCGCCGGCGAGGCACGGAGTCGTCGAAGCTAGTCCGTGAGCGCCGGTCGGAACTCCGAGAGGAAGTCGGAGGCGCCGACGAAGCCGTCGCCGTCCAGGTCGGCCGGGGTGCACTCCGGCCGATCGACGACGCTGGATCCGATGCAGGGCCTCAGCAGGAAGTAGAAGTCTGCAGGACCGACGACGCCGTCCCCGTCGAAGTCGGCCGGCTCGGCCTCCGAGGTCTCGATGCGAAGCTCGGGTGTCAGAAGGCTCTCGGACGACCCGAACCAGGCGTCGCCCCCCGCGGTACTCGAGACCACGAGCGTGATCGCCGTCCTGCCCTCCAGCGTTCCGGCAGGCAGCGGAATCTCGATCTCGCTGCCGTTGGGTACGGGGCCGTCGTAGCTGCCGAGAAGCTCCTCGGAGATCGGCGCGTTCGCCGCATTGATTCCGGATTCGGTCCACGCGACGTCCGAGGACGCGTGCACCTGCATCTGGATCCCGCTCGACGCGTCGGCCGACTGCCGCAGCAGGAGCGAGACGGAGCTCGCCTCGGGCGTGCCGGCCACGTCGAAGCGGAGGTAGGCCGTCCGCTGCCCCGCCTCGATCTTGAGCAACTGGTTGTCGAACCCGTGCGAGCCCTGCACGTACACGTCGGCCTCGGGGGTCAGGATCACGGTGCTCCCGGACGGGGGGTCGACGTCGGCGTCGACCTCGATCGTGAGCGTGGTCTCGTCGAAGCGATCGTCGTCGTCGATGACCCGGAGCGTCGCCAGATAGGTCCCCGGGTCCGCGTACACGTGGCTCGGGGTCGCCCCCTCGGCCGTGGAGCCGTCTCCGAGGTCCCATTCGTACCGCTCGATCGTGCCGTCGTCGCTGGACGCACTCCCATCGAGCTGCACGACCAGGGGAGCCACCCCCGAGTCCGGTGTCGCCGTCGCGACGGCGATCGGGTCGGCCCCTGCCGTGCCCGTCGCGAGGACGCGCACGGCGGCATCTCCCGAGAAGGGAGGCGACCCGAGGCTCACCCGGGCGCCGCCCTCGACCACGGGGCCGGACGTCCAGACGCCCGTCTCCGGGTCGAGCCAGGTCACCTCGTAGGAGCCCGGCTCGCCGCGCAAATCGAGCTCGAACGCCCCGCCGTCCTCGTTGTAGAGAGCGTACGCTTCGCCGGGAGCGGCCAGGACGTGCGTGTCGCCTCCTGCACTCGAGCTTCCGAGCTCCGGCCGCGGCTCCATCCGGAGGAAGGGGATCGTGTCCATGAAGTCGAGAGCGATGCGAGTCCAGCGGAAGGCCGGCTCGAGCGGGCGGAAGTCGTCGAGGCGCTGATCGAGGCTGTGCCCGCCTCCGTCCTCCTGCACGTACCACTCGAAGCCGCCGCCCCCCGACAGGTAGGTGGGCCACATGTAGTCGGTGCGGCCCCGGGGCAACCCCCTTCCCGCGTCGTCGGGGTCGTTCTCGATGGTCTGCGGCTCGTCGAGCGAGACCACCCAGGGCACGCCCGCCGCGGCCGAGCGCTCGCGCCACTCGATGATGATGTCGCCCCGCTCGAAGCCCGAGTAGTTGACCTGGAATGCGGTCATGTCGAAGTCTTCGTTGCCGAGCAGCGGGCCGTAGAACGTGTTCATCTGGTTCGTCTTGATGTGGGTCGTCAGCGGGTGATCGTAGGGGTCGATCGCCTTGATGTACGCCGCGAAGTCGCGCCGCCGCTGCGTGCCGTAGTTGTTCTCCTCGCCGAGATCCCACTCGAGCCCCAGGTGGTGCCCGAAGCGCGCCACGAGCTCGCGGTAGAAGAGCTTTCGCTGGGGGCCGAGGGAGCCGCCGTCGTGGTAGTTCGCGTTGGCGCTCTCGGTCTCGGAGAGCTGGAAGTGCAGGAAGATCCCGAGCGCGTCGGCGTGGGTGAAGACCTCCTCCCACTGGTCGAGCTTGCTCGTGTCGTAGTGGGTCTTGTCGTTCGGCGACAGCGTGGGGAAGGTGTCCCTGCCGTCTCCGCCGATGTTCATGGGCAGGAAGTAGAGGCAGTTGCCCCCCGCATCGGCCACGAAGTTGAGCGCGCCGATGATTCCGCGGCCGTCGCCCGAGCCCCAATCCGGATCACCGGGCCGCCAGTCGCCCACGTGGGCCGCGAAGGCGTGGCCAGCATCGGGCGTATTGTCGAAGCCCTCGTAGCCGAGCAGGTTCTCCGGGATGTCGGGGCCGCCCTTGATCCAGCCCTCGCCGCTCCCGAGGAAGGTCAGGTAGTGCTGGCCGGTGTTGACGAGCCGCCCGCGGCTGGGACTGCGGAAGTCGCGCCCGACCTTGTCGCTCGGAGCCACTACGAAGCTGCCGGTCTCCCCGTCGAAGCTCGTCGGGCTTCCCGCATCGTCGTCGAGCGAGACCGCGACCCCGGCTCCCTCCCGGAACGAGGCCTGGTAGCTCCAGGTTCCCGTCTCGTCGGGAGCGAACCGACACGTGAAGAGGCGGCCGCTCGACCCGCCCTGGCCGTTCGTGTCGAAGAAGCCCGGCACCTCGTAGGTCCGGCCGGAAGGGGCCGTGAAGGTGCACTGCAGCCGGTAGTCCAGGAAGGGATTGGGCGCCGAGGCGCTCTCCGACGAGAACGGACCTTCGAAGCGGACCTCGATCCGGTGCCAGAGGACCGGATCCCCGGAGAGCTCGGCCGCCGACGCCCAGCTCGCGAACACGGCGGCCCATAAGACCCATGCTCCGAGCCAGACGCAGGCGACCCGAGCCCCCCTCTGAACGACTGTATCGATAGATGCACAGTCCAGTCCCTCAACGGCGGCTCGTTCGAGCGCCCGTTGCGTCTCGCCCATGGCGCAACGCCCCCCCTGCATTGAATGTTGGGGCAGGAGACACCCGTGGGCGATTCCCGGTTCCCTCCCGATGCGAACTCCCCCCGGCCCGCAGCGTTTTCTTCAGAGGGGGTGCGCAGGTCGGCTCAGCTGGGCCGGCGAGTGGATCTCGATCCAAGAGAGATGATCACCGCGGCGACGCTCGCGCCGAGGGCGTTGTAGACGAGGTCCCAGCCCGTATTCACGTAGCCCCCGACGTTGGTCTCCGTGAACCGCGTCGCCACGAACTCGACGACCTCGTTGAGCGCCCCCAGGCCCATGCCTGCCGCCGCCACGATCACCATCAGTCCTGCCGTCGGCCGGGGCGCTTCCACATCGCCCTCCCCCCTTCGCATCGCCCCGCAGAGTCCCTGCCAGCAAAGCCAGGTCGCGACGCCGAAGCCGAACGCGTGGACCGCCTGGTCGTACTTCAGGAAGCCGCCGGGCTCGCCGGATCGCGCCGCCGGTCCCGGGATGATCCACCAGTTGTAGACCACGCGGAGCTCGCCATGGATCGGCCAGTCCGCGGGAACGGTCAGCAGACCTCCGGCCATGTGCAGGGCGCCCCAGATCGAGAGCAGCCAGAGGACGCCCTGGGTCAGCCGCACCCGTGCGTGGACGACGGCGACGCAACCGATCAGGATCGTCATGACCGCGATGTAGAAGACGAACTCGCGATTCCCGCCGCGCAGAGCGCCCCACGTCGCGAGCAGCATGTAGGCCGACGTGAACAGAGCGACACGGAAGAGGGAGTGGCTCGTCGCTCGGAAGAGAAGGCTGTCCCGCACCATCGACGCGCCAGCCTAGCCGACGGCCGTCACGCGCGACCGAACCCGAGCACGGAGAGCCCCTTGCACGCTACGGCGCCGTCACGCCCGGACCCGGTGTCGACCCCAGTGCCGGACGGAACCCGCCGAAGAAGTCCGAGGGGCCCACGCGCCCGTCTCCATCGATGTCGGCAGCCGCACAGGTCGCGGGCTTTCCGTCGAGCGGCCCGAAGCAGGGTCGGAGCACGGTGAAGAAGTCCGTCGGAGCGACCTTCCCGTCGTTGTCGAAGTCCATGTCGCAAGCGTCGCCGTAGCGCTGCGTGCCCTGGGCGGAGGCGTCGTCGTCTCCGTTGGCCAGGGTGACGTCGATGTCCGCCTGGTCGGGATTCGGCACCTGGACGCAGTTGTCGCAGCGGTCGCCCACGCCGTCGCCGTCGAAGTCACCGCTCTCGAAGGCCGGATCCAGGGGACAGAGGTCGTCCAGGTCCTTGATGCCATCACCATCGGAGTCCGGGCTGCACTGCCGGGAACATCCGTCGCCGTCACGCAGGTTGCCGTCGTCGCAGGCCTCGCCTGCATCCACCACCCCGTCGCCGCACGTGGCCGGATCGCACAAGTCACCGTCGCCGTCCTCGTCGATGTCGCCCTGGAAGACGTCGGGCTGCTGGGGACACACGTCGCAGGCATCGGGAACACCGTCGCCGTCCCCGTCCTTCTCGTCGGGATCGAAGAGACCCGGGCAGGCGTCGAAGAGGTCGGGCACCTGATCCTGGTCCAGGTCTCGAGGACCCAGCTGGGAGACGTAGGCGGTACCGAAGGGTGCGTCCACGCCGACGAAGTACCAGCCCGCCGGCAGGTTCGGCCGAAGGATCCGATGCGCCCGCGTCTCGGGTACGGCGAAGCTCATCGGGCGCGTCTGCGAGAGTGCGGACGGCACCGCAGAGGCCCCGGTCGTGCCGCCCGCCAGCTGCACCGGTACGGCGTCGGCCAGGCGCTTCCCGTCGGCCTGGAAGAGCGCCGCCGTGAACGCGCCTCCCGCCGGCACCTCGGAACGCAGGTCCATCAGGAAGTCGCCTCCGATCCAGGCCACGGCAACGAACTCGGCGGCGGGGTCGCAACCGGGGTTGGCCAGGCAGTCGCGAAACGCCAGCCGATCGTCGGGGAAGACGGCGGGGGTGGGCTCCTGCACGGGCCCCGCCGCCAGGATGTCGGCGTAGGCGCCCTGATGCAGCACGAAGGCCGGGATGTCGCAGTTCAGGTAGTGGTAGGTGATGCTCAGGTCGTAGCTCGTGCGCCCCCGCTCGCTCTTCACCGAGAAGCGAAGCTCACGCCCTCCGGAGAGCAACGGCGCATCGAACCCCGGCAAGGAGACGTCGACGTCGGCCGGACACGGAATGGCGAGCTCGTAGCTGCCGTCCAGGGTGAACGCGGCCCACTCGTCCCGCTGCACGTCGGAGACCGGCCATGCGATGCCCGAGGCATAGGGCGTGACCTCGAGAGGCTCCCCGTCGCTCGGCGTGACCGAGATCGTCACGGCCTTGGAGCAGGCCCCCGTGCCGCAGACGCAGGAGCACGGCCCCTGGGCATCGGCGGGGAGCTGCACGCTGAACCAGTCCTGGTCGCGGATCGTGTCGATGGTGAGGTTCTCGACTCGGACGTGGGTTCGACGATCGGTGGGTGTGTCCGGCAGGACGAGTGGCGTGGCTGCCGCCGCACCGTCGTTGCGCGGGATCGCCGAGCCCAGGGGCGGCGGGGTCGTGGCATCCTCGTCGTCGTAGACGTCCGGCCCGATCGGCAGCCGACTCATCCGCACCCGATAGTGGCCTCCCGAGTCCTGGTAGGAGACGAAGTCGGTGTCCCCGGGCGCCAGGGTCCCGTCGTAGGTCGGCTCGATGGCCGTCACCACCAGGGTGGCCTCGGGCTCGTCGGGGTACACGAAGATCCGATCGGACTCCATGTCTTCCCAGGGCGTGTAGGCGTCGACGACGTCGCCGTCGCGCTGCAGCACCTGGTAGACGGCCCGGGAGAGATCCGCCTCCTCGTCGAGCTCGAGGATCACCTCCGCATCGCGCGTGTCGTAGGGGTGGTAGTGGCCACCGAAAGCCTTCACGCGGAATCGATCCGGGTCGCCCGGGTCGGCCGTCACCTCCCGCGCCGGAGCGTACTCGTAGTTCGCTACGAGCCACTCGCGGAAGACGCGAAAGGGCATCCCGTCGTCGAGCATTCCGTGGTGGGTGCGCAGGGCGTGGTCGACCTGCTCGAGCACCAGGGGCATGAGCACCTCGCCCACACGGTCGTCGGCTTCGTCGGCGGGATCGCCGGGGCGGCTCCAGACCTCGAACCAGCCGTCCGGCTGGTCCTCGGGGATGCAGCCGTCTGTCAGCCGGAACCCCATCGCGTCGTAGGTCGCGCACTCGGCCGCGAGTCGAGCGCTCCCATCGGGGTTCGTGCAGATCGGCGTCGCGTGCCCGAGCGGGTGACAATCGAAGAACGCTTCCTGCAGGTGGCGCACCACGTCGCGCCCGGCGAACCAGCGCATGCCGTGCCCGGGGGCCACGGCGTCACCGTAGGCCTGACACGCCGCCGGCAGATCGAAGTCCGGGGGATAGAACGCATCGAAGCCCTCGGTCGGCGTGGACATCGCGCTGTACTTCTTCGCGAGGAAGTACCAGAAGGGCGAGCCTCCGTAGGAGATCACCCGAAGCGAGCGGTTGCGGACGTCGAGGTGCCACTCGAGGCTCGAGCCGTCGAACTTGTCCGGGTCGAGCGGGGGCTGGTAGTGATGGTTGAGCGGGATCTCGGGCAGGCTGCTCGGAAGCCCCTCGTTCAGGAAGCCCACGGGACCCGAGTTCAGGAAGTAGCTGTAGGCCTTGAAGACCACGTGGGCGTACTCGTGGAAGGCCACGGGGTCGTAGCCCGTATTGCCGAGTGTCGCGTCCTGGTAGTAGGGGTCGCACTCCTGGAGGCAGCCGAAGGCATCGCAGACCGGCGACGGCAGGTCGGGGCAGCCGACCAGGCCGCCCACCGGGGAGACGTTGACCTTGGGCGTGGCTCCGCCGCCGTTCTCGGACGTTCGCCCTCGCACCCAGACGGGAACCCTCGTGGTGTTGCCGGGCACGAACACGTGCGGTGAGCCCAACGGGCTGCGGAACGGAAAGTCGGGCTCCGCCATGAACGGGTCGTGGAAGAGGTGCCAGGCACAGTCCATGGAGTCCGCGATCTCTCCCGCCTCGTCGACCGAGGTCCCCTCCACCGGATCGGTCGCGCGGGTGTTGAAGTAGACCGTGAAGTGCGAGTCGTCGGAGAGCAGCGACTGCTCGAGCTCGATGGTGTCGTCGGGGTTGGGCGTCGACAGGTTCTTCGTGTCTGCTGCCGACGGCGTCGCGCCGTTCTCGTCGGTGAGCGCAAGAGAACCGCTCGCTGCGAGAAGGAAGAGCGAGAACACCACGAGAGAAGCGGAGGCGCCGCGCAGGGCGAAGATCGCGTGTCGAGGCTTCATCCGACAAACCTCTGCACCCCGACCGGGAGCGCAAGGCCCCGATCCGGCTTCGGTCGTGGGCCACTCGAGCGGCTGCTGCGCGGTTCGCGGGCCCCGGCCGCGATGGCGCCCGAGGTCTGCCATACTGGACGCGACCCGAGAGGAGCCACTTGATGAGTTCGTTCCCGATCCGTGAGTCCCACCGCCGCACCCTCGCATGCGTCGCGGCGCTCCTCGTCGCTCTGGTGACTCCCCCCCTCGCGTGGGCCGAAGCCTCGGCCGAGAAGTGGAGCAAGGACCGGGCTCTCGAGCTGGCCCAGGAGCTGGAGAGGACGCTCGACGAGCTCCGCATTGCGGCGGCGGCCGCGGGCCCCCAGTCCACGGGCATGCAGCAGCGCACCCGCGACGCTGCCGCGGTCGCGATGAACGCGACCTACGAGGCCAGCCACGAGCTCACGAAGAAGCTGCGACTCGGGTGGGGCCAGAAGGAGACGGGCCTCCTCCTGGCGGAGGTGCAGTCGGCCTACGACCGCGCGCTGCAGATCGCCGGGGACGCGGCACCGGACGCGAAGGTCGCCCCGCTGCTCGACAGGTCGGGCGAGCTCCTCTTCGACCTGCAGAAGCTCTACGAGCCGAGCTAGCCGCGCCCGCGGGCGAGCCCGTCGGGCCGCGGCCGAGAGGCTCCCTCCTCCGCTCTCGACTGGGCGCTGGCAGCTGGCTCCAGCTTGATCCATGCGTACTCGCATATCGAAACTGCGACATTGGGTAATTCGCATTGATCTACGCATGGATATACCTCGGCGGCTCCCACATCCCTGAGCCCGAACCCACCGAGGACCCCGACCATGACGACCTCCCCGTTGCCCCTCGCCCAGGCCGACCGGATGGCGAACGCGACGATTCCCGTGTTCGCCCGCTGGTTCGGCTCGTGGCAGCTCTCCATCGAGCGACGCGCGCTGAGCCTGCCCGAGCTGAGCCAGCGCTACGACCGCTCCGCTGCGGACTGGAACCGCGCCCTCGATCGCATGGGCTTCCCCGAGGCGTACGAAGCCCTCTGGCGGCGCGTGTTGCGCGAGGAAGGCCCGGCGGCCCTCGGCGAGGGCGACCGCGTGCTCGACTGCGGCGTCGGAACCGGCGCTCTCTCGGGCGCCCTGGCCCGCGTGTCGAAGTCGTCGTTCGCGCTCGACGCCATCGACATCTCGCCGCGCATGCTCGAGCGTGCCGCGGTGTGCCTGGCCGAGAGCGGCCAGCCGGTGACGCTTCGGCAGGGCGACGTGTGCGCGCTCCCCTACGCCGACGACTCGTTCGATCTCGTCATGACGGCCCACGTGCTGGAGCACGTCGTGGATCCGGCGCTCGCGCTCTCCGAGATGGTCCGGGTGCTCCGGCCGGGTGGATGGCTCGTCGCGAGCGTCACGCGGCGATCGCTGCTTTCGATGTGGATCCACCTGAAGTGGCACACCCATCGCGTGGCCGCCCCCCAGGCCGAGCGCCTGCTGCGCGAGAGCGGCCTGTGCGAAGTCCGCAGCCTGCGTTTCGAGGAGGGTGCGGTCTGCCACCGGTTGAGCCTGCCGTGCATCGGCCGCAAGCCGGCCATTGACACCGACACGCGGAGGGACTCTCTTTGAGCGCGACCACGCACGACCCCACGCGAAGCCCGCGACGGCGCGGACCGGATCGGGACCACGAGATGGGCGACGACGCAGCGTTCTGGGACAAGATCGCGGAGGAGTATGCGGCCTCTCCCGTCAAGGACGTGGCCTCCTACGAACGCACCCTCGAGCGAACCCGCGCGCACCTCTCGCCATCGGACGAGATCCTCGAGGTCGGCTGCGGAACCGGCTCGACGGCCCTGCGGCTCGCTTCGGACGTGGCCCACGTCACCGCGACCGACGGGTCGAACGCCATGCTCGAGATCGCGCGCGGCAAGGCGCACGAGCAGGGCGTCGGGAACGTGCGCTTCGCCCAGTCGATGCTTCCCGATCCCGCTCTCGAGGAGCGGACCTACGACGCCGTGCTCGCGTTCAACACCCTCCATCTCGTGTCCGACCTGCCCGCGGTCCTGCGAAACCTCGCCAATGCCCTCGAGCCGGGGGGACTGCTGATCACGAAGACCGTCTGCCTCGCCGAGCAAACGCGGCTCTGGGCCATCCCGCTCTTCGTGCTGCGGCTGCTCGGGAAGGCGCCCTCCGTCCACCTGCTGAGCTTCGATGCCCTGGAGACCGCGATCTGCGACGCCGGTTTCGAGATCGTCGAGATGGGGGACCACCCCGCTCCTCGAAACCGCTTCGTGGTGGCGCGGAAGAAGCCGACTCCTTGATGCCGCGCCGACGGCGCGATCAGCCTTCCCCGTCGGACGTGCGGATCCGCGCGTAGCCCGTGGGCTTCTCGCCGAACAGGTGCTCGGGGGAGACGAGCTCTGGTTCTCCTCGTGGCGCAGCCAGTTCAGCGTGTAGTGCAGCAGCACGCCCATGCGGCGCTCGTCGGTCGTGTTGGGATCGCCTCCGTCGAGCCTGTTGGTGGCGCGACGGCTTCGTGCTAACCGGGTCGGATGGCGGCCCTGGCGCGCGTGATCGGCACTCTCGTGTTGGCCCTGCTCCTCGTCGCGCTGCTCGGACTCCTCGTCGTGGCCGCGCGGGTGGCGCTCTACGAGCAGGTGGAGCCGGCCGAAAGCCTGGAGCGGAAGCGCCTCGCGCTCGAGCGCATGACCGACGGCGTCGACCCGGATGCCCCCCGGCCGAACGTGGTGCTGATCTTCTTCGACGACCTCGGCTACGGGGACCTCGGAAGCTTCGGCAGCCGGGCCCTCGCAACGCCCCGGATCGACTCGCTCGCGGCGGAGGGCATCGCCCTCGACCACTTCTACGCCGCGGCGCCCCTGTGCACACCCTCCCGGGCCGGCCTGCTGACGGGGCGCTGGCCGGCGCGTCTGGACCTCGGCCACGTGTACTTCCCGACGGGCAGCAACGCCGACCGGATCCTGCGTGCTCTCGGCCGCGACGTGCGGCTCCCGGCCGACGAGGTGCTCCTTCCCGAGGCGCTCCGGCTGGCGGGCTACGCGACGGGAATGGTCGGCAAGTGGCACCTGGGCGACCACTCGCCCTCCCTCCCGACGGAGCTCGGCTTCGAGAGCTACTTCGGGATGCTCTACAGCAACGACATGGTGCCGGCGCCCCTGCACCGCGGAACCGAGGAGGTCGACGCCCACCCCGTCGACCAGACCACCCTCGTCGCCCGCTACGACGAAGAGGCGATCGAATGGCTCGAGAGCCATGCAGGCGAGACGCCCTTCTTCCTCTACTACGCGCACAACTTCCCCCACATCCCGCTGTACGCCTCGGCCGAACAGGCGGGGAAGAGCCTGGCCGGACCGTACGGAGACGTGATGGCCGACCTGGATCGAAGCGTGGGGCGGATCCTCGACACCCTCGAGCGGCTGGCCGAGGCCGGCGACACCCTGGTGATCGTGACCAGCGACAACGGGCCCTGGTTCCAGGGGAGCCGCGGCGCCGTCCGCGGCCGCAAGAACATGATCTTCGAAGGCGGCCAGCGGGTCCCCTTCATCGCGCGTTGGCCGGGCCGGATCCCGCGCGGCGTGCGCAGCGATGCGGTGACCGGCGGCGTCGACCTCTTCCCGACCCTGCTGCGACTGGCCGGCGTGCCCCTGCCCGCCGATCGCACGATCGACGGCGAAGACCTGATGGCCGCCCTCGAGGGGCGGGCGTTCGAACGCCGCGAGCCGATCTTCGGCTACTCGGGCACCACCCTGCTCACGGCGAGGACGAACCGGTTCAAGGCGCACCGGCGCCACGGGGTGTTCGGCGGCTATGGCGAGACCTGGCCCTTCGGACCCATGCTGCCCAAGGGCCCATGGCTCTTCGATCTCCCGCGCGACCCCGACGAGTCCTACGACGTCGGGGCGCGCCATCCCGACGAGCTCCAGGCGCTGCTGGCGCGCATGGATGCCCAGGACGAGTCGCTCGCCCGGAATCCGCGAGGCTGGATCGACTGACGCGCGAGTCGCTAACGGCGTTCGAACGGCGCCGACATCTGGGCCCACCAGGAGGACGGCAAGCGGTCGTCCTGGATCCCGATGGCGTCCGGGCCGAGCTGGCTCGGGTCGCGGTAGCGCGTTCCGAAGACGACGTCCCAGAACAGGAAGTTGCTCCCGTAGTTGTGGTTCGCCTCGGCGATCTCGAGGGAATGGTGCCAGCGGTGCATCTCCCCGACGCTGAAGATCCAGCTGAGCAGGCCGAGCCGGAAGTCGACGTTCGCGTGCTGGAACAGGCCGAGCAGCGAGTTGGTGAGCGCGACCAGCGCGATGAGCGGCTCGCCCGCGCCGACCAGCGCCAGCGGGATCACGTTCACGAATCCGCGGAACGCGATCTCGATCGGATGCGCACGCGTCGCGTTCAGCCAGTAGATGCGCTTGGGGTTGTGGTGGATCGCGTGGAAGCGCCAGAGCGCCGGCACCTCGTGAAGCAGGCGGTGCGGCCAGTAGTCGAAGGCCTCGACGAGAACGCACGCGAGGGCGAACTGCGCGAGGAGCGGCCAGGCCGAGGGCCACAGTCCGACCCCCAGGGCATCCGAGAGCGCCGCACCCGCGAGCACCGCCCCGAAACGGACGCCGGGCTCGATCAACGCGTTCACCCCGAGGTAGGTGGGCAGATAGGCTGCGTCGGCCGCGAGGTCTCCCTTGGAGTGGTTCCAATCCGCCTGGTAGGGCAGCAGGCGCTCGAGCGACGCGACCACCGCCAGGCTCACGAGGGTCCCCACACCCGCCACGAGGCTGGGGGACACGCCGGTCTCGAGGGCATGGAGGGCCGTGCCCAGGACGATGACGACGGTCGCAGGGAAGAGGAGCCAGGACAGCGCCTCGCGGAGCGCAGACCCGAGCGATCGGGGCGCGGCAGCGGGTCGGGGAGATGCGGACACGGGAGCTCCTCGGGTCATGAATTGCACGATGATAAAATTTTAACTACGATAAATTTCAATGCAACACCCGACTCGCTCCCGATCGAGCGGCCTCCCGGCGACCCGGGAGACCAACATGGAGCGGCGCCGCCAGCGCATCCTCTCGGTGGCGCGCACTACCCTCGCCCGCGACGGATTCGAGGCGCTGACGCTCCGGAGCCTCGCGCAGCAGGCCGGCGTCACGGTGCCCACCATCTACAACCTCGTCGGGAGCAAGGACGACCTCCTGCGCGAGCTGATCGCCGGCCTGGTCGAGCGCTGCGAGCGGGCCCTCGAGGAGGTCGAGGACCACGGCCCAATCGACATGGCTCGGCACGTGGTGGGGACGCTGGCGGCCCTGTTCGCAGAGGACGAGGACTTCTGCCGCGCCGCGCTGGTCGCCGGGCAGCGGCTCGAGCGGTCGAGCGGCGCGAACGCGCCTCCCGGCATCTGGCAACGGTCCTCGCAGATCGCCATGCGCATCTGCCTCGACGCGAGTCGATCCGGACTCCTGCGAGGAGACCTGGATCCCCGTCGCATCGGCGAACGGGCCTTCGACGGCTACCGCATCGCGGTCATCGACTGGCTGAACGGCGCGATCGATGCCGAAGGCTTCGAGCGCAATGCGCTCTCCGGCTTCTACCTCTGCCTGGCCGCAGACGCCGTACCAAGGTTCCGCCGAGCGCTCGTTTCCCGACTCGCGGAGCTCGAGCGGCCCCGCCGGGCGCGGGCGAATCGAAGAGGGAGCACCTAAGGTCCGGCCGAAGGGGCTTGGCCGTGGCCTTCTCGCTCGACCGCATCGCGCGCCCGTTCGTCGGCTTCGTCGAGCGGTTCTATCCCGACGCGTTCGTGTTCGCCCTGCTCCTCACGGGCGCGACCCTCACCATGGCGGTCGGGCTGACGCCGACGTCTCCGCTCGAGGCCGTGCGGATCTGGGGCGACGGGCTGAGCGGGCTCTTGCCCTTCATCACCCAGGTCGCGCTCACGCTCGTCTGCGCCCACGCGCTGGCCCACACGGATGCCGTCACGCGGGTGATCGAGCGAGTCGCGGGGCTGCCCCGCACGGCACCCGGCGCGTACGCGCTCGTCGCCGTCGTCGCCGGGGCGGCGAGCCTCTTCGCGTGGTCGCTCGGGCTCGTCGTGGGCGCCCTCGCCGCCCTGGCCGTCGGCCGCACGGGCCGCGAGCGGGGCCTGCGCCTGCACTTCCCGCTCCTCGTGGCCAGCGCCTACGGGGGCTTCACCGTCTGGCACATGGGCTACTCGAGCTCGGCTGCCCTCTTCGTCGCGACGCCCGGTCACGCCCTAGAGGCCAGCGCCGGGATCGTGCCCGTCACCGAGACCATCTTCGCCCCGTGGAACCTGGCGCTGGCCCTCGTCGCGCTCGGGGTCATCGCGGGGGTGTGCAGCCGCATGGGCCCGGAGGACGAGGCGACCGTGGTGGAGTGCCCGGAGGATGCGGAGCTTCCGGCCGCGAGCGACGCCGGCAGCGCACCCAGCGGACTGGGCCGCGCGCTCGACGAGGCCCGCTGGCTCTCGCTCCTGGGCGGTCTGCTCTTCGTCGCATGGCTCGGCCAGTGGTTCGTCGCCGAAGGCTTCCGGCTCACCCTGAACGTCGTGAACTGGTCGTTCCTCGGCCTCGGCCTCTTGCTGGCGCGATCGCCGATCCACTACGTCGGATTGATCGCGAACGCGAGCCGGGCCCTCGGCCCGATCGTGCTCCAGTACCCGCTCTACGCGGGCATCATGGGGCTGATGACGGGCACGGGGCTCGTCGACGTCTTCTCGGACGGATTCGTCGCGATCGCCACCCGGGAGACGCTCGGCTTCTTCGCCTTCGTCTCGGGGGGCGTGCTGAACTTCTTCGTCCCGTCGGGAGGTGGACAGTGGGCGGTGCAGGGCCCCATCTTCATCGCCGCCGCGAAGCAGCTCGGAACGCCGATTCCCGAGGTCGTGATGGGCGTCGCCTACGGCGACCAATGGACGAACCTGATCCAGCCCTTCTGGACCCTCCCGATGCTCGCGATCGTGGGCCTGCGCGCCCGCGCAATCATGGGCTACTGCCTCGTGGTGTTCGTCGCCACCGGGCTCGTGTTCGGCGGAGGGCTGCTGCTCGTGGGCACGAGCAGCTGAGCCCATCTTCCCGCCACAACGGCAACGCTCGGATGCGCTGGTTGCCCGTCTTCACCCCCGCCGCCTACGACCATGGCGGCCCACGGTCGAGACGTGCCGCTCCAGAGCCGGTCGAGCGGCGTCGGGGGCATTTAGGCGGCACAAAAACCCCACAACCAGGTGCTCCGGGACTCCAACGCAAAACACCCCTAAACAACCCCCCG
>JAAUYD010192985.1_pt1 | contig 24609 bp, 24 predicted proteins | sample 7278101 | NCBI WGS metagenome assembly JAAUYD01 (sample SAMN14350128, study PRJNA611818) | marine sediment metagenome | isolation source: surface marine sediment (0.6m) | place: French Polynesia: Moorea | collected 2018-08
CCTTGATGACTGTGTTTACAGGCCTGGGAGCCGGTACGGTGCGTCTTCATTGGCCGGATCGGGTTCTACCTTTTCCAACAGTGATTGCAGCATCTTGTAGTAGGTCCGGATGCGGTCCACATAAATGACCGCCTCGTTACCGCGGGCATACCGATGCTCGAGTGTGCTGTAATATTTTTTCTGTTGCAGCAGCGGCAGCACCGAGCGGACACCATGCCAACTGTCGTTGGGTTTGCCTAACCGCTGGGCCAACAGCCGGGCGTCCTGCAGATGACCGAAGCCGATGTTATAGGCGGCCAGCGCCATGAGCGTGCGATCAGGCTCCGGAACCGTCTGACCCACCTGGCGATGCAAACGCGCCAGATAACGGGTTCCCGCGAAGATGGAAGCCTCGACATCCAGACGATTCTCCAGTCCCATGGTCGCCGCCGTGTCGCGGGTCAGCATCATGATGCCCCTTACACCGGTATAGCTCCTTGCTTTGGGATTCCAATGAGACTCCTGGTAGGCCATGGCCGCCACAAGCTTCCAGTCCAGCTTGTATTTCTTGGCCGCCGCCTCGAAGTGAGGCCGGTACTTGGGCAGCCGGACCTTGACACGCCGTCGATACCTGGCCAAGTCGACATAATCGAATGATTCCAAATGACTGTAATAATGCTCGACCAGCCCTTTGATCAGGGTGCGGGTCGTTTCACGCCCGAACCAGTCGTGGATCGCCTGTGTCAGGTGGCGATTGTTCGGATCCGTGGCCCACGTCAGCGGTTTGGGTGTGCCCAGCGTCAGCAGGATGGTCAATTCCGGATAATAGTGGTGATTCATGGACAAGATATTGGAATCCACGACCGTCAGCGGCAGTGAACGGTTCCACACCATCTGCAACAGGTCTTCGGCATTGTAGGCGGTTAAAATCTGCCAGGAAACGTCGGGATAGGACTGTCGCAGCGTTTTCAAATACTCGATGCGCGCACTGCTGCCGGTCATCCAAAGGGTATAGTTTTCGAGTGCTGCTTCGTTCTGGACGTCGGGACCGCCGCGTCGGCCGATCACCAGTTGTTCGACGTCCAGGTATCCGGGCCCCAGTGCCAAGAGACGGGCGGACTGCTGGCCAAAAGGAAATCCCGCCGCGATGATGTCGCCCTGACCGGATTTGAGACCGGTAATCATCCCGGCCTCATCTTCGATGATTCGAATGCCCAGATTCACACCCAAATGATCGGCGAAGGCCTTGGCCAGGTCATACTCGAATCCAGCGGGGCCATGGGGACCTTCATAATAGCAGGCGGCATTATTGCGGGTGATCAGAATCAGTTCCCCTCTTGACTGAAGGCCCTCCAGATCGTTCTGGGTCAGGGGGGCATCACATCCCAATAAAGTTGCCAGTCCACACACGGCGATTATCTTGATCCAAATTTTTAAGCATCCGCCAATGCGCATCGCTTCTATCCGCTATTTGCTACCAATCCGGCGTCCGTGGCCGATAAGTGACAGAGGGTCTGAAACGCTGCAATTGCAGCGGGGGTGTCGTTATGACTTATAGTTGCAGACTGTGAAATTTTCAACCCGAGCAACCGTGCTGAACGGGGCGCATGGAATCAATGGATAGGTTGCCGGGTAGCGGCGCTGTGCGACCATACACTGCAGCCTGGAGAAAACGGGTGGATGGCGGATCCCGCATTCGCCCGGTTGCCTTTTGGCCAGGATAGTGCTATGACCCCCGAAATTGTTAAAATTGTTGATTTATATCGCATTTGTGATGCTTTCTCCCGGAGGGCAGCCATGATCGTCATTATCGATTTCGGATCCCAGTTCAACCAACTCATCGCCCGACGGGTGCGCGAATGCCGCGTATACTGTCAGATCGAACCGCCGACGGTCAGCGCCGAGCAGATCCGCGCCTGGTCACCCGAAGGGATCATCCTATCCGGTGGACCGTCCAGCATCTATGAGAAAAACAGTCCCCGGGTGGACGCCGGCATCTTCGACCTGGGCATTCCGGTATTGGGTATCTGCTACGGCATGCATTTCATGGTCGATACGCTAGGGGGCAAGGTCAAGCAGGCTGCCAAACGCGAATACGGCTTTGCCGCCCTCAATACCAAGCAGAGGAAGGGCCTTTTTGCAGGCGTCGATCGGGAATCGGTCACCTGGATGAGCCACGGTGATTCCATCGACACCCTGCCCAAAGGATTCAGCGTAACCGCCTCGACAGCCAACACGAAGGTGGCAGCCATGGCCAACGCCCGTAAAAAGTACTTTGGTGTCCAGTTTCATCCGGAAGTTGAACATACGGCTAAGGGCCGTCAGATGATCCGTAACTTCCTATTTGACATCTGCGGCTGCAAAGCATCATGGACCATGAAATCCTTCGCTCGGGACACCATCGAAGAGATCCGGGCGACGGTCGGTGACAAAAAGGTCATCCTGGGCCTTTCCGGAGGGGTGGACTCTTCGGTGGCGGCCTTGCTGATTCACCGGGCCATCGGCAAAAACCTTACCTGCATCTTTGTGGACAACGGCCTGTTGCGCAAGGACGAGGCCGCCCAACTGAAACAAAAACTCAAGAGCCGCCTGCACATCAATATCCGTTTTGTGAAGGCCGCATCGAAATTTCTCAGGGCCTTGTCCAATGTGTCCGATCCTGAACGCAAACGCAAAATCATCGGCAAGGTTTTCATGGATGTCTTCGAGGCTGAGGCCAAAAAAATTAAAGGCGCCGATTACCTGGCCCAGGGAACCTTGTATCCCGACATCATCGAGTCCCAATCGGCCTTTGGCGGACCGACTTCGGTGATCAAATCCCACCACAATGTGGGTGGCTTGCCCAAAAAAATGAAGCTCAAACTGGTAGAGCCCTTAAAGTATCTGTTTAAGGATGAAGTCCGCAAGCTTGGTAAAACCCTGGGATTGGACGACGACCTGGTCTGGCGGCAGCCTTTTCCGGGACCGGGACTGGCCATCCGGGTGATCGGGACGATAACGAAAAAGCGATTGGACGTGCTGCGTGAAGTGGATGCCGTGCTTCTGGAAGAGATCCGGGCGGCCGGGTATTATCGCAAGGTCTGGCAGTCCTTTGCCGTTTTGTTGCCCATCAAGAGTGTAGGCATCATGGGCGACGGCCGAACCTATGAAAACATCGTGGCCATTCGCGCTGTTACCAGCAAGGATGCCATGACCGCGGACTGGGCCAAGTTGCCCCATAAGTTGCTGGGCCAGATTTCCAACCGTATCATCAATGAAGTGCGTGGCGTTAACCGGGTTGTTTACGACATCAGCTCGAAACCACCCAGCACCATCGAATGGGAATAGCAATCAATGAACGAGAATGACGACCACTCCCGTTTTACCATTCGCGATGAAGCAGCGGCGCCGGATTCACTCTACGTGGCCGATGCCGAGAACCTGCGCATCGAAAAACTGAGCACCCGGATCACCCTGGTTGCCGTGTTGATCCCCTGTCTGCTGGTGATCATCTTGGGCATTGCCTATCTGGATATAAAAAACCGCGTCATCAACACACAAAACACCGGCTCCATGGGCGTCCAGAATCTTTCCAAAGATCTGGAGTCTCGGTTTTCCAACCTGTCACTCAAACAGGCCAGATTGGAACAACAGATCGCGGAGGCATCCCAGGCAGTGGAAACCGCTACCGCTGCCCTGCAGGTGAACTTGAAGAAAACCAGCACCGACCTGTCACGTAAGCTCGATGCCTTGAGCAAAACGGTCGCCGCCAAACCCGACCCGTCCACACTCACCGACCTCTCCCGTAAAACGGAGAATACAATGGTCGCTCTTCAAAATGACCTGACCGCATTGAACGCGGCCTTTGACAAATTCGACGACGAACTGGCCGATCAAATTCTGCTCATGGCTGACAGCTTTAATAAAAACCAAGACCGCATAGCGGAAATTGAAAATCAAATCAAACGGTTGGAAACTGAAAAGTTAAGTAAAGCTTCCATGGAGTTGACCCTCGGGATAGAACGCCTGGCGCTTCAGGAGATGGTCAAAGATAAGCTTCGTGAGTTGGAGAGAAAGGTGGCGGATATGGACAAACAGATCGTCCGCCTGGGCAAACGCATGGATTCCCAGGCCAGCAGCACGCCGCCATCCGCGCCGCCGCCATCGTCACCTCAGACGTCGGCACCGCCACCAGAGGCAACCCCTTCAGACGGTTCGGCAACCATTACGGAACAGACGATTAATTAAAAGGCCTGCGACCAACTAGTGCTCATCCAGAAATAGGGAAATTTGGTCGAGATCAAGGCGTGTGAAAAATCTTACCGCAGGCATATGGTTGATATTCCGAGGATAAAATTTTGAGCACAACGCCGATATCGGGCAAATTGGCCATTTATGGATGAGCACTAACTAGTACGGGGATCAACCAGCGCGCTATTGGCAAAGTCCCATGGCCGCCATCTTTTCCTGGACCCGTTGAATATCCACCGGCAGGTCTACCTCGGGGGAATCGTAGGGGGTAACCACCACACGAATCGGATAGCCGTGTTCCATGGCCCGAAGCTGCTCGAGCTTCTCTATGGTTTCCAAGCGGCCGGGTGCCAGCGATCGGAAACGCTCCAAGAATTCGCGCGTGTACGCATAAACCCCCAGATGTTTATAGGTATCGTATCCCTCAGACCCATCCCGCCCATGGGGGATGGCCGCTCTGGAGAAATAGAGGGCATCCCCTTTCTGGTCGAAGGTCACCTTGACGTCTTTCGGATCGCTTATCTCGCGCGGATCGACGATCGCAAACGCCAGGGTGCTCATCTGCACCATCGGATCGTCGTGGAAAGGCCGGACCACGGCATCAAAACAGCGCGGGTCCACCAGGGGCTGGTCGCCCTGGATGTTTATCACCACATCTTGCATCTCCAACCCCAGGTGCTCGGCCGCCTCGGCCACCCGGTCGGTTCCGGAGCGACAGGCGGATGAGGTCATCACCGCCTTGCCGCCAAACCCTTCGACCGCATCGCGAATGCGCACATCATCGGTGGCCACGTGCACGGCATCCACGCAACCGGCCTGGCTGGCCCGCTGGTAGACCCACTGGATCATCGGTTTGCCACAGATATCCGCCAGGGGTTTGCCATCAAACCGGGCGGATCCGAAGCGCGACGGGATAATCACCACGGCCCGCATTCAGATTCCCCTTCTTTTTGAAATGTGTTGAGCCCGCTGTTACACACAAGAATACGACCGATGGCGGCTATCTTTCCCAGCCGCCCATCAAATGCAGGTGCAGGTGAAAGATGACCTGGCCGCCGCCTTTTTCCACATTGAACAACAGCTTGTACCCGGTGGTATTGACCTGCGCGTTGGCAGCCATCGCCTTGGCGGTCGTGATCATTTCCGCAAGAATGTCGTTGTCTTCAGGGGTGAGGTCGTTGATGCTGCGAATATGCCGTTTGGGTACAATCAGCAGGTGCACCGGGGCATGCGGGTTGATGTCCCGGAAAACCACGAGACTCTCGTTTTCGAACAGGAACTCGGTATCCATCTGGCCGTGTGCGATCTTGCAGAACAGACAATCTTTTTGCATGGCAGGTGTCTCCTGTCGGCTTCACCATCATCGTTGAAGGCATGCGATGGCGGATGTCGGTTGGATGGAACATGATCGGAAATGCCTGTTCCTACCGGTTCAAACGCTGCCTTGTCAAGGAGACAATTCGCCTGGCGGAAACCGATTCCGGCAGTCGGCCGGCAACACCGTCAACTAACCCAAAATACCTGAAATACAATATTTAAGTTTTAATTTGGCCTGCCGATATGAACTAACAACGAGAGAAGCCGCCGAGCCATGTCGGCACGCCGGCAATCAGCTATAATCGGCCAAGACCGGGCATTCGTTGAAAGCTGCTGCGATCCCAAGTACGCCCAGTCAAACAATCAGCAGGCAACCATCACCATGAACATCCTGATCGCTGAAGACGATCCCGTCACATTAAAACTGTTGGCATCCCGCCTGGAAGCGTGGGGTCACTCGGTTGTGGCGGCCGCGGATGGCGATATCGCCTGGCGGATCATCGAAAAAGAACCCATCGACATTGTGGTCAGCGACTGGATGATGCCCGGGTTGGACGGTCTTGAACTGTGCCGGCATATCCGGCAGCGGCAGGAAGCCGGCTATATCTACGTAATTCTGGTCAGCGCCCAGGATGCCCAGGCCGACATCATCCACGGCCTGCAAAGCGGTGTCGACGACTATATCACCAAACCCATCGATTTGGACGCGCTGCAAGCCAGAATCGAGATCGGTGCGCGCATCGTCAATCTGGAGCGCAGACTCAACGCCAAGATTGAGATCATCACCGCCAACCACCATCAGACCATCCGCATGTTCAACCAAATGATGGAGATCTTCGATGATGACCTGGGTGGTCACTGCCGGCGGACCGCCAAGCTGGCCACGGATTTGGCGTCCCGGCATCCCGACGTCGGCGACGCCGATATTCCGATCATCGAAACGGCCGCCTTGCTCCACGACATCGGCATGGTCGGCATCCCCAAATCCATACGCGACAAACGCCGAACAGAGATGGTCAACGATGAAAGGCAGTTGTACCAGTCCCACGCGAGCATGGGCGAACGCATCATCGGCGAAATAGAGATCATGAAACCGGCGGCACTGCTGGTGGGTATGCACCACGAGCAGTTCAACGGCAAGGGCTTTCCCGCCGGGCTGGTCGGAGACGCCATCCCCATCGGTGCCCAGTTGATATCGGCGGCGTCCATTTACGATAACATGATCCATAGGGGCGATATTCCCCTGGACCGCATCGCCGATCAACTCCAGCGGATCAGGGGCTACCTGTTGTCGGCACCCATCGTTGAACTGCTGCTGGCGATCAACATCGACCATCAGCACGAACTGGAACGCCGGACGGATGTCGAATGCACCTTGGATGAGCTGAAGCCCGGTATGCGGCTGGCCACCAACGTACGCATGAAAACAGGCGCTTTCGTCATGCCCGGCGACACAGAACTGAATGCCTATACCATCGAAAAACTGTACCATTTCAATACCATCGGCGCCATCGGCGACAAGGTGCTGATTCGCAAATCGTCCGTGGAGAGCTAAATGGATCTTGCAACCATTATCGGCCTGGTTAGTGGCAGTGTTCTGATTCTGATGTCAATTGTCATCGGCGGCAGTGCCATCATCTTCATCAACATACCCGGCCTGTTGATCGTACTTGGCGGAACGCTGGCGACCACTTTCATCAAATTCACCATGGCCGATGTCATCGGATCGATCGGCGTAGCCATGAAAGCGTTCATGGTCAAGATGGAGGCGCCGGAAAACATTATCAATGAGATGGTTGAATTTACCCGCATCGCCAAGAAGGAGGGCCTGATCGCCCTGGAAAAAGAGAATCCGTCGGATCCTTTTTCCGTAAAAGCCCTGCGTTACCTCTCCGACGGCTATGACGAAGGATTGATCGCTGACATGCTCAACAAGGACATCCGCCTGATGAGTCAACGGCACACCACCGGCCAAAATGTTTTCAAGGGCATGGGCGATTCCGCACCGGCCTTCGGCATGGTCGGCACCCTGATCGGTCTGGTTCAAATGCTGGCCTCCATGTCGGATCCGGCCAGCATCGGTCCCGCCATGGCCGTGGCCCTGCTGACCACCTTGTACGGTGCGGTGCTGGCCAATCTGGTCGCATTGCCGTTGGCAGACAAGCTGGCCCTGCGAAGCGAGCAGGAGCGATTGAACAAAAGCATCGTCATGGAAGCGGCCATAGCCATCAACCGGGGGGTCTCTCCCATGGTTTTGGAAGAATCGCTCAAAATCTTCCTCTCTCCCAAAGAGCGGGACAAGCCGGAACCCGAAACCGACGCGGCAGAATAGGCATTTCTGATGAGCAACGACGTCCATGAATGTCCCCCCTGCGACGCCGGGGCCCCCAGGTGGATGACCACCTATGGCGACTTGATGAGTCTGCTGCTCTGTTTTTTCGTGCTGCTGCTCTCCTTTTCCGAAATGGATCGCCAGAAGTACAAAGTGGTGGCCGGTTCCATGGAGCGGGCCTTTGGTATGCAACGCAAGAAAAACGTCTCCGAATCCCCCCGTCATGGGCTCAAAATCATTGCCAAGGACTTTGATCAGGAGTCCATCGCCACACGCATCAAAGCGTTCGTGGGTCAAGAACTCGAAGAAAATTTCGACGAACTCTACGGTAAAATCGCCGATGACATCGACATCGAGGCCGACAACAACAACGTCGTCATTCGATTGATGGGGGAAAGCACGTTCGATTCGGGCAAGGCCCAAATCAAGCCCGAACTGAAGCCGATGATCCTCAGAATCGGTCAGATCCTGGCCAATGAGGCCGCCGGCGACATCATCATCGCCGGTCATACCGACAATGTCCCCGTAAAAGGTGGCCCTTTTCAAACCAACCTGAAACTGTCCATTGCCCGCGCCGCCACCGTGGCCCAGTTTCTGCTCGATCAACATAGCATCGACCCCAAGCGCATATCCACCATGGGCTTCGGTAAATACCGTCCCATTGCGGATAACGATACCAGCGTCGGACGACGCAAGAATCGACGCGTGGAGATTATCGTCGGCACCCTCCCCCGCCCGCGCACCAGCGTAACCACACCCGAAGACAGTTGACTCGGGAAAGGCAGCTTCACTCCTTTCGCACACCTATAGTCAATCCCGGATCACCAACTACGCCAATTGCAAGGATGTCCAAGAAGATACCTGTTAGAATGGAGGGGTGATACCATCGAACGATCTCGGCACGTAGCCAGCGCCATGACCCTGCGTATCCGCCACAAGCCCGATCTGGGGTAGCCGATGAGACTAACGTAGAAAATCCACCAAGGTGGGTTGGATGACCTGAGCGGAGGTGGCCAGCAAGACTTCATAGGCGGTCTGCTGGACCTGCATGTCGATGGCGGCCTGGGTCATGTCAGCGTCCTCGACACCAGCCCGCATGGATTCGACTGAATTGCCGAAGGTGTCCCAATGAATGCGGGTGGCTTCAAGACGGCGATAATCGCTGGCAAGCCCACTTCTGGTGATTTGGATGCGATCCTCGATCCTGTCCAAAGGGTCGGCAGCTGCCCGAATCAGCACAGGATCATCCGCGATCAGGGCCGCCTCGAGGTCGTCGAGCACCTGAAACAGATTGTCACCGCTATCGATGAACATCTGACTACCGTCGGCTTCGAGGTCAACGGTGATCCCCTCACCCACCACGATACTGTGCGACCCACCATCCCCGTTGTAAGCGTTGGTGGCCGTATCGAAGGCCGGCGTGTCAGTCAGGTGCCCGGAGAAGATAAAATTATTAGCATATTTACTGTTGGCCAGACCGATCACCTGGTTGCGGATATCCCGTACTTCCTGAGCCAGACCGGTCTTATCGTCGGTCCCGGGATTGAAAGCGATGCTTTTGGCCTGACGTAGAAATTCATTGATTTGCTCCAACACCGTCTCGGTGAATTCTACGCGGGTCTGGGCGTTGGTGATGTTTTCCTGATACTGATCGATTTTGCTGAGGGTATTGCGGTAACCCAGCACCTTACCAATGCCGATGTGATCGTCGGATGGTCGGTTGATCCGCTTCCCGGAGGATAGTTTCAACTGCGTATTGACCAGCTGTTTGCTCTGCCTGGCGAGATTGGCCTTGATGGTTTCGGCCATGATCTTTGCGTTAATACGCATGTTGATTCTCCTTCACTACTTGATGGTTCCGTAAAAAGTCCGATATCTGCGTTACGCGTCATCCCTCGTCACTGCGGAGTACTCGTAAGTACGCCTCATTCCTTGGGATTCGCAAGCCTTGATCTCGGTGCTTTTTACAAAACCATCTGAAAAATACCTTTTTACCGGTTCATCACTACTTAAACCATTGCAATCAGCGACTCGAGCATTTCGTCCACGGTCGTCACTATTTTAGCCGCCGCGCTGTAGGCGCTCTGGAACTGAACCATGTTGACCATCTCTTCATCCATGGAAACACCCGAAACTTCTTCACGATAGGTTGCCAACTGGAGGCTCACCATGCCCTGATGATCGCTGTTTAGAGCGGCCTCGGAGACATTTCGGCCCACGTCCCCCACCAGCGAACTGTAATAATCGTTAAACGTCGCTGTTCCGCCGGACATGCTCAGGGTGTTCTGGAGTTCACTGATGGCAATTGCATTGCCGTTGCCGCCGGGGACCCCTTCGGTGTTCAAGGCCGCAGCGATCAGGTTGGAATTGCTGACGACAATCTGATTGACGGCAATATCGTTGGCGTCCGAGCCGGTGAAAAAATCGATCCCGGTATCGTTTGGTGGGGCATCCAGCGTGGTTCCGGCACTGTGAAGCGCATTGACCGTGTTGATCATGGTCTGGGCCATGTCGTTCAATCGTGTCAGGTAGTCCGGAATGGTGGTATCGCGCGCCGCGATCCACCCTTTCAACCTGCCGTCGGAGATATCGCCGGTAATGTTCTGCAGGGCCCCGCTGCTGCTCTCCCAAAATATATCGCTGAAGCCATTGGCATTGGGTGCCGTGGTCAAATTCCAGGAAGCGACCCGGTCGACAAGGGTGTGACCCTTGGAGGTGACAACGGTCAAAAAGCCATTGGCGTCTTCGAAGCTGTTCACATTGACGAGACCGGACAGCTCGTTGAGCTTCAGTTCCCGCTGATCCCTGAATTCATTGGCGCTGTGAATGTTGCCCGCTTCGATCTCTGATATCTTGAGGTTGAGGTCCGCAATTTCGCTGGTCAATCGGTTGATATCCAGAACAGCGCCGTCTATACTGGTATCGCTGTCCTTTTGGACCTGTTGAAGATCGCTGGTCAGCTTGTTGAAGACATCGGTCAGGTTTTGGCTCTCTCCAATCAGGGTGACCCGTTCGGTGTAACCGGAAGGGTTGTTGGATACTTGTTGCCAGGCATCCCAGAATTGATTCATGGCATGATTGAGACCATATCCGGAAACTTCATCGAACATCAGTTCGGCCTTCTCCAGGGTCTCCTTGTTTGCCTGCCAGCGCCCTTCCTTGGCGGACGCTTCGACCAGTTGGGCATTGAGGAACCGATCGTAAATCCGCTGAATTGAACGATTGGCACGGACTCCGGTTCCCAGAGCACCTCCCTCGTAGTGAACCGGTTCGTTCTGCTCCATGTTGAGCCGTTGCCGAGAGTAGCCTTCAGTGTTCACATTGGCAATGTTGTTGGATGTTACGCTCAGCGCTTTTTGTTGGGTGATCAGCGCGGTTTTAGCGACATTGAACATGCCGTAAATGATGTTAGCCATCGTCGGTGCCTTTGAATTGACTACTCGTTGTCAGACGCTGCCGCGCACAAATCGCCCCCCACCGGATCTGAAGCCGAGTGTCGGTTGATGGATACCGGGCTTTTGATAGACCGGACTGCCGTCAATCAAATCCGAGAGCAGGCTTAAGGCGCTGTTGATCAGATCCAGATTCTGATTGATCAGTTTTTGGTTGCGCGTATTCTTTCTGCGGACCTCCCCGATCAGTGGTCGCAGCCGTTTGGTGCAAGCCAGCAGCTGCCTGTCATAGGGCGCTTGGGCCGTTTTGGCCAATTGACTTACCGTCTGCGGTCGGTTGCCTGCAGACCTGTCCGCATTCAATCCGTCAACCAAGTGCTTGCGTTTATCTTCCAGGTTCTGGAGATTGGTGACCAGTGCTTCTTTTTCCTGTTGAAGCCGCTCGAACCGATCTTTGGCGGAAAGGGTGATGGCGTCTAGCTCATCATCAAGAAGCTGATTCATGTGCCGATAGCAGTCAGTCTCGGCTTCCAGGGTTGAGATCAATTGCACAATTGTCGTTCTCATCGCGAATATCCTGTCCGTCGTGCTTAAACCTTTGTGTCGATGTGTTTTAATGCGCTGTTGTTTTCAACCGTCTCATCGATCATACTGACCGCAATCCGATTGGCTTCAATCCTGTAGGTGCCCTTTTCAAGCTGTTGTCTGAGCAGTTGCACCCGCTCGAGTCGAATATCCGGCAGCGACCGTGCCCGGTCAACCGCAGCCTTGAATTCAAGGCCCTTTTCGGTCAAACTGACCGTATCCCTGCCATCGGTCTCCAAAACGGTACTCACCCTCGCAGAACGTTCGGGGCGGTCTTCGGCCAAAGGGTCCCCGCCGGGCAAGGGAGGCAAGGCGCCTTTTTCGGGAATTTCCATTCATGATCTCCTGATCATTGGTGGTCATCATTGCCATGACCAACGATCATGGCCCATTATCCCTTCTTATCGGCCAGTTGCACCGTTGGCTTTAATTTAAAGACCATCCTTATGAACACCACCGAACCGAGTGCCGGGGTTATTTGGCACTGCCCAGTTGGTCGAAGATCATGCGTGAAATCCCGATGCCGCCGTTCTCTGACATGTTCCCGGCAATTTTTTCATCCAGCATGCTGCTGAAAATCTCTTCAGCCATGGATTCCGGGAACAGGGCCGAATCGGGCACCGTCGCCCGCATTTCGCGAATCATCATGTTCAGCAGAAGCGACTCGAACTCTCGGCTGGCCGCCTCCAGTTCGGTATCCGGCATCGGGTCCCGCCCATCAACCGACCGGACCGCCGCCAGAGGCCGCTCGACATCGGAGGCGTGCATCTGCATCAGTGACGCGCTGAGTTGCATCGATTGGATTGGGTTCATCAGATTACCTCCAGATCGGCCTGCAATGCACCGGCCGCTTTGATGGCCTGGAAGATGGCAATCAGATCACGTGGGGTAACGCCCAGCGCATTGAGCGCATTGACCACCTCGCCGATACTGACCCCCTTGGGAACCACCATCAACTGATTGGCATCCTCTTGGACATTGATCTGGGTATTCGGCGTTGCCACGGTCTGCCCGTCTGAAAACGGGAGGGGCTGAGATACGTTGACGTTTTCCCGGACAATGATACTCAGGTTGCCATGGGCGATCGCGATCGTTGAGATGCGCACCTGCTCGCCCATGACCACGGTGCCGGTGCGCTCGTTGATCACCACCCGTGCGTCACTGTCCGGCTCCACCTCAAGGGTGCTCAAAGAGGCCAGCAGGGGCACTGTGTTGCCCCGGTAGGGATCCGGTATGCGAATCTCAATGGTGCCGGCATCCTCGGCCCGGGCGATCGGGGACCCATATTGGGCATTAATCACATCGACGACCCGTGCCGCTGTGTTGAAATCCGGGTTATGCAGGCTGAACATAAGACTGTCGCGGTTCTTAAAGTCGTTGGGCACTTCGCGTTCGATGATGGCGCCGGACAACACCCGTCCGACGGTCGGGAAATTCTTGACCACCGAAGATGCGGCCCCCCCCGCGCCGAAGCCACCGGTGTTCACGGGCCCCTGCCCAACGGCATAGACCTTGCCGTCAATCCCCTTCAACGGTGTCAACATCAAGGTGCCACCCTGAAGGTTCTTGGCATCGCCGATGGAACTGACCAGCATATCGATGCGATTGCCCCGTTTGGCGAAGGGCGGCAGTGTCGCTGTAACCATCACCGCGGCAACGTTTTTGACCTTGATCTCGTCCTGGTCGACCGTCACCCCCATCTTCTCCAACATGGACACCAGCGACTGAATGGTGAAGATGGCCTTTTTCCCATCGCCCGACCCATCCAATCCGACAACCAGTCCATAACCCACCAGCTGGTTCTTACGGACCCCGTTGATTTCGGCGATATCCTTGAGCCGCACGGCATCTGCCTCGTGTCTCCATCCCGTTGCGACAATCACCAATAGGACCAGGACCCACATGCGCATTGTTTTCATGGAAAGATCCATTCTCACCTTAAAACGGCCAGACCTTCATTACGATGTTGGTCAGCCAGCCCGGTTTTTGTCGGTCGTTGACCACCCCACTGCCGCTGTATGAAATTCGGGCATCAGCCACAAACGTGGAGAGCACCTGGTTGTCAGCGCTGATATCTCGGGGGCGGACCACACCGGTCAGTTGAATGATCTGGTTCTCGTTATTGATCAGCACCTCGCGCGACCCGGTGACCACCAGATTGCCGTTGGGTAGAACCTGGGTTACCAGAGCCGTGATGTAGGCGTTCAAATCACCGCTGCGACGCGTGGTGCCGGTACCTTCGAATTCGCTTTCAACGCCACCGGCAACCCTTGAAAACGGATTGAAAAACGGTTGATCGGCCGGGTAGCGTTTTTCCGCGTTAAAAAAAGCGTCAACACTGGCACTAAGCGATGATGAGCGGTCAGTTGCCGTGCTGGCTTGGTTGGTCGCATCTGAGGATTCTGCGATCCTTATGGTTACGATATCGCCCACCGACCGGGCCTTCTGGTCGCTGAACATGGCCATTAGCGGGGCATCGTCGCGCCACAGGGAGCCATCTGCCGACATTTGGGCATGGGCGGCCGACGGTGATTGCATCGTCGCGGTGTGGCTGGGCACATAGGCTGTCGGTTCCGATTGAACCGGCCCCGCCATACCGGGAAAGCCGGCACAAGCGGCCAATCCTGCGGTCAGAAAAAACAAGGCCGCCAGTCTGACCAACCCGTCTGCCGGAAGACTCAGGTGTTGTAAAAGATGATGCATGCTGCACCTCCTTTTAAAAATCCACTTTGACTGCGCCCGGTCCGGTCACCCGGGCCAGGATGATACGCTTGGAACTCGTATTCATGACGCGCACCATCTCGCCTTTACGCCCTTGCTGTTTGACCACACCGGTGGCAGTAATTGTCATGGGACCGGCATCGGCAACGATCTTGACCAGATCCCCCCGCCTGACGACCGGCGGCAATGCCAGCATGCCGGACCTGAGAACGGTGTTGGGATAAATCATGCGGGTGGTGCGAAAACCAAGGGCATCTTCGAGGCGAGCCACCGTGTCCGCAGACAGATCCGCGCGGTCGCGCCGCTGAATGACCAGGTCGTCCAGGGCGATGTGCTGATGTTTTCCCAAGGGGCGAACGACGGTCACCACGTCGGCCATGACCGAGATGGTGGCGTTGACCCACAGCTTGCGCACCGGTTTACCGTCCACGAACAGATGCAGGGCCAGAATCGTTGCGCCCAGATAGTCCTCGTGGCGGTTGGGCTCAATCTGGTAGGTCAGGTTGCCCTTGGGCACCTCGACGTCACGATCGAATTGGACGTCGCTGATGGTAACGTCTGCATCATCCCACGGCATTCGGTTGCGGATGGCCGTCTCTACCGCCTGTCGGATACGGTCGCCAGGCAACTTGGCCGCCGAGCGCGTGATCCGGACATCCCGGGAACCGTCGAAACGCATTTGGCCTGGATCGAAGCCGGCCTGTTTAAGCCGGATCCGGATGTATTCAACCCCCACAAAGCGGGTTTGACCGGGTTGCGGGGCGCGGGCCACGACGGTCTTCTCCAGGATATCGAGCCGATCGGAACCACTCACACTGACCGAAGCGATGTCGGCCAGGCGCACGTCGTCGTTGTCGACAACCGTCTGAGGCTTCAGCGTCAGGCGCGCCCACGGCGAGGCCAGGGCAGTGCCCCACCAGATCAACACCAGAATCGCACCGGCCAGTCGGGCAGCCCTGCCCTGCAGGCTGAAGAACCGTTTGGAAGCGCTGGCAATCATAGTTGGTTACCTTCTCAGATTGGTTGCCGTTTGAAGCATGTCGTCCGAGGCCTGGATGGTTTTGCTGTTGGTCTCGTAGGCACGCTGGGCCACAATCATGTTGACCATCTCGTCCACCACGCTCACATTGGATAGTTCCAAATATCCCTGGGCAATCGTGCCGTATCCGTCTTCACCCGGTGTTCCGGTGGTTGCATCTCCCGAGGAGGCCGTCGGCGTAAATAAATTGCGGCCAATGCTGCTCAAACCGGCAGGATTCACAAAGGTGGCCAACTCTATGTTGCCAATGGTCGACGGCTGGTTGTCGCCGGGCAGCAATACGGATACGGTACCGTCAGTGCCGATGGAGATCGCTATGGCGTCGGCCGGCACCGTCAGCTCCGGCTCCATGGGAAATCCATCGGAGGTCACCACGCGACCATCGCTGTCCAACTTGAAGGTGCCGGCACGGGTGTAAGCGGTTTCGCCACTGGGCTGAATGGTCTGGAAAAAGCCGTTGCCTTCGATGGCCATGTCCAGTTGGTTCTGGGTATGCTTGAATTCCCCCTGGGTGAACATCTTCTGGGTGGCGGCAGGCCGGACACCGTGGCCCACCTGGATACCGGTTGGCACCTGCGTATCCGCCGACGATGCCACGCCCGGGGAACGCAGGGTTTGATAGAGCAGATCCTGAAAGTCGGCCCGGCTCTTTTTGAAGCCGGACGTGCCGACATTGGCCAAATTGTTGGATATGATGTCGATGTTCAGTGTCTGGGCCTGCATTCCGGTTGCCGCAGACCATAGGCTTCTGATCATGGGTTCCTCCTGTTTCTGAGTGTCACTGAAGGCAAGCAGCGTCGACGGGGCGTCGGTCCATGACTCGCATCGATGCTTACGCGGTCCGTCCTACATCACTGATGCTTTTGGCGGTGGCGTCGTCGGCACTTTTGATCACCTTTTGATAGGCCTCGAACGCTCGCGAGGTCTCGATCATTTCGGTCATTGCCAACACCGGATTGACATTGGCGGACTCCAGTTGGCCTTGGCGAACCACGCTGCCTTCCGGTTGTCGGCCCTGAAGCGCCGGGTCAGTCGAGACGAACCGCCCATTACCGCTTTTTTTCAGGCTGCCCTCATCGGGGAAGGCGGTGACCAGCAAACGGCCGACCTCGTCGCCGTCCACGGACACGGTGCCCTGCATATCGATGTCAACGGTTCCTTCTTCGAGCGCGATCTCGCCGCCTTCACCCATGACCGGATAACCGTCCTGGGTGACCAGCACGCCTTCCGTGTTGAGGGTAAAACTGCCCTGGCGGGTATACTGGATCCCTTCCGGCGTCTGAATGCTGAAAAAGCCGTCGCCATTGATCGCCACGTCGAGCGGATTGCCGGTCGTTTGCATGGCCCCCTGGCTGAAATCGATCACCGCTGAAAATGGCGGTGCATAGGGTGACAACGGCTGGGAATGATCTGCCGGGAGCATCGTCGGTGCGGTGCCAGCACCGTCGTCAACCCGGAATACCGGCTTCTCGGCCTTGTAGCCGACGGTGTTGATGTTGGCGATATTGTTGGACAATACTTCCAAGCGCATCTGCTGAACCAAGGCACCGGCAGCGGCAAGGTACATTCCACCACTCATGGGATTAGCTCCTGCAAGCTTGAGTTGAAACGTTTCATATCAGCTAATTTTGCAACCTGTATGCCACGACCAGGCTATTTCGATCATCGAATGATTTTAATGATCTACCGGTTCCAGGCAGCTGCGATTCAAGTGAGAATAATAAAACCGGCAGGCAATACCTGCCTGAGCGGTCTTTTTTGCCCATCTGCTACAATCGGCGTCGTTTTGGGCATCAGGCGGCCTTCAGCCGCACCACCATGGCGACCTCGTCTTGGGGCAGACGCAGTTGTGAGGCGATGGCATCCACGGTCATGCCCGTGCGCGCCAAGGGTATAATCTGCTCGTGAATCGATGGCTGGGGGGCTTTTGCCGCGTTCGCTTCCGTTGGATAGGCATCCAAAGCCGCCGCCATCGACGGATTTCTGACGACGCCGCCCAGTTTTTGTCGTTCCTGTTCAATGGTCCGGGAGAGCGCCGCCAGGAGCGCGTCGGTCTTTTGATTCATCAAATACATGAGGGCGCGATGCTCGACGTCATGCTGCCGTTCCGGCGCAACCTGGCCCATCCACGCATGGCCGGCGTCAGCACTATCGCGCCTGCGCCGAATCCGCCTTCTGATGACCCACATGCCGATGAATATCAGCACTGCGGCAAGACCTCCGATCCCATAACTGGCGTGTAACATGGCACCCCCCTTTTTCTTTACAGAACCATCAATCTTCCAGCAGTCCGTCCCGGCGCAGTTTACTTCGCAGATGAATAATGGCCTGGGCATGGATCTGAGAGACGCGGGATTCAGTGATGTTGAGTACCTGACCGATCTCTTTCATGGTCAATTCATCCGAGTAGTACAACGAGACAACCAGTTTCTCTTTTTCCGGAAGCAAATCGATATGCTTGGCGATGGTCGATTTGATCTCCTTCATGGTGGTCAGTGCGAGGGCATCGTCGGTATGCCCACTGGACATGGCACTGGAAACGGCGGCAGACTCGTTTCGCGTCGAGTAACCAATCTCCTCGAAACTGACGAACGAGATACTGGACATCCGCTTCACCTTGTAGAACTGATCGAGGTCCATATCCATTTCGCGGGCGACCTCCTCATCGGTCACCTCCCTGCCCAGTTTCTGTTCCAGCTTCAGGTAGGCCTTTTCCAAGTCACGTATTTTTCGTCGGGTCGTGCGGCCCAGAAAGTCCCGCGAACGCAATTCGCTCAATACCGCACCTTTAATTCGAAATACGGCATAGGTGATAAACTTGTTGTCCCTGGTGGGATCGTAGCGCTCGATGGCTTGGATCAATCCGATCACGCCCACATTGATCAAATCATCGATCTCGATGGTGGCCGGCAGATGCACGGCAATGCGATTGACAATACGCTTCACATAGGGAAGGTATTCGTTGATAATTTGATTTCGCAGCAGATGGCTGTCTTTTCCGAAGCTTTCTTCTCGAGATTGAGCCAAGTCCATTTCTTTACTCCATTGTTAGGAATTCTTCCGTTTAGCAGACGTACCGTCCAGCATTCCCTCGGCCGCAAAATCAGCGCGCCGCCGGGTTTCCATGGCGGATGTCATGGTGCTGTGGGGGGTCAGGGACAAGCCTTTGCATCGGTTCGTGCACGTCTTCATACGATATCCTGCCAGATCAGCGGTCGTCCGTCCGGCCGCGGAAACATCGGCTGGGAGCGGATCAGCTTGTGGGTCAATTCGGCAAAATTGCGGCTTGCCGTGGACATCGGAGAGACCTCACTGACGATCTTCTGTTTACGGACCCCGGCCTTTACATTCTCATCTGCCAGGACACTGCCAAAATATTCGATGGAGACATCCAGAAAACGATTGGCCACCAGGCACAGCTGACGACTGACGTCATCCGCCTCTTTGGCATTTTTGGCCTGGTTGACGATCAGCCGGAAATGCTTTTCCTGATATCGCACGGACAATACTTTCATCAGCGCATAGGCATCGGTGATGGATGTCGGTTCAGGAGTGACCACAACCATGATCTCGTTGGCCGACGCATTAAAATAGAGCACATTTGAAGAGATTCCGGCCGCCGTATCGATCAGCACAACATCGAAACCGGACAACAGCTCGTTGAGCTCACTATAGATGTTGGCTTTCTGCTGGGACGTCAGCTTGGTCAGTTCCTGGATTCCGGACGATGCCGGCAGGATTTTCAGATTGCCCGGGCCATTGACGATGATCTCCGACAGTCGTCTGCGGCCCTGGATCACATGGAAAAGATTGTGACGCGGGGTCAGGCCCAGCAAGACATCCAGATTGCCGAGCCCCAGATCCGCATCAAAAATGAGCACCTTGTTGCCGGCCTTGCCGAGGGCATAGCCCAGGTTGGCCACAATGTTGGTCTTGCCTACGCCGCCCTTACCGCTGGTGATGGCGATCACCCGCGCCTGCGCTTGCAGCATCTCACCACTGTTGATCATAGATCGTTTTTGCCTTCTCTTCTGATTCAGGCTGATGATCTGTGCGTTGGTTTCAATCGGTGACATTGCCGTCTGGTCTCCCCTCTACATGGCCCCGGCGCGCTGGTAGCGCTGGTTATCCGCCGCCGCACTCCTGATCGCGTTCGCATTGCAGCAGGCCCGGCACGGTTTGAAGCCTTGGTTGAAGGCTTGTTCAATGCTGTCGAAGGCGGATATGTTCTCCGCGTTGATTCGCTTTACAGACTTGCAATTGGGCTGATGGAACAGTTCCGAGTTGCGGTTGGCCAGATACCGTACCCCGGTGTATGAACAGGCGTCATCCTTCGGAAGGAGGGTCTGGCCGGGCATCGGGCCGGGAAAAGCGGTTACCTGGGCCACCGATGATGATGGTTGCGATGCATGTCGGGACGCCTGCTGAGCCACGTTTAATTGAAGCCCATCCATAAGATCGGTTCCGTCGGCATAGTATACGACCGGCAGCCGTGACTGGGCGGCTAAATGGGCGACGATGTTGCCATCTCCGCAGGCGTCCACATGCGCCGGCAACAGGTGGGAGGCACCCAGCGGCCGAAACGTCTCCTGTACGGTCGCAATCACCTCTTGTCTGAGGGCCGCGTGGGCCACCAGATGGATTTCATGCGGATCGGCCAACCGAAGCAATGCGCCGACATGCTTGAGCATCTTTTCATCTTTACGACCAATACCCGGTGTATCGATCAGGACGACATCAACATCCATCAGGCCGCTCAAGACCGCATCCAATTGTTCGGCGTCGCGCGCCACCGACAGTTGCACATTCATGATCCGCGCCGCTGTGTCGAGCATGCGGTTGGCAGCGATGCGATACCGGTCAAGACTGACCAGGGCGACCTGTTTTTTTTCAATCTCCAGGCAGCGCCAGGCCAATTTGGCGACGGTGGTGCTTTTGCCGGCGCCAGGAGGCCCGACAACGGCGACGATGCGGCGGTCTGACCTATCGCTGAAGAACGGTTCCGCCCGCCATTGTTCGTCTGGTCGCTTGTAAACAGATTCAGATCCGGCACCCGGATCATACGCAGTCGGGTTCGGATGACGCTGACGATCCGCTTTCAAGATCGTTGCTGTGGTCCGGTCAAGGCGTCGACCGAGTGCCGCCTCGTTGCCGGATTCGTTTTCTCGGTCAATTTTCGCGGACGCGACGGGCCATGGCCCACCGGACTGGCGCTTGTCATCCAAGGGTGACGGTGATGCTGGCGCCGATGAGAGCGATACGCGATCACCGGACGACACCTCGTCCAATTGTTGAGCCAACACACCGGAGAACCCATCGTCTTCATGGGCATGATCTGACGGATAGTCCGTCGCTGCGGTAATCTCTACGTGCTTTTTTCTCAAGGCGCTGAAAAAGCCACGGGGTCTGACCTCTTTGGCCGACAGGATCACGGCGTCGTCGCCGAACTCGCGTTTGACCAAGCGCAGGGCTTCGGTCATATCGACAGCTTCAAAGCGTTTAATCTGCATCGGAGGCCTCCACGGTTCCAACTATCTGGATCTTTGTGCTGCTGACAATCTCGTCATAGGACAAAACGACCAGTCCGGGAATGAAGCGATCGGCCAGCTTTTTGAAATAGCTTCTGATCTGGGCGGAACACACCAGCATCGGCTGAACCCCCAGGGTCTTGTAATCCTCCATCTTGACGGACAGGTCGTCCATGATCGTCCTGGCATAAACTGGATCGATGGCCAGAAAAGTGCCTTGATCGGTCTGCTGGAGGGATTCGGCAACCTTGCGTTCAACCTGCTGATCCAGCGTCAGCACGTGCAGTTGACCACCATCGGCCTGGTAAAGATTGGAGATGGTCCGGGCCAGGGCCTGACGCACGTGTTCGGTCAAGATGTCCAGCTTCTTTGTCGTGGGCGCCCAGTCTGCCAGGGTCTCCATGATGGTTAGCAGATCCCGCACCGGCACCTGCTCTTGCAACAGGTTCTGGATGACCCGCACCACGCCACCCAAGGACATGAGATTGGGGACCAGTTCTTCAACCACTTTGGGATGGCTGGCCTTGAGGGTGTCCAGCAATTTCTGAACTTCCTGACGCCCGACCAATTCGTGGGCGTGTCGACGGATCACATCGGACAGATGGGTGGTCATGATGGTTTCCAGATCCACAACCGTATACCCTTTGCTGTGGGCCTCCTCACGGCCAGCGGGTTTGATCCAGAACGCCTCCAGACCATAGGTGGGCTCCCGTGTGGCGATGCCGTTGATCGATTCCTCGGCGGCGCCCGGGTTCATCGCCATCAGATGGTTGATCATCAGATCCCCGCTGGCCACCTCGATACCTTTGAGCATGATCGAATAGGCCCCCGGTTTGAGCTTCATGTTGTCCTGAATGTGAATGGATGGCACCACGATACCGATTTCCTGGGCGATCTGCCGTCGGATCGATTTGATGCGATCCAGCAGCTCGCCGCTTTGTTCGACGTCCACCAACGGGATCAGGCCGTAGCCGACTTCAAGTGCCAGTACATCGATGGGGGGCAGCGGCTTGAACGCTTCGGGAGGTTTCTCTTCCGCTCGTTTTTCCTGCTGCAGGGCGACCTCATGAGCCTCTGCCTGGCGGGCCTGTTGGACCTGAAAGACAAGGTAGGCCACCACCCCGGCCGTGACCGACAAAACCAGAAACGGAATGGTCGGCAGCCCGGGAACCAGTCCGAAGCAAAACAGAACGACCGATGCCACCACAAAGGCCCGGGGCTGCACCAGCAACTGGCCGCCGATCTCCATCCCCAGATTTTTTTCGGCGCCGGCGCGGCTGACCACGATACCGACCGCGGTGGAGATGATCAGGGCCGGAATCTGGCTGACCAGACCGTCGCCGACCGTTAGCAGGGTGTAGGTCTGAGCGGCATCGGCAAAATTCATGTCCTTTTGAAACACCCCGATGGCCAGACCGGCCAAGATGTTGACAAAGGTGATGATGATGCCGGCAATGGCGTCGCCGCGTACAAACTTATTGGCACCGTCCATGGCCCCGTAGTATTCCGCCTCGCGGCTGATCTGCTCGCGGCGCATTCTCGCTTCGGCTTCGTCGATAAGCCCGGCGTTCAGATCGGCATCGATGCTCATCTGTTTGCCCGGCATCGCATCCAGGGTAAACCGGGCGGCCACCTCGGCAATTCTTCCGGCACCTTTGGTGATGACCATAAAATTGATCACGACCAGGATGACGAAGACGATAAAACCGACCAGATAGTTGCCGCCGACCACAAAACTGCCGAAGGCCATTATCACCTTGCCGGCGGCATGGGTGCCTTCGTGTCCGTTCAGAAGGATGATTCGCGTAGAGGCCACGTTTAAAGAGAGCCGGAACAAGGTTGCCAATAGCAGAAGCGATGGAAAAGACGACAAATCCAGCGGGTTGAGGATATACATGCCCACCAGCATGATGATCAGGGCCATGGTAATGTTGAAGGAGAGGAAGAGATCCAGCAGCATCGACGGAATGGGGATCACCATGACCATCAGGATGGCCATGGCGGCAAAGCCCATGAAGACATCCGTGTTGTTGGTAATGAAGGCAAAGCGATCAAGGTATTGTTTGCGTTCAACAAGTTCCATGGTGCGAATGGCGCTCCCTGTCAGCAGAAGTGATGTAATTCTGAGTTAGCATTTTCCATGCCTATCGGTAGATATAGATACAAATGAGGATGTGCTTGAAGCGAACTGTATGATTATACCCATAATTTCAGCATTCGCGCCCTCTGGCGGCGATTGGCTGCGCTTCCAATGATCCCGAAAATCCGTTGGCCCGGGCTGGAAGCGTCAAATTATTGTCCTGCCTGCCGGGAGGGCTATAACTGATGCCAGTTGCCCGTTGAACTGAAAAACAGATAGCAGTTCTGTTTCGCAACGCGTCATCACCTGATCGATTCACGATGGCATCAGGAAGACGCCGGACGTGCACGCCGATAGGGGAGCAGCGGTTCACCATACGGTCGAGGCCTGCGGGTCGCTTCAGTCATCAGCCACGAGACCTTTCAGGCGATAGACATAGGCCAGTATCTCGGCCACAGCGCGGTAGAGTTCAGCCGGAATGAAATCGCCGATGTCGGTCGATTTATATATGGTTCTGGCCAGCGGTTTGTTTTCCACCGTGGGGATATCGTTTTCCATGGCGATGGCCTTGATTTTCTGAGCCACGTGACCGGCGCCTTTGGCCACCACAGTGGGTGCCGGCATGCCTTCCTCATATTTAATGGCAATGGCCAGATGGGTGGGGTTGGTGATTACCACGGTGGCTTCGGGAACGGCCTCCATCATCCGCCGACGCGCCATCTCACGCTGCACCGAGCGAATCCTGGCCTTAACCGTCGGATCACCTTCGCGCTGTTTGAATTCATCCTTGACCTCCTGCTTGGACATCTTCAGTTCCTGATTGTGCTGCCATTTGTTGTAGGCAAAATCGAGCGCAGCCATAATAAAAAGAACCATGCAGGTATACAGGGCCATCTGGAACGCGACATCACCGATGAAGCGCAAGATGGCCTCGACGTTCAAGCCCATCAGGCCGGGAATCTGATCCACATAGCGATTCAAGACGATGCAGGCCACACCGCCGATAATGATCAATTTGACCAAGGCTTTGATCAATTCAACCAGAGACCGCAAAGAGAAGAGTTTTTTAATCCCGCTGACGGGGTTGAGTTTGGCAAAGTTGGGAACCAACTTCTCACCGGTGATCAGGAAACCGAACTGAGCCACGTTGCCGACGACGCCTGCCGAAACGATCACCAGCATGAGGGGGATCAGAACCACCACACTCTGGCTGAACACCTCCCAAAACAGCGTGTGCATGGATTCAGGAGTCATGGTCAGTGTGTCCGCACGTTGATAGATGGCACGCATGACATCCTTGAGACGGCCCAACATCCAGTTGCCCCCAAAAAAAAGAACGGCCACCGCACCCATCAAAATCAGGACCGAAGGCACCTCCCTGCTCTGGGCCACATTGCCTTTGCGGC
>JAAUYD010030822.1_pt1 | contig 24601 bp, 26 predicted proteins | sample 7278101 | NCBI WGS metagenome assembly JAAUYD01 (sample SAMN14350128, study PRJNA611818) | marine sediment metagenome | isolation source: surface marine sediment (0.6m) | place: French Polynesia: Moorea | collected 2018-08
CATCGAGGGGGAGGAGCCGCTGCCGCGTCACCTCCCGCCGTACCAATACGGACTCTTCTCGGCCGAGCCCCAGCTCGGCTGGTCGGCCGGCACCGACGACGGGAGCGGTGGGTCCAACCCCTCGCTCGTCAACAACGTCGAGACGTACGCCCACGTGGCACTCGTGATGCAGCACGGCTCCGAGTGGTACCGCTCGTTGGGCGCCGACTCCTCGCCCGGGCCGACCATCGTCACGATCACCGGCGATGTCCGGCGTGCCGTCGTCGCCGAGGTCGAGCTCGGCCACCCGCTGCGCGAGGTCATCGACGAGCTCGCGGGCGGGGTCGGTCCGGGCCGTCGCATCAAGGCGGTGCTGTCCGGCGTGTCGAACCCGGTACTGGTCGGCGACGCGCTCGATGCGCCCATGACCTACGAAGCGCTCGCACTCGCCGGCGGGGGGCTCGGCTCGGCCGGGTTCGTCGTGTACGACGACACGCGCAACATGGTCGATGTCGCCCACCAGGTCTCGCGGTTCCTCCATGTCGAGTCCTGCGGGCAGTGCAACGCGTGCAAGGGCGGCACGTTCGACATCACGGTCGCGCTCGAGCAGCTGGTCCTGGACGGCGAGATCTCCGAGCGTGCGCTGTGGCGGCTCCGGCGGAGCCTCGAGACGGTCACCGACGGCGGTCGGTGCTATCTGCCCGTCCAAGAGCAGCGGCTGATCACCAGTCTGCTGCAGCGCTTCCCCGACGATCTCGACGAGCGGGCAGGCGGTGCGCCGGGCGTCGTGCTCCCGAAGCTCGTCGACCTCGTCGACGGCGTCGCCGTCGTCGACGCCGAGATGCTCCTCAAGCAGCCCGACTGGACCTACGCCGAGACGCCCGTCCGGCTCGGTCCTCGCGTCGTGAGGGAGCCGGCGGTGTGAGCGCGTGCCTCAGCCGAGGCTGACCCTCGCGACCCGCTCGGACGCCTCGGCGCGAACCTGTTGGAAGAAGTCGTTGCCCTTGTCGTCGACGACGATGAACGCCGGGAAGTCGCGCACCTCGATCTTCCAGATCGCTTCCATGCCGAGCTCGGGGTACTCGAGCACCTCGACCTTGGTGATGTTGTCGAGCGCCAGTCGAGCGGCTGGTCCGCCGATCGATCCGAGGTAGAAGCCGCCGTGCTCCTTGCACGAGTCGGTCACCTGCTGTGACCGGTTGCCCTTGGCGAGCATGATCATCGAACCGCCCGCTGCCTGGAACTGCTCGACGTACGAGTCCATCCGACCCGCCGTGGTCGGGCCGAACGATCCCGACGCGTAGCCCTCGGGTGTCTTGGCGGGACCGGCGTAGTAGATGCAGTGGTCGCGCAGGTAGTCGGGCATCGGTTCACCCGCGTCGAGGCGTTCCTTGATCTTGGCGTGGGCGATGTCGCGGCCGACGACGATCGGCCCGGTCAGCATCACGCGGGTCCTCACCGGGTGGTTCGACAGCTCGGCGAGGATGTCGGCCATCGGCCGGTTGAGGTCGACGTGGACGACCGCCTCGTCGTCGAGGTCCTCCTCGGTGGTCTCGGGCAGGAAGCGGGCCGGGTCGGTCTCGAGCTGCTCGAGGAACACGCCGTCGCGGGTGATCTTGCCGAGCGCTTGCCGGTCAGCCGAGCACGACACCGCGATCGCGACCGGGCAGCTCGCACCGTGACGCGGCAGCCGCACGACGCGCACGTCGTGGGCGAAGTACTTGCCGCCGAACTGGGCGCCGATCCCGGTGGTCCGGGCGAGCTCGAGCAGCTTCCCCTCGAGCTCGAGGTCTCGGAAGCCGTGCCCGAGCGCGGACCCCTCGGTCGGGAGCGAGTCGAGGTACTTGGTCGACGCCAGCTTGGCCGTCTCGACCGCGAACTCGGCCGACGTGCCACCGATCACGACCGCCAGGTGGTACGGCGGGCAGGCCGCCGTCCCGAGGGTCTGCATCTTCTCGAACACCCATGGCAGGAGCGTCGCCTCGTTCAACAGCGCCTTGGTCTCCTGGTAGAGGAAGCTCTTGTTGGCGCTGCCGCCGCCTTTGGCGATGAAGAGGAACTTGTAGGCGTCGCCGTCGACCGCCGAGATCTTGATCTCGGCGGGCAGGTTGTTGCCGGTGTTGCGCTCCTCGTACATGGTGAGCGGGGCCATCTGGCTGTAGCGCAGGTTGCTGGTGAGGTACGTGTCCTCGATGCCCCGGGCGACGGCCTGCTCGTCGCCGCCGCCGGTGAACACGAACTGGCCCTTCTTGCCCTTGACGATGGCGGTGCCGGTGTCCTGGCACATCGGGAGCACGCCACCCGCCGAGATCGCTGCGTTCTTCAGGAGATCGGTGGCGACGAACCGGTCGTTGGCGCTGGCCTCGGGGTCGTCGAGGATGTCGCGCACCTGCTGCAGGTGCCCGGGCCGGAGGAAGTGAGCGATGTCGTACATCGCAGCGGCCGTGAGCGCCCGGATCGCCTCGGGTTCGACCTTGAGGAACGTGCCCTCGGGTGTCTCGAACGTCGACACGCCATCGGTCGTGACCAGCCGGTAGGGCGTGTCGTCGTCGCCGAGGGGCAGCAGTTCGGTGAACGCGAATTCGTCGTCAGCGGACATGGCCAAACCCTACGTGCGCGGTGCGGGGGCGACACAGGTGACCGCGTTCAGACGAGCTGGCGGATCAGCAGGGTGAGGGCGGACGCGGCACAGGCGACGAGGACGTACGTCCGCACCCGGGCAGGTGGCAGCCGTGCGATCGTGTACTTCCCGCTCCAGAGCCCGAGCAGGATGCCGGGTACGAGCAGCAGGCCGAGGTGGAGCTCGCGCCCGCCGATCACGCCGGCGACGACGAGACCGGTGATGGTCATCGCCGATCCGATCGTGTTGAAGGCCGCCAGGGACGACCGGAGCACCCGCGGGTCGGCGTGCTGGTACGTGATCGCCATCGGCGGTCCGCCGATCCCCGCGGCCGTGCCGGTGAAGCCCGCCGCCGTCCCGGCGACGGTGAGGCTGTTCGGCGTCGGGGTGAACCGCACGCCGCCGGCCGACGCAGCGACGGCGAGCAGGACCGTCACGCCGATGATCGATGCGATGACCCCGGCCCCCGCCGTCGCCGCGACCCAGGCGCCCACGACGGCCCCGACCAGGCGGCCCGCCGAGGCGCGCCCGATGCCGCCGCGGTCGACGTGATGGTGCTCGCGGACGGTCATCCCCACGACGAGCGGCACGTTGGCGAGCACGAGTGCGCCGGGCACGAAGTCGGCGTCGATCAGCGTGAGCGTGGGGGCCGCCAGCAGGCCGAGCCCGATGCCGATCGATGCCTGCAGCCCCGAGCCGACCAGCACGATCACGACGCACACGAGCGCGAGCCAGACGTCGAGGCCGATGATCTGGGCGGCGACCACCTCAGCGGTCCTTGAGACGCCTGGGCGCCGCGGTGGCGGGGTCGTCGGGCCACTGGTGCTTCGGGTAGCGACCGGCGAGCTCCTTGCGGACCTCGGACCAGCTGCCGGCCCAGAAGCCGGGAAGGTCGGCGGTGACCTGGATCGGTCGGTCGGCGGGGGAGAGGAGGTGCAGCACGATCGGCCGCCCGCCTGCCTCGGGGTGTTCGGTCGTTCCGAAGAGGTCCTGCACCCGGACGCTGGCCGATGGCTCGTCGCCGTCGTAGCCGATCGGCACGGCGCGGCCCGTCGGCAGCTCGAGCGCCGGTGGCGCGAGGCGATCGAGGTCCGCGCCCTCGGGCCACGGGAGCTGTGACCGGAGCACCGTCGCGAGATCGACACCTTCGAGGTCGGCGCGGCGTGTGGCGCCGGGGAGGTAGGGCGCCAGCCACTCGTCGAGCGTCGCGGTGAGCCGTTCGATGCTCCAGTCGGGCCACGGCTCGCCGAGCGTGCGATGGAGGAAGTCGACGCGCTGGCGGAGCGAGATCGAGGCACCCGACCAGCCGAGGATCGCGAGCCCGGTCGCTCGGACGCGGTCCATCAGGGCGGCGGTCGTGGCGTCCCCGGGCGACGGTCGCCGTGTCGTCGCGCCGAGCTGCATCGCGCCGAGCCGCCGCTCGACCCGCTCGACGAGATCGTCGCGCCCGGTGTCCCACTCCAGCCGCGCGGCCTCCTCGACCTCATCGCCGAAGGCCATCGCGACCTCGTCGGCGTCGAGGCCGGCAGCGAGTCGGATTCGGGCTCGGCCGCGCCGGCCGTCGAGATCGGCGGCGACGACGAACGGCTCGTGCGCCAGCACGTCGTCGTCGGGCAACCAGGCGCCCTGCCCGTTGCGCAGCTGGAACTGGCCGGGCCGCCGTCGCGCGGCGAGCCGATCGGGGAACGCGGCGAGCAGCACCGCGCCCGCTCGGTCGGCGTCGATCAGGTCGGTGTCGAAGCGCACGCCCAGCCGCCGAGCGATGTCGGCCGCGCGGTCGCGGAGCCGCCGGACGGCTCGGCCGTCGGCGAGGTCGTGGCCGCCTCGCCCGGCGATCAGGCGGAGCCTGAGGCCGAGGTCCGTCGGCACCTCCTCGGACCGACCGCGCATCACGTCGCGCTCGTCGATCACCGCAGCGAGCGCGCAGCCGAGCGGTGACGGCTCGGCGACCAGCATCCGGGCGAGGCGGGGGTGAACGGGCAATCCGAGCATCGAGCGACCGGTGTCGGTCAGCCGCCCGCCCGCGAGCGCGCCGAGCTCGGTCAGCAGCTGCTGGGCCGACCGGACGGCCTTGGCCGGGGGCGGCGTCATGAACGACAGGTCGTCGATCGGGGTGCCCCAGGCGGCGACCTCGAGGACGAGTCCGGCGAGGTCGACGTCGTCGATCTCGGGGGTCCGGTGGGCCGCGCGCGATCCGTGCTCGACCTTGCTCCACAGCCGGTAGGCGGCCCCGGGTTCGAGCCGCCCGGCGCGGCCGGCTCGCTGATCGGCCGACGAGCGGCTGGTGGTGATCGTCGTCAGGCGCGTCATGCCGGTCCGGACGTCGAAGCGGGGGGCACGTGCGAGCCCGGAATCGACCACGACGCGCACGCCTTCGACCGTCAACGACGTCTCGGCGATGTCGGTCGCGAGCACGACGCGACGACGACCGGGCTGCGGACCGGCCAGGGCGGCGTCCTGCTCGGCCAGCGACAGGGCGCCGGCGAGCGGATGGACGTCGACATCCGACCCGACGGTGCCCTCGAGCGCCTGCTTGGTGCGCATGATCTCGCCGATGCCCGGCAGGAACACGAGCACGTCGCCGGGTTCGTCACGGAGCGCCTGCTGCACGGCAGCAGCGGTCGCGGCCTCGATGCGGTCTCGTCCGCGGCGCGGCAGCCATCGCACGTCGACCGGGTGCATCCGGCCGTCACTGGCGACGACCTCGACATCGGGGAGCACCGACGTCAGTGCGGCGGTGTCCGGAGTGGCGGACATGGCGACGATCCGGAGATCCGGACGGAGCGTGGCCGCGGCGTCGAGCGTGAGCGCGAGGCCCAGGTCGGTGGTCAGATTGCGCTCGTGCACCTCGTCGAAGATGACGACGCCGACGCCTGGCAGCTCGGGATCGTTCTGGAGCCGGCGGGTCAGGATCCCCTCGGTGACGACCTCGATGCGCGTCGACCCGCTCAGTCGTCGCTCGTCGCGAGTCTGGTACCCGACCGTCGAGCCGACCGGCTCGCCGAGGAGGTCGGCCATGCGCCGGGCCGCGGCTCGGGTGGCGAGCCGGCGTGGCTCGAGCACGACGATCCGCTGACCCGCCAGCCACGGCTCGTCGAGGAGCGCGAGGGGCACGAGCGTCGTCTTGCCGGCTCCCGGCGGGGCCACCAGCACCACCTGGCGTTTGGCGGACAGCGCGCGGCGGATCGCGTCGAAGGTCTCGACGACCGGGAGGTCGGGGAGGTCGGGACGGCGCTCGCTGGCGGCCACGCTCAGCCGAGCGCTGGCGAGCCGGCGAACGGGCCCGGATCGCCGGGGGCGGGAATCGTCGGTGCCCGCCAGCTCGTGGTGGCCGCGACGGCCTCGGCGACCTCGCGCCATTCGTCGGCGTTCCACCCCTCGGCGATCGCGACGGCCTCGGCGTCGACCCGGATGAACACGAACGCCGGCAGTTGGGTGAGGCCCATCGCGGTCACGACCGAGCGGTCCGGGTCACAGAACACCAGGAACTCGTCGGCCAACGGGCCGAGGAATGTCCGTGTGTCCTCCGCTCGGGCGGTGACGATGAAGTTCACGCGGGCGTGCGAGCCCCGCAGCTCCTCGAGGATGCGCACGGCGGTCTTCAACAGCCACGAGCTCTCGTTCGTGTAGGGGTCGAGCACGACGCTGGCCAGGTGGAACGTGGTCAACCACTCCTCGAGATCACGTGGTTGACCGTCGAGGGGGGCGAGGGTGAGATCGGTCGGCAGTTTCGTCACCACGGGGCCGGATCGTAGCTGGGTGCCCCATCTGCGCCAGCATCACCTACCGTACGAGCGTGCATCCGATCGAGCATCTGCGATACGTCGCACGGGCGCGCGGTGCAGACGCCTCGGCCCTCGTTCGTGAGGCCGCCGTGGCCCTCGGGTCGCTTCGGGCCGATCCGGCGGGGCTGGTCGTCGCCTGTCGCCGGATCGTCGAACGGCACCCTGATGCGGGCCCGTTGTGGTGGCTGTGCGCCCGCCTGCTCACCGCCGACGACCCGAACAGCCTCGCCTGGGAGCTCGCCGACGAGATCGAGGACGACCGGACGCCCAGGGCGGTCGCCGCCGCACTGCCCGACGAGGCCACGGTGCTGACGATCGGCTGGCCCGATGTCGCCGGGGCCGCACTGATGCGGCGAGGCGACGTCACCGTGCTGTGCGCCGACAGTCGTCACGAAGCCTCGTCGTTCATGCAGCGCCTCGAGCGCTACGACGTCGAGTGCGAGCCGATCCCTGCCGAGTCGCTGGCGCGCGCGGCGTCGATCGCGGACGTCGTGTTGGTCGAGGCCGTGGCTGCGGCGCCGTCGCGTGTGCTGGCCCCCGTCGGGTCGCACGTCATCGCTGCCGTGGCCCGTTCGGTGGATGTCCCTGTGTGGTTGGTCGCCGGCATCGGCCGCCGCCTGCCGATCGAATACGTCGACGCGATCGCCGAGCGTGTCGTGCGCGAGTCGGCGGTCTGGGATCTCGACGTCGACGATCTCCCGGTCGGCCTCGCGACGCACGTCGCCGGTGCCGAGGGTCTGAGCGACGACGTCGACTCGGCGCTGCGCCCCGACGTTCCGTGCGCGCCCGAGCTGCTCAGAGCGAGTCCGTTCTGACGAACCACCACTCGGCGACGGGCCGATCGATCGGTCAGAAGCCCTGGTGGGCGGGCGGGTAGCCCGTGAGCTCCTCGATCACCGCCTCGGCCTGGGCCTTGCGCGGCTCCATGACGTAGATGCGCGCCATCGGCTCTCGGGCGCCGAACCGGAGGTGCGAGGTGAAGTCCTCGCTCATGACGGCGGGGATCTCCCGCTCCCACAACTCGTGGAGCACGAGCTGGGCCTGCCACATGGGGAGCCAGGCAGCCTCGGAGGTCCGCTCGGGGTCGGGCGGCCTGGGCGGGTGCTTCCCGAACGCCCAGTTGAGGAAACCCATACGACAACAGTAATCGCCGGGTGCGGCCGCCGCTGCTCGTGCTCGGAGCGCTCGTGAGCAGCTGGGGTCTGCGGGCGAACGAACGGCTGGGCTCCCTCGCGCGCCGGTAGCGTCGGGTCGATGAACCGGCGGGTCGTTCGGCTGAGTGTCGTGGTGCTGCTCACCGCAGCGGCCTGCAGCTCGGGCGACGACGACGCCGGCGGGTCGGTCGAGGCGTGGTGCGCGGTCGCCGAGCGGATCGAGACCGCCGAGGACACGTTCGGCGACGAGATGTTCGACGAGGACGGCGCCCGGGGGGCGTTCGACGAGCTGAGTGCGATCCTCGCCGAGGGCCGCAATGTCGCGCCGGCCGCGATCTCGGGCGACGTCGACGAGATGGCCGACGCCGTCGATCGCTTCTCTGCGATCTTCGACGGCGTCGACTTCGACCTCGCCCGGGCCGACGACGATCAGCTGGCCGAGCTCGAGGCGCTGTCGTTCGAGCTCGACGACGCGTCTGCCGGCATCCGTGCGTTCAACGACGCCGAGTGCGAGCCGAGCGAGGCCGGGATCGCTGACGCAGTGAGTGGCACCGACGCCGCCGCCCCCGGGGCCGAGGGTGAGACGGCGTCGCCGGCAAGCACCGCGCCGCCGGCATTCTCCGGGGATGCCGACTCCCCCTGGTGCGTCGCCGCCAGGGACGTCGACATCACCGCCACGACCTTCGCGGCGGCGATGACCTCCCCGCCCGACCAGCTCGAGTCGTTCGTGACCGACGCACTCGGGCTGCTCGAGGCAGCGCAGCCCGACGCGCCCGCCGAGCTCGCCGGCCCCGTCGACACCACGGTGTCCGGTCTCCGAGACCTCGACGCCGCACTGCGCGACGCCGGCTACGACCTGCTCGACGCCGACCTCACGGCCTTCAATGCCGCCGCCGGCGATCTGGTGGTCGCCGGCGAGGTGATCGAGCGCTACAACGTCGAGGTGTGCGGCGTCGAACGGGTCGCCGGCGCCGGCGATGCGGTCGAGGCCGGCGACGGCGATGTCGACGACATGATCGGCGGCTCGATCCGCCAGCAGATCCTCGATCAGTTCACAGATCTCGGATTCACCCAGGCAGAGGCCGAGTGCGTGCTCGGCGAGATCGATGTCACCGACCCCGACCTCACCGAGGACTTCGGTGCATTCGCCGACGCGTTCGCCGCGTGCGGCGTCGACGTCGCCGACGACGCCCTCGTCGACGCCGATCTCGTCCAACAGTTCGCCGAGGACCTCACGGCCGAGCAGGTGAGCTGCCTGGTCGACCGGCTCGACCTGTCCGATCCCGCCCTGCTCGACGACCCGGTCGCGATCGCGGGCGTCCTCACCGAGTGCGGCGTCGACGTGTCCGCCCTGTTGGCCGGATGACCCGCCAGGATGGTGTGATGAGCCGATTCGATGCAGTGCTGTTCGATGCGGGCGGGGTGCTCGTGCTGCCCGACCCCACCGTGCTCGTCCCACTGCTCGCTCCGCTCGGCGGCTCCGAGCGCGTCGACGATCATCGGCGCGCCCACTACGCGGCCATGGCGCGCAAGTCGCTCGTGGGCTCGGCCGAGCGTGACTGGGACTCGTACAACGACGTGTACGTCGCCTCGGTCGGCGTGCACACGGCCGAGCTCGAGCACGCCGCAACGCTGCTCGACGCCACCCGGAGCGCCCATCTCTGGCGGTGGGCGATCCCCGAGACGGTCGCCGCGCTGGCGGCCCTGGCTGCCGCCGGCGTGCCGATGGGCGTGGTCTCGAACGCCTCCGGTCAGATCGAGGACCAGCTGCGGCGAAGCCGGATCTGCCAGGTCGGAGACGGCGACGGCGTTCCGATGCGGGTCGTCGTCGACAGCCACGTCGTCGGTGTCGCGAAGCCCGATCCGGCGATCTTCGACCACGCGCTGCCGCACTTCGACGGCTTCAGCCGTGATCGGGTGCTGTACGTCGGCGACTCGGTCACGATGGACATCGGCGCCGCCACGGCGGCCGGCCTGCATCCGGTGCTGATCGACCCGTACGACGACCACGACAGCGCCGACTTCGAGCGCATCCGTGCCGTCGGCGACATCGTCGACTGGTTCTGAACGTTACAGATGGTGTCAGACACCATCTGTAACGTCGGGTCAGGCGGTGAGGCGCCGCGCGATCACCTTCAGGCACAGTGTCTCGTCGGCGCCCTCGAAGATCGAGAGGACCCGGGCGTCGACGAACAGACGGCTGACCTCGTACTCCTCGGCGTAGCCGAACCCACCGTGGATCTGCAGCGCTTCGCGGGCCACCCACTCGGCGGCCTTGCAGACGTAGGCCTTGATCATGCTGGCCTCCATCGCGCCCTCGTCCCGGGCCATCATCTGGCCGACGGCGTAGGCGAACTGGCGGCTGGCCTGGATGATCATCGCCATCCGTCCGAGCTTGGCCTGCGTGAGCTGGTACTCGATGATGTTCGAGCCGAAGACGTTGCGGTTCTCGGCGTACTCGACCGCTGCCTCGTACGCGGCCTGCATCACGCCGACCGCCCGCGCCGCCGTCTGCAGCCGGCCGTTCTCGAACCCGGCCATCTGGAGGTAGAAGCCCTTGCCGAGCCCGTCGTCGCCGCCGACGAGGTTCTCGGCGGGCACCCACCAGTCCTCGAGCGCGATCTCGTAGGAGTGCATGCCGCGGTACCCGATCGTGTCGATCGGGCGGCCCTCCATCTTGCCCACGCGCTCGGCGCCGTCGACGGTCACCGGATCCTGGCTGAACTGGAAGCCGTGCGCCTCGCCGCGCGGCTTCGGCACGATGAAGAGGCTGAGGCCGCGGTGGCCCTTGCTGCGGTCGGGATCGGTGCGGGCGAGCAGCGCCAGGGCTTCGGCGCGGGCGCCGAACGTGCACCACGTCTTGACGCCGTTGATCACGTAGCCGTCGGCGCCGTCAGGACCGGTCGCCGGGGTCGCGGTGACCTTGATGCCGGCGACGTCGGAGCCGTAGTCCGGTTCGGTCACGGCGACAGCGGGCATCACCTCGGCGGCAGCCAGCTTGGGCAGCCACTCGAGCTTCTGCTCCTCGGTGCCGCCCTTGACGAGGGCACGGGTGAGGATCTCCGGACGCGTGATCAGCGAGCCGCCGATGCCGAGGCTGGCCCGGCTGAGCTCTTCGGTGGCGACCACCATCGCGGTGTACTCGTCATCGCCGCCCTCGCTGAACCCGCCGTAGTCGGCCGGCACGGACAGCCCGAACGCACCGATCTCGGCGAGCCCGCTGACGATCTGCTCCGGCACGTCGCCGTTCGTGCGGTGCACGTGCTCGGCGTGGGGGGCGACGACGTCGGCGGCGAACGCCCGGAACGTGTCCTGCACCATCTCCATGTCGTCGTTGAGATGGCGAGGACCCGGCGTCGTGGCGAGCGATGCGAGGAACTCGGGATCGCGGTAGCGGGCGACGAAGTCGCTGGCGATCGATGCCGAACCGACGCCCCACAGCGTCTCGCGGCCGATCAGCTTGGTGCTGAGATCGTGGATCGCGTCGGCCGCGAAACCACAGGTCAAGCGGGCTTCGACCTCGCCCTTCGCGCCGTAGTCGAGCAGACCTCGCGCCGTGGTGATGCCGGCACCGGCGTGTGCGAGCTCGTAGGCGAAGACCTGTTGCTGGTCCGGGCCGCCGAGCTCGGTCAGCCGCGTGATCGCAGCGGCGATGACCTGCTCGGCCTCGGTGAGCGCGGCGGCCGCCGCGTCGAGGTCGCCGGCGAGTGCTGCGCCGGATGCGGGGGAGGCGCCACTGGCCGCGCCCGTGGCGTTCGCGTCGATGATCGTGTCGGCCATGGGTCCAACTTACCGCGCAGTAACCGTGCACCGCCTGGTCGAGTCGAGCTGCCAACCTGTGACGCATGGCGAGCGTGTGCGTGTTCTGCGGGTCCAACGACGGTGCCGACCCGGCGTTCCGATCGGCGGCGAGCGAACTGGGCGCCGCACTGGCCGGCGGCGGGCACCGATTGGTCTACGGCGGCGGCCGTGTCGGGCTGATGGGTGCGGTGGCCGACGCAGCGCTCGCAGCCGGCGGCGAGGTGCTCGGCTTCATGCCCGAGGCGCTGGTCGAGCGCGAGATCGGCCACAACGGGCTCACCAAGCTGCTGGTCACCGACTCGATGCACACCCGCAAGGCGGCCATGGCCGATCATGCCGACGGCTTCATCGCCTTGCCCGGCGGCTTCGGCACGCTCGACGAGGTCGTGGAGATCTTGACCTGGAACCAGATCGGCACGATCGCGAAGCCAGTTGCGTTCCTCGACGTCGACGGCTACTTCGGCTCGCTGTTCCGCTTCTTCGACGACGCGGTCTCATCGGGACTGATCAACGACATGCACCGCTCGATGGCCCAGCGCGCCGAGACGATCCACGACGCGATCGGCATCGCCACCGGCCCGGCTCCCGGCAGCCCGAGCAAGTGGACCGATCCCTCGGTCCGCTGAGCGGATCAACCGCGTTGATCGAGCAGCCAGTCGCTGATCTGCTGCACGAAGGCGTGGAGCTGCACCACGTCGTTCAGTGAGTCGAGCACGACCTGGTCGTCGACTTCCACGTACTGGTGCACGAGCACGTTCCGGAACCCGACGCCGCGAGCGAGGCTCGCCGCCAGGTCCTCGTCGATGACGCCGTGCGCGCCGAGCGACCGGATCGCGGCTGCGTTCGTGTCGGGTGCGGGGTGGCGCTCCGACGAGGTGATGTGCTGGGCGACGTCGATGCAGCCCTCGATCGCCGTCACGAACAGGTACTTCACGCCGTCGAGCCACAGCTCGTGACGGTCGCCCACGGGCGTCTTGGCCGCTCGATCCAGGCGAGCCGCTCGATCCCCGACGCTCCGCAGGAGCCGCGCGACGCGGCCCTCATCGACCATGGGCGGCCGCCTCCAGGAAGTCTCGGTGTGCGCGCTCGAACCGCGGCCGCTCGTCCAGCCAGATCTTGCGGGTGTCGGCGACCCAGCGCACGCGGGCGGGCGGATCGTCGTCGAACAGCAGCTCGCCCTCGAGCGCGATCCGGCCGGCGAGCTCGAGCGGCGCGCCGTTCAGTACGACGAGGTCGACCTGGTCGGGGAGTGCGACATCCCAGGAGTCCGGTGGATCGATCGCCCACCATGCGGCGACGTCGAGGTCCGACCCGGGCCGGGCGTCGCCACGCGCTCGGCTCCCGAAGACGAGTGCGAAGGAAGCGCCGGCGGCACGCAGGGCGCCGATCACCTCACCGGGAACGTCGTCGGCCACCACGCGCGCCAGTGTAGGAGTGGCGGCGCTGGGAGTCTCGTGGGCGGTCGCGGCCCCGCTCGATCGCAGACGGAGCGAGACGAATCACCACGAGGTCGCGATGTGCGGCCAGCGTTGCCGCCCGTCGATGCGGAGGTGGACGGACCCGAGCGTGCGCTGAGTCGGCCGGTCAGTCCTGGCAGGCCGTCGTGGCGTCGGCGATCGCGCTGTCGTCGATGACGACGCCGTGGTTCGCGGTGACGCCGCCGCCGGACGTTCCGGCCGGCGAGTCGGCGACGAGCACCAACTCGGCCGGCCCGGCCGTCGTCGTCTCGTCGACCGACTCGACGACGAGCGGACACGGTGCCATGTCGGCGTCCATCAGGCTGCGGTCGACGAAGGCTGGGACCCGGACGTCGCTTGCGCCGATACGTCGAGATCGCCGTCGTTCCTGGAGGACTGGCCGCCCTGCGGCACGAACCGCGTGATCGTGCCGAACTGGTCGAACTCGGCGAGCAGCGGGCCGAAGTACCAGCTCGTGATGTCGGGGTTGCTCGCAGTGATGGTGGTCGGCCACGAGTGCTCGCAGATCGTGACGTCCGGAACGGGGGCCGACACATCGATCTCGCACAACCGCCCGACACCACCGGCGACGACCATCGTCGCGTCGAGTTGGCGCCAGATCGGCCCGGAGAACGAGAGTGTCGGCAGGACGTCGAGCGTCAAGAGGTCGGTCGGTACCTCGAACGCGCGGAACGCGCTCGGCGCCGACGGCCGCTCGGGGTCGCCGGGGACGCGAGTCGCCGTCGAGCGCGCGATCTCGACCTCCTCGCCGCTGACGACGCCGGCCCAGCCCACCAGGTCCCGAGTGCGGCCGCCGTTGATCGCCCGGCCGTGAGCGTCCCACTCGATGCCGATGCCGCCGAACACCGTGCCGTCCTCGTTCGCCGCGACGAGTCGTGCCAGACCGGTCACGCCGCCCTCGTCCTCCTCGCCGGTCACGTCGACGATGGCGTCGAGCACCGACACCGTGCCGTCGTCGTGGGCATTGAGCCAGAACACGCCGACCTGGGTGATCGCCAGCTGCGGCTCGCCGACCGGCGGGAGCGGCACGGTGACACCGGTCGGAGTCAGCTCGACGGGCACCGCGGACCGGTCGGCAGCCGGCTCCCCCGCTCCGACGTCGACGGTGATGCGGACGGCGTCGATGTCGTACACGTCGTCGGCGGGCATGTCGATCACGATCTGCTCACCGAGGGCCGACCGGTCGACCGCCACCACGTAGACCCACGAGAGCAGCGGGTCGTCGCAGGCGGAGGACAGTTCTTCGAACACCGGCCGCCAGACGACGCCGTCGACCTCGAACCGCGTCAGCGTGTCGGCGCACGCGTTGTCCGGGCGTGTCATCACCAGCGCGATGTGCCGACCGAAGTCGATCGCCGGCGCCTCGACCCCCGGGTCGAAGGTTTCCCAGACGTGCTCGTAGAGCTCCTGGTCGGTCGCCGCATCGACCTGGCCGAACGCCGCCGTCGTCTCCGTTGCGAGGAGCACCTCGAACTCCGAACCCGGCTCGATGGGGCGCACGGTGTGGCCTGTGTCAGCGTCGGTGACCGCCGGCAGGGACTCGTCACCGTTCCGGGCGATTGCCCAGATGCCGACGACACCACCGACCACGAGGAGGCAGGCCGCGGCGGCGAGCCACCCACGACCGACGTTCCGGCCTCCGGAACGCGAGCGTTCGAAGAGCGTCTCGCTGGCGGCCACATCGACACGCGGGGCCAGTCGTTCGAGCTGCCGGGTCAGATCGTCAGGCATCGGGGCCCTCCTCGAGGAGCGAACGCAGCCGGGCACGGGCATCGTGGAGGTTCGACTTCACGGTGCCGGGCGAGACGTCGAGGGTCGCGGCGACGGCATCGACGGGCAGATCGGCGAGGTAGTGGAGGCAGACGGTGGCGCGCATTCGATCGGGGAGCGCCGCCACCGCTCGCCGCAGGTCGAGCAGGTCGGCGGTGAGGTCTCGCTCGGCCACCGGGCGGACGGTCGCCAGGATCTCGCGCCGGCGGCGCCGGTTCCGGCGCCGGTTCAGCAGCCGGTTGAGGGCGACCCGCCGCACCCACGCCGCCGGATCGTCGAGCCGACCGACCCGCTGCCAGTCACGGTCCGCTGCGACGAACGCCTCTTGCACGGCGTCAGCGGCATCGACGGGGTCGAACGCGACACCCAGCGAGCGGACGAGCCGCTCGTACTCCTGGGCGAACAGCCCGCTCACGTCGGCGATCGCCGGCACCTCGGTCATCACACTCCTGACACCCGCCGGCGACCGATGAGGTTGGGTGGGGCGACGCGCATACCAGCTAGCTTCGCCGCTCGTGCCGGTCTTGCTCGGGCTCCTCGCCTCGCTGTGCATCGGGACCTCCGACTTCCTCGGCGCCCGCACCGCCGGCCGGACCACGCCGTTGCAGACGACGACGGCTGCGTTCCTCGGTGGCGCGGTCATGGTCGCGGTCTACTCGCCGCTCCTCGGCAGCCCGTCGCAGCGCGACCTGTGGCTTGGGGCCGCCTCCGGCGTCGCAGCGTTCATCGCGCTCACGACGCTCTGGTGGGGGTACTCGCGGTCGAGCATCGGCGTCGCAGCACCGATGGCGGCGGTCGTGTCCACCGTGCTGCCCGTGTTCTACGACGCCGCGCGAGGCACCTCGCCCGGCACGATCGGTTGGTGCGGCGTCGCGATCGGCGTCTCGGCGCTCGTGCTCACCTCGTGGGCGCCGGGCAGCAAAGACGTGGTCGGCGGCATCGTGCTCGGCGGCCTGGCGGGTGTGGCGTTCGCGGCGATGTTCCTGATCGCGGTGGCGTCCTCGGAAGACGCCGGTACCTGGCCGGTCGTGTCGCAGAGGGCGACGGCGTTCGTCGTCGCCGTCGCTGCCGGCATCGCAACCGGGCGGCGGCCGTTCGCGGACCTGGCATCGGTCCGGTGGAGCGCGCTGGCCGGTGCGTTCGGCGCGACCGGCGTCGCGGCGGTCGTGTACGGCGGCCAGCGGGGCCCGATCGCACCGGTCGTGGTCGCCGGCTCGATGTACCCCGCCGTCGTGATCGCCCTGGCGTGGATCTTCCTCCGTCAGGCGCTCGCCGGGCGGCAGGTCGTCGGTCTCGCGGCTGCGCTGCTCGGTGTCGCCCTGATCGCCGCCGACTGACGCCTGCTCGGAGGAGCCTCCGCGACGTCACACCGGGCGTTGACCCTGGCAAGATCGAATCCGGTCATGCATCCTGATCGAACGTTCCTGGACCGCCGGCGCTTCCTCGTGCTCGGTGGTATGGCGGCGGTTGCCGCGGCATGCTCGTCGTCCGACGACGATGCCGTCTCGGCTCCCACCGAGACGGACGACGGCGCTCGATCCAGCGCGCCGACCGCGCCTGCCGAGACGTCGCGGGCGACCACGGCAGCGTCGCCGACCACGAGCTCGGCCGCTGCTGCCGATGCGGATGAGCCGGGTCCGACCACGGCGAGCGCCAGCGCGCTCGATCCGTTCACCGCGGCCGACTTCGAGACGCTCGGTGTCTGCGCGCTCCTGGCCGACACGACGGCGGGTCCGTTCCCGAACCGAGAGCGGCTCGACCGGCGCGACGTCACCGAGGGCTACCCGGGTCACCCGCTCCGGCTCGGGCTCCGGGTGATCGACGCTGCGTGCGAGCCGGTTCCCGGCGCCGCCGTCGAGATCTGGCACGCCGACGCCACGGGCGACTACAGCTCGTACCAAGACGGCGGCACCGGCAAGGACGAGGGCGAGGGCACGGCGTTCCTGCGCGGCCTCCAGACCGCCGGCGACGACGGCATCGTCGAGTTCCTCACGATCTATCCCGGCTGGTACCCGGGCCGCGCCGTCCACATCCACCTGAGCGTGCACGTCAGCGGCGACACCACGCTCACGAGCCAGTTGTTCTTCGACGACGGCTACACCGAGCAGGTGTACGCGTCGGCGCCGTACGACGAGTTCGGGCCGCCCGACACGCCGAACGGCCGCGACGGCATCGCCGGCCCGGCGATCGCCACCGGAGGCCTGCTCGCGCTCGCGCCGGGCGCGACATCGGCGGGCGTCGGCACCGTGGGGTTGGCGAACCTCGGCGTCACCGCCTGATCGGCGCCGGCTCACGCCGAGCTGGCGGCCTCGGTCGGCTGGGTGACGTCGTTGTCGTGATCGCCGTCGCCCAGTGGCACACGCCCGATCCGTTCGACCGCGAGCGAGACCGCGATCCCCACGATGACGCCGCGTTCGACACGCGGCGCGGTTGCCAGCGTGGCGGCGAGCGTGGCGGCACCGACCAGGAGGTGCGGCGTGCCCCGGTGGCGGAGGTCCCACAACCCGCGCAGGTTGATCAGCTTCGCGACCGCACCGATGACGATCGCGCCGAGGATGGCCTGCGGGAGGTCGCGCAGCACGGGTGTCAGCGGGAGGGTCAGCAACACGAACGCGCCGGTGATCGCGCCGGCCCACGCGCTTGTGGCGCCGGCCATCCGGTTCAGCGAGCTGCGCGAGAACGAACCGCCCACCGGGAACGCGCCCGACACGCCGGCGGCCAGGTTGGCCACACCCTGGGACACCATCTCGCGGTTGGCGTCCCACGGCTCCCTGTCGAGCCGGGCGAAGGTCCGGGCGATCGATGCCGGCTCGGCGAACCCGACGAGCGCGATGGCCAGCGCTGGCACGATCAGATCGGCCGTGCGCGACCAGGGGAACTCGACGCCGAGCGAGATGAAGCCGCCGTCGAGCTCGCCGACGATCGATCCGCCGTAGCCGGAGGCCGAGCTGATCACGAGGCCGACGACCACCGCGGCGAGCACGCCGGGGAACAACCGGTGCAGGAGCCTCCCGCCGAAGATCATCACCAGCGTCATCGCCGCGAACAGCATCGCCGTGAGGCTCCACCGCCCGGGATGCGCGAGCGCGTCGAACGCGTTGTGGAGCACGCCGCCGCGGTCGGGGTCGACGTCGAAGGCCTTGGGGAGCTGCGACGACAGGATCAGGATCGCGGCGGCCGTCGTGAAGCCGACGAGCACCGGTGGCGAGAGCAGGTATGCGACCCGGCCCAGCCGGCCGAGGCCAAGCAGGACGCGCATCCCGCCGACGAGGAGCGCCAGCAGCGCCGCCATCTCGATGTACTCGGCCGACGACTCCGTGGCGAGCGGCGACAGCGCACCGAACGTCAAGAGCGCCGTGAGGGCCACCGGTCCGGTCTGCAGATAGCGCGAGGACACGAACAGCGCGGCCAAGAGCGACGGGAGCGCGGTCGCCCACAGCCCGTACTGGGGCGGCATCCCCGCAAGCTCGGCGTACGCCAGCGACTGCGGAATCGCGACGAGCGCGACCGACACCCCGGCGATCACGTCGCCCGTGCTCGGACGACCGAACCGCTGCATGGTCGCGACGCTAGTCACGGTCGCGCGCCGGCCCGCGGCCGCCGGGTCGGATACCGTCCGTGCATGACCCTCCGGGATCATGTCGACGCGATCTTCGGACGGCCCGCCGAACACGGCATCTCGCTCGCGATGGTGGTGGTCCGCGACGGCGAGATCGTCGCCGAACGCTACGGCCACCAGCCCGACACCGCGTTCGGTCCGGGGGAACCAGTCGACGAGACCACGACGCTGATCTCCTGGAGCACGGCCAAGTCGATGACGCACGCAGCCGTCGGCCTGCTCGTCATGGACGGCCTGGTCGATCTCGACGCACCCGCTCCCGTACCGGAATGGGAGGGCACTCGGAAGGCGGGCATCACATGGCTCGACCTGCTCGAGATGCGCCCCGGCCTGCGCTTCTTCGAGGACTACGTCGACGAGCACCAGTCCGACTGCATCGCGATGCTCTTCGGAGACGGACACGCCGATCACGCCGCCTACGCCGCAGCGCTGCCGCTCGACCACGAACCGGGCACCGTCTGGAACTACTCGTCCGGTACGACCAACATCGTCACGCGGGCGCTCGGGGGCATCGTCGGCGGCGGCCGCGACGGCATGGAGGCGTTCCTGCGCAACCGCCTCTTCGAGCCGTGCGGCATGAGCTCGGCGACGCCCAAGTTCGACGATGTCGGCACCTGGGTCGGTTCGTCGTACGTCTACGCGACCGCCCGGGACTTCGCCCGGTTCGGCGAGCTGTACCGCAACGACGGCGTGACCGCCGGCGGTGACCGCATCCTGCCAGAGGGCTGGGCCGACCACGGCCGCACCGTCGTCGCCCACGACCCCGCCGAGCCGGTTCCGGGTGGCTTCGACTACGGGCGCCACTGGTGGATGTGGCCCGCGTTCCCGGGGTCGATCGCTGCGCATGGCTTCGAGGGTCAGTACATCGTCGTGGTGCCCGATCGTGCGCTGACCGTGGTCCACCTCGGCAAGACCGACGCCGACGTGCGCCACCACCTGATCGCAGCGATCGTTGACCTGATCCACGCCGCCGCGTCGACGCCGTAGGCTGGTCGGTGGTCGTACCTCCCGACCGTTGGACGATGACCGAATCCGCTGCCGCCGACGCGACCAACGCCCCGGACCCGTTGTTGCCCACGGGCGAGTTGCCGGTGACCGAGCGCGAGCCGGCGGTCGCGGAGTCCAAGCCGAGATGGCGGCCGACGCTCAAGGTCCTCTTGTTCGTGGCGGTCATCTACTACTTCGTGATCCCGCTGATCCCGAACTTCCGCAACGCATGGTCGGAGTTGCAGCGGGTCGAGCCGGTCCTGCTCGTCGTCGGATTGGCGCTGGAGATGATCGCCCTGTACTGCTACGCGCCGCTCATGAAGGCGGCGCTCGGCGAGGCCGGCGAACCGCTGTCGCACTGGCGGCTGTACCGGATCCAGATGAGCACCCGGGCGCTGTCGAGCATCGTGCCGGGCGGCAGCGCGGCCAGCTCGGCGCTCGGCTACCGGCTGATGACGTTGTCGGGGGTGTCCGGTGCCGACGCCGGGTTCGCCCTCGCAACGGTCGGGCTCGGTTCGGCGGTGGTGCTCAACATGATCCTGTGGTGCGGGCTGATCGTGTCGATCCCGATCCGGGGCGTGAACGCGATCTACGGAACCGCCGCGCTGGCGGGCATCCTCGTCATGGGGCTTGCCGGCACGCTGGTGTTCGGTCTGATGGAGGGCACCGAGCGCTCCGAACGCATCATCCGCTGGATCGCCCGGAAGCTGCGCCTCGACGACGAGAAGGCGGCCACGGTGCTCCACCGCGTCGCCGAGCGGCTCGAACAGCTGCTCAGCGATCGTCGGCTCCTCGGTCGGGTCGCGTTCTGGGCTGCCCTCAACTGGCTGTTCGACGCGGCCGCGCTCTGGATCTTCCTGCGGGCCTTCAACGTGACGATGGACGTCGACGCGCTGATCATCGCGTTCGGCATCGCCAACGTGCTTGCCGCGATCCCGATCACGCCCGGCGGCCTCGGCTACGTCGACGGCGGCTACGTGGCGATGCTCAGCGGCTTCGGTGCCTCCGTGCGGCGCGCCACCCTCGGCGTCGCGTCCTACCGGTTCGCCCAGTTCTTCTTCCCGATCCTGCTGGGTGGGGTGTTGTACCTGTCGCTCCGGGTGGGTCCGTGGTCGATCGAGCGGCGTGAGCGCCTGATCCGGCTGCGCGACCTCGCCGAGGAAGAGACCCGCCGTGGCGAGTCGTCGATCGACTTCCAGTTGCGCTTCCCGACTCGCGACGACACCGGTGAGCTGATCCGGCGGCCGCCGACGACGATCGAGCGCCATCAGGAACGGTTCCGTCGCTGGCGCCGCAACCGCAAGCAGTGAGCGCGGTCGCGGACGTCGACGGCCTGACGGCGGACGTGCTCGCCTGGGGCCTGCCACGCCTGCGCGATCTGCCGTGGCGCCGGACGCGGGACCCCTGGGCGGTGCTCGTCAGCGAGGTGATGTTGCAGCAGACGCAGGTCGCTCGGGTGGTGCCGAGGTGGGAGCGGTTCCTCGAGCGGTTCCCGACCGTGGCAGCCTGCGCCGCCGCCCCGCTGGCCGACGTCCTCCGCGAGTGGCAGGGCCTCGGGTATCCGCGGCGGGCGCGCAACCTGCACGCAACGGCGGCCCGGGTCGATGCGCTCGGCGGCTTCCCGCAGACGCTGGAGCAGCTGTTGGAGCTGCCCGGCGTCGGGCCCTATACGGCGCGGGCGTTGCTGGCGTTCGCGTTCGAGATCGACGCGGCCGTCGTCGACACGAACATCGCCCGCGTGTACGCACGCGTGGCGGGCGAGCGGCTGACGCCCAAGCGCGTCCAGGCGATGGCCGATGCGGCATGCCCCTCCGGTGACGCCTGGGTCTGGAACCAGTGCCTGATGGACCTCGGCGCCGTTCTGTGCCGGCCCGAGCCCTCGTGTGTCGAGTGTCCGATCCGCACGAGATGTGCCTGGCACATCTCGCGCGGGGATGACCCGGCGATCGGGTCGAGTGGCGTCAGCGGCCGGCAGGCGCGGTTCGAGGGCAGCGACCGGCAGGCGCGCGGTCGACTGATGCGCGCACTCACCGAGGGCCCCGTCGAGCGCCGCGACGTCGCGGCGGTCATGCAGCGCGACGGCGCAGATGCGAGTCGCCTCGTACGGGCCCTCGTCGACGAGGGTCTCTGCGCCGACGACGGCGATCTCGTGCGACTGCCCGACTGACGCACCCGGGCGAGGATCCTCTGTCGTCGCAGCCTCGACCGGGTCGACGATGGGAGTGATTCGGCCGTGCCGGACATCGGGCACCTCGTGAAGTCGGGCCTTTCCGCCGGCATCGCCGTGCCGCTCTGCCTCCTGATCGCGGCGGCGGGGCGACGGATTCCCGGCGTCGCCCGTGTGCGCCAGCGGGTCGTCAGCCTGCTGTGATCTGGCCGACGATGTCGTCGAAGGCGGCGTCGGCGTAGGCGACCATCTCGTCGTCGGTGCGGTCCTGGATCGGGTGCGGCGTGAAGACGCGCGCCATCGCCGAGTAGCCGAGCGACTTGGACTGCGACTCGGCCGCGGTCACGAACTCGTTCGACGCGACGAACATCCCCGGGATGCCGCGGATCTCGAGGTCGCTGATGTCGTGCACACTGCACGACGTGCAGCTGCCTCAATCGGCAAGCGCTTCGATGACCACCTGACACTCGGTCGCGATCTGGTGGCGCAGGTCGACGGGTGCCGGCTTGGCGAACGTCGGCTTGCGGTAGCGCTTGACCTTCGCGCCGACCTCGGTCAGGCGCTGCTCGATCCGGTCGAGGAAGACGTCGCCGCGCGGCTTGGAGATGTCGAGCAGCCCGACGGTCAGCCCCGAGAGCGAGGCCGGGCGGGCGAGGCGCGCTCGCTCGGCGACGGTCTGCTCGCCGGTCGGGTCGAGAATCGTCTGTGCCATCGCTGCCCCCTTGCGCCGCTGATCAGTATCGCACTTCGCGGGTGACCGGCTTCGAACCCATCTCGCCGTTCACCCAGCCCGGGATCACCATCGAGAACAGGCCGGCGCCGCCGCCGCTGTACGCGAGCATCAGGCCGTCGGGACGGAACTTCGGCAGGTTGACCGGGCCATCTGCCGTGTCCGGCGCGAGGAAGCCGCTCGCCGACTGGGTCGGGACGCCCTCGGCGATCTCGCCGGCCCCGCGGGCGAGCTCGCCGATCGGCGTGGTGAGCCGCATGTGCAGTTCGAACAGGATCCGGTCGCGATCCCAACCGGCCTCGGCGAAGACCCTGGCGTGCTCGGGGCCCATGACGACGATCGCGTCGAAGGCCATGACGAGCTTGTGGTGGTGCATCGCCTGGAGCTGGTGGGCGAGCGAGTTGGCGAGGCTCTCGGGCGTCCGCGACAGCTGATCGACCATGCCCCTCGGTCCCTCGCCTGCGAACAGGGTGACGGCGTCGACGCCGGGATCGACGCCGTGTTGGCCGGCCAGCGTGCCGTAGGGCGAGTCGGCGTCGTTCTCGGCGAAGCAGAAGCTCAGCTTGCCGGGGTTGCCGTGTGCGGCGCGGTCGACCTCGCCGGGCCGGCCGCCGCCGATGTTGCGGATCACGAGCTGGAGCGCACGCCCGATGGTCGAGTTGGCACGGTTGCCCTGACCGAGCGCGTTGATGCCCGAGTTCATGCCGATCGCCCGCGTGCCGGGCCCGCTGCAGATCACGACGGGCCCGACCGGCATCGTCGTCGCCAGCAGCCCGTGCATGTTGAACTCGTCGTTGCACGCCGCCTCGACCGCCGTCAGCACCCACGGCAGGTACTCGGGGAGGCAGCCGGCCATCACCGCCGCGATCGCGACCTTCTCGACCGACGCGTGGACGAGGTCGGGCGGCACGGTCGCGACGATCTCGTCGGGAGCCCGTGACGTGCCGGTCAACATCGCCAGCACGCGCTCCTCGGTCGGCGGCACGACGGGAAGGCCGTCGCTCCAGCCGCGCGTGAACATCATCTCGACGGGATCCTCGAGCTCGGCGACCTCGATCCGCCGTGACCGCAGCACGCTGCCACCGTGTCGTGCCCGCAGCTCGTCGACGAGGTCCGGGTCGACGCTCCGCGAGCCGCAGCCGGGACGCATCGCCGGCAACCCTCCACCGAGGTCGTCGATGCCGGTGAACTCGCGCCACGCGTCACGCGACCAGCCGAACGTGCGGTCGACCTCGGCGCCGTCCTCGACCCGGATCAGCGTCGGCACGGTCTCGATGTCGTGGTGCCAGCTCACCCCGAGATCGACGTCGTGGATCGCCAGCGGGTCACCGGGGAACGCCGGATCGTCCTGGGTGTAGACGACGAGGTCGCGCGCTGCCGCGATCTCCCTGAGCGCCGGCACGATCGTCTGGCACGTCTCGCAGTCCCTCTTGACGATCGCCACGAGTCCGTCGGGCAGCGTCGGCTTGCTCATGGCCCGACGGTACCGGCCGGTCACGTGCCGGTCACGACCCGGGATGGACGACCGGGAAGCGCTCGTCGTCGAGGGCGTCCCCCGGCACCAGACCCGCAGGATCGAACGGCGGCGACACCTGCCAGGGTCGCTCGGCCCAGACCGCGTCGTCGCCGACCCATCGCAGGCTCACGGCTCGGCGTCGCGTCGTCGTCGACGGGTTGCCCGGCGCGTCGTGAAGCGTGCGGTAGTGGAACACGATCACGTCACCCGGGTCGGTGTCGAAGCTGACGACCCGGCGCCGATCGGGGTCCTCGGCGATCAGCGCATCGATGTCGGGCAGGAGCTCGTACCGGCCGCTCTCCGCGGCGTACGGCGTGTGGTCGACGAACTTACGCGGGATGAACCAGCGGTCCCAGCGGTGGGAGCCGGCGAGGAAGCGCATGGCGGTGTCGGCCGGCACCGGGTCGAGGGCGATCCACATGCTGACGCTCTGATCGCCGTCGACGCAGTAGTAGGGCTGGTCGTGGTGCCACGGTGTGCGCTCGGTGGCCCCGGGCTCCTTGACGAGCACGTGCTCGTGGAAGAAGCGGGCGGTCCGGGAACCCATCAGCTGCGAGGCGACCATCGCCAGGCTGCCCTCGCGGACGATCCGCTCGTACTCGGGCACCGACCGCCAGGTGACGTAGTCGCTCCAGAACCCATCCGACTCGTCGGGGTTCGTGTACCAGTGCGACCACTCGCTGGGGTGCGTGCGGTTGTGCTCGACGCCGGCGGCGAGCTCGTCGACCCACGACTCGGGCAACAGCTGCCGCAGCACGGTGGCGCCGTCGCGCCGGAACTCCTCGATCTCGAGATCGACGATCCTGGTCACGTAGCTACTCTCGCGCACCGCCGGTCCGTTCGGGCCACCAGTGCTTGGGGAGCAGGCGCTTCCCGTGGCCCGTGCGGTCGGCGAGCCGCAGGGCGAGCCGCGGCGCACGCGACGCGAGCTTCACCCACCAGCGGTTCGCCGGCTTCGAGTAATCGCGGTTGTACGGGCACACGCGGATGCAGAC
>JAAUYD010276188.1_pt1 | contig 24591 bp, 23 predicted proteins | sample 7278101 | NCBI WGS metagenome assembly JAAUYD01 (sample SAMN14350128, study PRJNA611818) | marine sediment metagenome | isolation source: surface marine sediment (0.6m) | place: French Polynesia: Moorea | collected 2018-08
CCCCTCCCGGACGACGAAAGGAAGGTGTCATGAGATTCATGCGTTCGAGCCCGCTCCTCACCGCGGCGGGCCCCGTCCTCTTCGGCGGTGCGTTCCTCGCACCCTTGATCGCCCAGTCCCTCGAGGCCGCGTCGATCCCGGCGCCCTTCGGTCTCGAGCCGCTCGTCTTCGGACTGGCCGTCGGGATCTCCCTCGGGTTCGTGGCCGCGCTTCGAGGTCGCTGGGTATGAGCGCCGTCGCCCCCATCGAGCCGACCCCGGGGCGCAGCGAGCGCGAGCTCAAGCGCGAAGAAGCCGCGATCGCCCGCAAGTACATGGGGCGGGTGCCCTGGGAGATGGTGGCCTGGGGACTCGGGAACTTCGTGCTCTGGCTCTCGATCTGGCCCCTGACCTTCGCCGGCATCCTTCCCCTGTGGGCCGCCTTCGTGCTCTCCACCGTCTCCATCACCCTCTGCTACCTGCCCTCTCACGAGGCGCAGCACTCGATCATCGCGACGGAGGGGAGCCCCCTGCGCTGGCTGAACGAGCTCGTCGGCCACGTGTCCACCATCCCCCTGCTGCTGCCGTACCGGATCGCGTGGATCACCCACAAGCAGCACCACGCCAACGCCAACGACCCGGAGCTCGACCCCGATCACGCGAACCAGGGCGACACCTGGTGGCAGGCCGCATGGAACGGCATCCAGGCGCGGCAGTTCGGCGCGGGCCACGGCTACAAGAACGCCCTCGCCCGGAGCGACGACCCGAACCTCGGCAAGGCACTCCGCGAGGGAACGATCCTCTCGCTCAGCTACTACGCGATCCTCGTGACCCTCGCCTGGTCGGGCCACGCCATCGAGGCGGCCCTCATCTGGTGGCTGCCCCGGCACATCGCCATGACCTACATCCAGGTCTTCCTCAGCTGGGCGCCGCATCACCCCATGGAGGAGACCGGGCGCTATCGCGACACCCGCGCCTGGCGCTCTCCGGTCGGGACGATCCTGTCCCTCGGGATGGAGTACCACATCGTCCACCACCTCTTCCCGAGGATCCCGCTGTTCCAGACGGGGCCGGCCTATCACGAGATGCGCGGGCTTCTCGACGAGCGCGGCTGCCGCAACGATCGGCCCGACTGATGGCGAAGCCCGACCTCACGGCCTTCGAGACGACCGAGATCCAGATGCGGATGGTCGTGCCCCTGCTGCGCGACCTGCAGGCGATCCTCGGCGAGGACGTCGTGATCGGTGCACTCGAGGAGCGCGTCCGACGCCAGATCGCGGCGGCTCGCGAGAACGCGCGCCGGGACGTCCCGTTCGAGAAGCGCACGAAGGCGATCGCGCGAGAGTTCGCGCGATTCGGCGCGGGCGACGTCCTCGAGTACGCGTCCGGGCGCAGGCCCGACGGAGGCCTCGCCATCGACGTGAGCGCCTGCCGCTACGCGGAGCTGATGGAAGAGCTGGATGCCCGCGATCTCGGGAGCCTCCTGCTCTGCGCCCCCGACGAGGCCGCCGCGGCCGCCGCGGGCACGCGCCTCGAACGGACGCAGACCCGGATGCAGGGCGCGAGCCACTGCGACTTCCGCTTCTGCGACGCTTGCACTGAAGCGTCGGCTCGCTGAGGTCCGAACCATGGCTCTCTCGTGCGTCCTCTGGGACTTCGGAGACACCCTGGCCGACCAGGACTGGATGCTCCAGGCCCCGACCGAGGTCCCCGAGTGGCCGGACGCCTGGTCTGCGGTGGCGCGAGGCGAGCTCGAGGACCGGTGGAACCGGGGCGAGGCGGACCTCGACGACGTCGTCGCAGAGGTGGCCCGGCGCCTTCCGATGTCCGAGGCGGACGTCCACGAGCACGTACGCTTCTGCTGCTCCCGGATCCGCTTCTTCGATCTTCCGCTTCAGATCGCCCGGGACTCCTCCCTTCCCCAGGCTCTCGTCACGGTCAATCCGGCGGGCTTCTCGGAGTGGGTCCTCGGAGCCCACGGCCTCACCGGGACCTTCGCGCCGATCGTCGTCTCGGGCGAGGAAGGCATCGTCGACAAGGGTGCGCTCTGCCAGATCGCGCTCGAACGACTCGGTCGTGACACGCGTCCTGGCTCCGCCCTCCTCATCGACAACCTGACGGAGTGCATCGAGTCGTGGGCGGCGCGCGGCGGCATCGGGTACCACTTCCGCGGCGAGTCCCAGCTGCGGGCCGACCTCGAGGGCCCGCTTCGGGAGCTGGCTGCGTCCCGCCGTCAGAACAGGGAGTGATGCTGCCCTCCGTCGATCACGATGTTCTGACCGACGATGAAGCGTGAGAGCGGGCTGCACAAGAGCGCGGCCATCGGGGCCATGTCGGCCGCCTCCGCGACGAAGCCGGCGGGAATCCTGTTGTGCTCCCGGAAGTGGGCCGTCACGACCTCTCGATCCGGCTCCAGGCCGAACGCCTCGGCGTAGGTCTCGAGCAGCTCGGCCGCACCCTCGGTCGCGAACATCCCGGGCAGGATGTTGTTGATGTTGACGCCGTACTGCGCCACCTCGCGGGACACGCTCGCCGTGTAGTTGATCAGGGCGGAGCGGGCCGGGCCGGACATGAGGCGCCACAGCATCGGGTTCTTCGCCGAGAAGGTGGCGATGTTGACGATGCGACCCCACCCCTTCTCCTTCATCACCGGGATGTAGTGACGCATGATCTCGATCGGCCCGATCAGGGCCGTGTCGATCGATGCGCGCCAGTCGTCCGGCGTGAGGTCGAGGAAGTCGCCGTTCGGGTTCGGCGGCTTGATGGTGATCGCCAGGATGTCGGGATCCGGGCACGCCTCGAAGAGCGCGCGGCGGCCGTCCTCCGTCGACGAGTCCGCGACGACCGGCGTGACCTTGGCGTCGTACTTCTGCGCGATTTCGCGGGCGGCATTCACCAGGCGCTCCTCGCGACGCGCGCTGATCACGAGATCGGCTCCCGCCTCGGCCAGGCGCTCGGCCGTGGCCCGCCCCATGCCGGCGCTCCCCCCGGCCATGATCGCCCGCTTGCCTCGAATCTGAAGATCCATCGCTCTGCTCCTTCGTTCGTCGGTGGCGACGTCGGGCTCGGCCCCGTCGCAGTCCGCGCCCGCTCAGGCCCTTCGCAGTCCATACTGGTCGAGCCGCCATCGCAGGGTCTCGATCCGATCCTGTCCGAAGAAGGGCTCGCCGCGCACCACCATCGTCGGCACGCCCCAATGGCCCGCAGCCTCGAGCCCTTCGTGGTTCTTCTCGATCTCCTCCAGCTGGTCGCCCCCGGCGATGGCGGAGTCGAGCTCGTCGAGATCGAGGCCCGCCGATGCCACGGCCCGGTGCAGGTGATCGCCCTCGTCCCAGCCGCGGGTTCCGCCCATGATCAGTCGCGACACGGCGGCCGCGAGCTCGAGGCCGCGGCCGCGGCGTTCGGCCTCCACCCCAAGCCGGCACAGCCGGAGGAGGAGCGGCTGCTCCTCGGCGACCTCGAAGGTCTCGTAGTCCTGCACCACGGGGTCGGGGCTCGGCGGGAACACCAGGTCCATCCCGAGGAACTCGCTGCGCCGCTTGCTGTCCCGGACGATGTAGAGGGAGGGCTTCCGATTCGACGCGTCGAAGACCGAAGCCTTGTTCCGGACGGCCAGCGGGAGCACGACCCGGAGCTTGACCTCCACGTCGTAGTCCTCCCGAAGCTTCAGCAGGTCCGGAGTGGCCAGGTAGGAGTAGGGACTCCGAAACGACCAGTAGGTGTCGATCACTTCGCTCATGCTTCCTCCTCGCCTCCGAAGGTCCCACGTCGAGCAGCCGTCCGGGAGGGCCCGATGCGCCAACGATTGGTCATTCGGGGCCAAAGCGGGTCGGCCGCGGCCTCAGCCCTCCGCGAGCGAGCGGCGGAAGCGCCCGGGCGGCATCCCGAACCAGCGTCGGCTGGCTCGCCCGAAGTTGGCGACGTCGCGGTAGCCGAGCCGGAAGGCGACGTCCGCGAGGTGCAGGTCGGGGTCGCGGAGCAGCCGCTCGGCCCGGGAGCGGAGGTGGTCGTCGCGGACCTCGCGGAAGCTCGTTCCGTGCTCGGCGAGGCGCCGAGTCAGCGAGCGGCGCGACATCCCGAGGGCCCTCGCGGCCTCCTCGATCGACATCCCGGCATCTCCCGCCGAGGCCAGGAGCTCCTCCACGTGGGCGACCACGAACTCGCGCCGGGCCAGCTGGCGCGTCCTCTCCTCGAGGCGCTCGAGCGAGATCCGGAACATGCTGGCATCGGCCATGGCGGAGCGGCGGCGAAGCCAGGCAGCGGGGAGTCGCATGGCGGTCCCGGGCCTCTCGAAGCGCACGGTGGTGCCGAGCTTCTCCTCGTAGGCGGAAGCATAGGCCGGTGCCGGGTAGTCGAAGTCGAAGGTCGCCCCCTCGATCGGCTCTCCGAGCACGGCCTCGACCATCTCCTTGCGCGCGACCGACGTCATCTCGAGGAGCGCGATGCGAACGCTCGCGTGCATGGGAAGCGCCTCGTCGAGGCTCAGCGAATAGATGCCGCGTTCCTGCCTGGCGCGGCGCGATCGGAAGAGCGGCATCCAGCCGGGACCGAAACGCTCGAGGACCGAGAGGCTCGTCCGGAGGTCGGGTGCCGTCACGAACGCGAACCCGAGCGCCCCGTGTATCGCGAGTCCCGGACCGGGCCCTCGGCGCAGCCCCCAGCCCGGCTTCAGCCGGCGGGTCGCCGTCCGGATCAGCTCGACCTGCTCGCCGACCGTGATCTCGTCCTGGCGCGCCGGGCCCCCACGCACGAACGCCGCCTCGATCGCAGGCTCGTTCGCACCCAGCATGCGCAGCATGACCCGCGCATAGGCGGGCGTCATGGGCAAGCCGGCGATCGAGGATTCCGCCATCCGAAGGCTCCGGGGCGGGATGGTCGCACAGTCGCCGGTCGCCCGCGGGCTCCTCCGAGGCAGACTGCGACGCGCCGTCTCAACACCTGCCCCGTCCGAAGGACACGAGCATCCAAAGCGCAGCGGTCGTATGCTGGCGCGCATGATGGAGCCCGGCACGAGCCTCCAGACGCTGGCCAACCTCGCCGAGATCGTGGGAGCCAGCACCATCGTCACCGGCCTCGTCTTCGGCGGCATCCAGCTGCGCCACTACCGGACCCAGCAGCGCAACGCCGTCGCCCAGAGCCTGACCCAGACCTTCTACAACCGCGACCTGGCCAACGCGATCGCCCTGCTCCAGAACGTGCCGGACGGGATCCGGCTCTCGGAGCTGCGCGCGCGGGGGCGGGAGTTCGAGGAGGCCGCGATCACGGTGACGACCTCGTTCGAGACCATGGGTCTCCTGGTCTTCAAGCGCATCGCCCCCTTCGAGCTGGTCTGCGACCTCTCGGGCGGGATCATCGTGTCGATGCTGCGCAAGCTCCGGACCACGACCGAGGAGCTTCGCCGGGAGCTCGACCAGCCCTCGTGGGGGGAGTGGTTCGAGTGGCTCGGAGACCGGATCGAGCAGGTGAAGGGCGAGCGCGAGCCCGCACATCTGCTGCACCGCAGCTGGCGACCCTAGGTCACGGAACGGATATCCCTTGTCGTCCGGAAGCCGCAGCGCGCGTCCCGAGGGCTACTACGAGCAGGGCCTGTGGCTCTACTCGGATGCCACGAGCTACGCGCCCGGCGACACGGCGACCTTCTTCGTATCGAGCCCGGTACCGCAGGTGCGCTGCCGCGTGGCGCGTGTCGGAGCCGACGAGTCGACCGTTCACGAGCAGGACGGCATCCCGGCGGGACACCACGCGACGCCCGCCGACGCCTACCGCGCCGGCTGCGGCTGGCCCGAGACCTTCGCCATCGAGGTGGGCTCCGACTGGCCGAGCGGCTACTACCGCGTCCAGCTCCACGCGGGCGAACTCGTGGCCGAGCACTTCTTCGTCGTGCGAGCGGCGAACCCGGGTACCGAGGCGAGTCACGTGCTCGTGCTCGCGACCAACACCTACCAGGCCTACAACTCCTGGGGCGGGCTCAACCTGTACGGCAACGACGCCGCGTTCGCTGACAGCGCCGACCAGCTGGTGAACCGGCCGGATCCCACGCCGGTGGTGGCCTGGGATCGCCCCTTCTCCCACTGCCTCCTGGCCGCACCCGTCCCCACGCGGCCTCCTTCGACCCGGCCGCGCGCCCTGGGCGATGGGCCCGGGCTGCCCGATGCGACGGTGGCGATGATCGGCGCTGGAGCCTCCGTCTGGGATCTGCCTGCGGGCTTCGTCAACAAGTGGGAGCACCACTTCGTGGCGTGGGCGGAGCGCGCGGGCATCGCCCTCGAGTACCTGGCGCAGTCGGACCTCGACCGAGATGCCGGGGTCCTCGCGCCCTACCCGTCCTACCTGAGCGTGGGGCACGACGAGTACTGGAGCTGGGAGGAGCGCGACGCCGTCGAGGGCTTCGTCGACGCCGGCGGGAGCGCCACCTTCCTCTCGGGCAACACGAGCTTCTGGCAGGTGCGTCACGAGCGCGATGGGCGCGAGATGGCCTGCTACAAGTTCCTCGGGCCGACCGACGACCCGGTGCTCGGGACGGACCGGGCCCGGCGCGTCACGAGCATCTGGTCCGACCCGCTGATCGGACGACCCGAGACGCAGATGACGGGCGTGACCTTCTGCCGCGCCGGCTACGCCCGCGTCGGCTGGGCCGGCTCGCGCGCCTCGGGCGGCTACACGATCTACCGGCCGGGGCACTGGTCGCTCGAGGGCACGGGGCTCGGCCACGGCGACGTGATCGGCGAGGAGTCGACGCTCGTCGGCTACGAGACCGACGGCTGCGCCTTCCGCCTCGACGGAGGGCTTCCCGTACCGACCGGCGAGGACGGCGCGCCCGTGGGCTTCGAGATCGTTGGCGTGGCGCCCGCCAGCCTGGGTGAGCCCGAGGAGACGCCGACGCCCGGCCTCCTCGGCCAGGCCGACGCGGACTTCGTCGCCGGCCGCCTCTTCGACGGCGACCGCGAACGCGCGATGCGGGGCCACGCCACCTTCGGAAGCTTCCGGCGGGGCCGCGGCGAGGTCTTCACGTCGGGCACTACCGAGTGGGCGTGGGCGCTCGGCGACCCGTTCGTCGAGCGAATCACGCGCAACGTGCTGAAGCGGGCGGAGCGCGCCCCGTAGAAGGGCCCGCTGCCCCACCCGGGTTCCCGAGCGGGGCAGTTTGACGCAGCCGGGAACCCCAGAGGGGCCGATCCGGGCCCCCAGGCGGCACGTACCTTGCGGAACCGAGCGCAGACCCGAGAGGAGCCACCCGTGACCGAAGCCACCCCGACCGCCGAGTCCAAGTCGTCCCCCGCCGAGCACTTCGACGTCCTGGTCGTCGGTGCCGGAATCTCGGGCGTCGGCGCGGCGTACCACCTGAAGCACCAGTGCCCGGACAAGAGCTACGTCGTGCTCGAGGCCTACGACACGTTCGGCGGCACCTGGCACATGCACCGCTATCCCGGCATCCGGTCGGACAGCGACCTCTACACCTTCGGCTACCGCTTCAAGCCGTGGTCGGGGCCGCCGATCGCCACCGGCGCCGAGATCCTGAAGTACATGAACGAGGTGATCGAGGAGAACGACCTCGACCGTCACATCCGCTACGGCCATCGCATCCAGTCGGCCGAGTGGTCGAGCGAGGACAACCTCTGGACGATCCACGCGACCCGGAAGGACACCGGCGAGCCCGTGCACTTCACCGCCAACTTCCTCTGGATGTGCCAGGGCTACTACCGCCACGCCAAGGGCTTCACGCCGGAGTGGGAGGGGATGGAGGACTACGAGGGCGAGATCGTCCATCCCCAGACCTGGCCCGAGGACCTCGACTACCGGGGCAAGCGCGTGATCGTGATCGGCTCGGGCGCCACCGCGGCGACCCTGATCCCGGCGATCGCCGGAGAGACCGAGCACGTCACCATGGTGCAGCGGTCGCCCACCTACTTCTTCCCGGCCCCGAACCGCAACGAGTTCGCGGACACCCTGCGGGCCATCGAGGTCGACGAGGAGACGGTCCACGACCTGACCCGGCGCAAGATCCTGCACGACCAGGCCGAGATCACCCGGCTCTCGCGCGAGCAGCCCGAGGACGTGAAGAAGCTCCTCCTCGCCGGCGTGCGCATGTATCTCGGGCCCGACTACGACATCGAGAAGCACTTCACGCCGCGCTATCGGCCCTGGCAGCAACGCCTCGCCTTCGTCCCCGACGGCGACATCTTCCAGGGCATCGCTTCGGGCAAGGCCTCCGTCGTGACCGACGAGATCGAGCGCTTCACGAAGAAGGGCCTGCTCATGAAGTCGGGCGAGGAGCTCGAGGCCGACATCATCGTGACGGCCACCGGCTTCAACCTGAGCGTGCTGGGCGACATCGACTTCACCATCGACGGCGAGCCCCTCGACTTCGCGAAGACGGTGACCTACCGCGGGATGATGTTCACCGGCGTGCCGAACCTGCTCTGGATCTTCGGCTACTTCCGGGCCAGCTGGACGTTGCGCGTCGACCTGCTGGCCGACTTCGTCTGTCGCCTGCTGAACCACATGCAGGCCAACGGCTACCAGCGGGTGGACGTGGCCCTGCGGGAAGAGGACCGGGACATGGAGCTCCTCCCCTGGATGGACCCGGACAACTTCAACCCCAACTACCTGATGCGCAGCATGCACCTGCTGCCGAAGCGCGGCGACAAGCCCGAGTGGCAGCACACCCAGGACTACTGGCGCGAGCGCAAGGAGATCCCGGCCATCGACCTGACCGCCGAGGAGTTCCAGTACGACCGAGAGACCCGTCGCAGCGACAGCTGACGTCGGGCTTCGCGCATGACCCCCACCCTCGCCGCCATCCCTCTCGAGAACCTGCTGGCGGCCTTCGCACCCGGGCTCGTCCTGATCTGGATCATGAGGCGCTGGTCGCTCGGCGCTGGCTCCGCCCTCTACGCGAACGGCCGCATGCTGTTGCAGCTGCTGGCCGTGGGCTACGTGCTGACCTTCGTCTTCGAGACCGATGAGCCCGCCCTGGTCGTGGCCGTCGTCTCCGTGATGATCCTCGCTTCGAGCTGGATCGCTCTACGACCGCTCCAGACGAGGGGCACTTCCGCCTATCTCCGCGTCCTCGTCGCGATCGCGGCCAGCGGCGTCGCCATGCTCGCCATCGTCACCCAGGTCGTGCTCGATCTCCCGCGCTGGTTCGAGCCGCACACCGTGGTTCCCCTGGCGGGCATGATCTTCGCCAACGCGATGAACACCGTGAGCCTGGCGGCCGAGCGATTCGAAGCCGAGACGGAGCGTGGAGTCGCCGCGCTGGAGGCCCGCGGCGTAGCGCTCGACGCCGGACTGATCCCGCAGATCAATGCCCTGCTGGCCGTCGGCCTGGTCTCGCTTCCGGGCATGATGACGGGGCAGATCCTCTCGGGCGTCGATCCGCTGGTGGCCGTCCGCTACCAGATCATGGTGATGCTGATGGTCTTCGGCTCCGGGGGACTCGGGGCCGCCTTGTACCTGCGCCTGCGAACGGGGCCGCGCCAGGGAAGCTCTGCACAGGTCTCTCTACACGCAGCCAATAGCCTCGACCGTCGCGCGACGTCCACATCTGCAGAGCTTCCCTAACTCCGAGCGGCGGGTACCGCCCGCTACTCCACGTAACCCATGGCGCGCAGCCGGTCCGCGATGGCCGGGTCGATGCGGACGCCCTGGGCTCGCACCCGATCGTCGGGCGCCGTGGCCATGTGGGACTCGAGCGCGTCGCGGAGTCGTGCGGCCTGCGCGGGCTCGTGGGGGATCAGGTCCACGTTCTCCCACGGGTCGACCCGTCGATCGAAGAGCTGCTCCGCCGGATCGCTCCGCCCCCGAACATGCTCCTCTCCCAGGGGCTCATTGCGCGCGTAGGTCCACGTGCCGTCCGACACGACGTCCTGGATGAACGAGTCCGGGAACAGCGGATGGCCGAGACGGGCGAAGCTCGTGCGATCGTCGGGACGCTCACGCCCCTCGACCCAGTCGAGGAGCGAGCGGCCCTGGAAGGTCGGGGGTACCGCGATTCCGAGGAGTTCGAGCAGGGTCGGCGCCACGTCCACGCCGGCCACCTGCGCCGAGATCCGGACGGCGGGCTCGAGCTCGAAGGGCAGGCGAATGACGAGGGGGACGTGGACCACCGGAGTCAGGACGTTTCGCGCGTGACCGAAGACGCCGTTCTCGCCGAAGGTCTCTCCGTGGTCCGAGGCCAGGACCAGCAGCGTGCGGTCGAGCCGGCCGGCGCGCTCGAGGTGCGTGCGGACCCGTTCGAGCGCGTCGTCGATCCAACGGATCGAGGCGAGGTACGCGCCGCGACCGTCGGTGCCGAAGCGCTTGAACTCGGGAGGGGCCGCGTACTCGTGCACGTCCATGAAGTGCATGTAGAGGAAGAGGGGCGTGTCGCCGGCCTCCGTCCCATGGGCATCGATCACGCGAAACGCCTCCTCGAGGACCCGGTCCGCGTGCGCCCAGAGCGAGGGCTTCTCGAAGGCGGGGCTGTCCCCCCCGAGAGGGAACAGGTAGCGATCGAACCCCTGCTGGAAGCCGAAGCTCGGGTGGAGCCAGCCGTTCGTCTGCACCGCCGCGGTGGCATAGCCGGCCTCCTTCAACGCCTCTGCGAGGGTGACGGCGCCCTCACCGAGACCGTCGCGCACCTCCGCGATTCCGTGAGACCGGGGCCAGAGCGAGGTGAGGAACGAGGCCATCGAGATCTTCGTCCACGACGACTGCGCCCGGACGGACTCGAAGACGACGCCCCGCTCCGCCCAGCGCGAGAGCTCCGGCGTCGTGTCGGACTCGAAGCCATAGGGCGAGGTCCAGTCGGCGCGGAGCGTATCGACCACGATGAGGACGACGTCGGGTCGGCCCTCCTCCTGGAGCCGTCGACTCGTGTCGGCGGGAGCGACGGGACCCGCCGGCGTGCAGGCGACACCGAGCAGGAGCAGGCACGGAGCGAGGTCAGGGAAGCGAATCGGAAGCCTCCTTCCACTCTCGGTTCAGGCGCGGGTCGTCGGCCACGCGCGCCTCGAGCTCGGCAAGGAGCGTGCGCGCGTCTTCGACGCGGTCGGCATCGCGATAGGCGATGGCCAGGTCGAGGGCGATCTGCGGATCGTCGGGCTCGCCAGAGCGGGACTGCTCGAGGAACGAGACGGCGCGGTCGGCGAGCCCACGCTGGCCGTAGAGTCGCCCCAGCGTGTGCGCCACCGCCGGGTCGTCGCCGGCCATGCGATAGGCCTCCTGGGCGGCGTCGAGCGCCTCGTCGACGCGGCCCTGCTCGGCCAGGAGCCACGCGAGGTTGTTGTGCGCGCGGTGGTCTCGAGGGTTGAGCCGAAGGGCGTCACGGTAGGCGGCCTCGGCCTCCTCGGGACGGCCGGAGCCGGCGAGTGCGATGCCCAGTGCGAAGCGACTCCGGGCGTCCGCGGGGTCGGAAGCCGCCCGCCGGCAGTCGTCGACCGCACCCGCCCAGTCGCCGGTCGCTGCCCGGAACCGACAGCGGTCGCGAAGCGGCGCCAGGTCTTCGGGATCGAGCTCGAGGGCGCGGTCGACGGCGCGGGAGCCCGCCTCGGCCTCACCGCCGACGAAGTGGAGCGACGCCAGCGCAGCCCGCAGCTCGGCCGAGTCCGGCCCGGACGCCAGCCGCTCCCGCAAGAGCTCGATTCCATCGCCGTGGCGACCCGCGTGGCCCAGGGTCAGGGCGCGCTCCGCGAGGCCCTCATCGTCTCGAGCCTCGGACAGCAAGGCGAGCGCCTCGTCGGTGCGACCGGCGGCCCGCAATGCGCGGGCGCGGGCGACCTGCAGACTCGCCGACGGCCCGAACCGGCTCTCGGCCTGCTCGGCCAACTCGAGGGCGAACGCGGACTCTCCGGCGCGTGCCAGCACCAGGATCGCGCTGACCCATGAGCCCCGATCACCGGGAGCGGCCTGGAGGAGCCGCACCGCGTCGGTGGCCGCCGCCCTCGGACGCCCACCTCGAAGGCTGAGTGCGAGCTTCGCCGCGAGCGGCGCCGACCAGTCGGGATCGAGCTTCTCGGCCAGCGAGTAGCGACGCCGGGCACCCGCCGGATCGCCCTGCTCCTCGAGCGCGCGACCCAGCCAATAGTGTGTCGCAGGACGATCGAAGTGCGGGGCGAGGGCGCGCAGCGCCTCGGCCGCCTGCTTCGACCGTCCCTCGGCGAGGTCGATGCGCGCCCGGATGAAACGCACCTCTGGACCGTCCGCGCCGACCCGGCTTGCGAGGTCCTCCGCCACGTCCGCCGCCTCGTCGAGGCGCCCCAGAGCGACGAGCGCGTCGGCATGGGCCACCGCGAGACTTCGATCGTCCGGGAATCGATCTCGTGCCTCGGCGATCCAGGCCTCGGCCTCTTCCTGGCGCCCCCCATCGAGGTAGAGCGACGCCAGTCGCAGCGAAGGCAAGGGATCCTCGGCGCTGAGCGCGCGCTCGCGGAGCAGACCCTCCCCTTCCTCGACGCGTCCGAGCGACAACAGCGTCGCCCCGCGGAGATCGAGCAGCTCGCCACTCTCGGCGAGCGAGGACGGCGGCGAATCGAGCAGGGCCAGAGCCTCCTCCGATCGGCGCTGGGCGACGAGCAGATGGGTCAACGCCCCGAGCGCCGGCAACGGAGCCGACGCACGGTCGACCTCGCCGCGGAGGGTCTGCTCGGCGGCCGCGAGCTCTCCCGACGCCAGCTGGATGCGTGCCAGCGAAAGCTCGAGCTGGTCGAGGATCGGTGCCGGCGCTTCGCTCGATTCGAGGGCCGCGCGGGCCTCTTCGACCGCCTGCAGGGCTTCCTCGTGGCGGTGATCGCGGATCAGCACGGCCACTCTCGCGAGCCGCGTCTCGGGTCGATCGGGATCGAGCTGCTCGGCCCGTCGCAGCTGCGCGATCCCCGCGTCGAGGTTGCCCAGCTCGATCTCGGCGTAGGCCCCCAGGATCAGGGCTTCGACGGCGTGGGGAGACGTCTCGGGCACCGCGTCGGTGGCGCGCCGGGCCCGCGCCGGGCTGGACAACACCAGCGACACCTGGGCGATCGCCAGCCGGATCGGATCGGAGTCGGGCAGGCTCCGCTCGGCCTCCTCGAGCACCCACAGTGCGCGCGTCGGCTCCCCCGCCACCACGAGAGCCTGCGCGGCCTCGAGCCGGCCCTCCTCCGTGGCGGGTGCCCGATCTCCGATCGACAGCGCGGCCGCGAGCGCGGCTCCCCGGTCGCCGGCCTCGACCGCCCGCTCGAGGTCCGCTCGGGCTCGATCGAGGGCCGGGCCGTCGGAACACGCAACTAGCAGCGCAAGGGCCAGGGTCGGGAGTGCCCTGGCTCGACCTACCCCTCGCCTCACCGGCGCTCCTCGACTTCGTCAACCACTCGGTCTGCGATCTGTGCTTCAATGGGCAGCCGGGAGAGAATGCCATGCACCTAACGAACTCGCTGCTTCGCGCGCTCCTGGCCGCAGCCCTGTTGCTGGGGCTCGCAGCGCCCTCCCTCGGGGGCACGCTGACGCTCACCTATCAGCTCCAGGACGTCCAGGAACCGGTCCCCTCCGCATCCGGGGGCGGCATCCTCTCCATCCGCCTGGCGGCCACGGGCCTGAACACGCCGACGTTCCCCGCCTACGTCGTGGACCCCAACTTCGAGGTGCTGCAGCTGACCAACCGGTGCGACGGCTGCGGTCCTACAAGTCCTTACCGAGCGATCCAGATCCTGAATCCGTCCATCTTCGAGGGGCGCTACGACTTGAGCTCGGAGACCTGGAAAGTCTCTCGCCCCGGGAACTTCAACAACATCCTCTCCTTCAACTGGGGGACGTCCTTCAGTCGGTTCGCCACCCGGGTCTTCGAGGCATACTTCATCATCTACGGATCGATCGGGGGAACCGGCCCGCTCACGATCGACTTCTTCGCGCGATCCTCGGGGAGCACCGACTCCTACTACCACGGTTTCCGAGCCACGGGCCAGGAGATCGCACGCTCCTTCTCGAGTGGCGTCCCGGAGCCGCGCCTGGCGCCGCTGGCCGCTGCGGCCGCCGTCTCGGCCCTGGCGGTCGCGGGGCTGGTCCGGCGACGGCGGAGCTGACGCCCCCGCACCCAGGCCGCTTCTCGGCAGGGTCAGGGCACGAGGAGCCGCGCAACGAAGTCGGCGTGGCGCTCGACGGCCTCGTCTGCGGTGGGGTCCATGCCCGTCAGCCGCTCGCATTCACGAGCGTTCGCGAAGATCACCGAGGCAGCGCCGGCCAGGGTGTAGAAGAAGTGCGGCAGGAGCTTCGGATCGAAGTCTTCGCCGAACGCGGCTCCACCGGGGAAGAAGCGGCTCTCGTAGACGGGCCGCAGGTAGGTGTCGACGATCCACTCCATGCGCGCCCCGCCCTGCTTGGCCTCTTCCACCATCATCTGGAACAGCTCGGGGTGGGCGGCCGCGTAGCGTACGTAGGTGCGGATCGACTCGCGGGCGCGTTCGCGGGGGTCGGCGTCCGCGAGGCCCTCGAGCTGCTCCTCGAGCTGCGTGCGGAGGCTCTCGAAGATCTGGGCGGCGGCGGCGCGCCAGAGCTCCTCCTTGCTGCGGAAGTGGTAGGTGATGAGGCCCTGGTTGGTGTCCGCACGCTTGGCGATGTCGCGGGTGCTGGCGGCCTTGAAGCCGAGCTCCGAGAACGCAGCGGCGGCCGCGTCCACGATGCGCTGGCGGGTCTCCTCGCGTTGCTCGGCCCGGCGGGTCATGGCCTTAGATTATTCAGTTGACATGCGAAAATCAATGGCATAGCCTGGGCTTTGCGCTGTTCGAATGACAAGTGAATCAAAGGAGACCCCCATGGTCGAGAACCCCAGGCTCCCGGAGTTCGGCGAGGACGCGCCGCTCCGCCCCGCCCGCTTCAGCCACATCGTCCTGCGCTCGGCGCGGTACACGGAGATGGTCGACTGGTACAAGACCTTCCTGAACGCCAGGCCGCTCTTCGAGAACGGTCGCGTCTGCTTCCTCACCTACGACGACGAGCACCACCGCCTGCTCGTCGGGCACGACCCGGACGCCACACCGCGCCCCGCGACGGCCGAGGGCGTCGGCCACTGGGCCTACCTGTTCAACGACCTGGGCGAGCTGATGACGAGCTACGAGCGACTGAAGGGTGAGGGCTTCGTTCCGAAGTACGCGGTGAACCACGGCTTCCAGGTGTCCATCTACTACCGCGACCCCGACGACAACGAGGTCGAGCTCGGCTGCGACGTGTTCGACTCGCGCGACGAGATGAACGCCTGGTTCGAGAAGGGGTACTTCCGCGACAACTTCTTCGGCCACGTCTTCGATCCGGACGAGGTGCTGAAGTGGCACCACGAGGGCGTGCCCGCCGCCGAGATCTTCGAGCGCACCTACCCCGTCGAGGCGCGAGACGCATGAGCGAACGCATGACGCCTCTCGAGCCGGAGCAGCTCGACCCCGAGCAGCGCAAGCTCTACGACGCGGTGCTCGCGAGCCCCCGTGGCCAGGGCCCGACCCGCCGCTTCATCCTCCGCGACGACGGAACCCTCACCGGCCCCTTCGACGCGTTGCTGCGCTCGCCCGGACTCGGCACCCACATCGAGCGCGCTGGCATGGCCTTCCGCGAGGACACGGTGATGTCGCCCGCCGTCCGCGAGCTCACGATCCTCGTCGTGGCCCAGGCCTGGGGAGCGGAGTTCGAGTGGTGGATCCACCGGATGGTCGCCCAGAGCCAGGGCGTCTCGGCCGAGGCGATCGAGGCGATCGGTGAGGGCCGGCGCCCAGAGCTCGCCGACCCCGAGCAGCAGACCGCCTACGAGGTCGCCCGCGAGCTGGTCCACGAGCGTCGGCTCGACGCAGGCACCCTCGAGCGCGCTCGCGAGGTCCTGGGCGAGCGCGCGCTCGTCGAGGTGGTCACCCAGGTCGGCTTCTACCAGCTCGTCTCGGGCCTGCTCGAGAGCTTCCAGCCGCCCCCGCCGTCGGGCGATCTCGAGGTGACCGGGCCGCCCCGGACCGGGCTCGCCGAGTGAGGCGGCTGACGATCACGTTCGACAACGGGCCCGACCCCGAGTGCACGCCGGGCGTGCTCGACGCCCTCGGCGAACGCGGCCTGCCTGCCACGTTCTTCGTCTGCGGCCGGGGCAACCGGCTCCACCCGGCTTGCCGTGCAGGCGGCGACGCCGAGCGAGCGATCCTCGAGCGCGCACGATCCGAGGGACACTGGATCGGCAACCACAGCCTGACCCACACCCTCGAGCTCGGAACCACCCGGGACGAGGCGCGCATCGAGCGCGAGATCATCGGCTGCGACGAGATCCTGGGCGACCTCAACGAGCATCGCCTCTTCCGCCCCTACATGGCCGGCGGCCAGCGGACGAAGCGGATCTTCAGCCCCGAGGCCGTCGACCACCTCTGTCGCAACGGCTACACGACGGTGCTCTTCAACTGCCTGCCGCGCGACTGGGCCGAGCCCGAGACGTGGCCCGAGGAGGCCCTGCGCCAGATGGAGGCCCTCGATTGGGCCTGCCTGATCGTGCACGACGTCTCTCGCTACGGGAGCATGCAGCACTTCGCGCGCTTCCTGGACGAGGTCGCGCGCCGCGACGTCGAGGTCGTGCAGGAGTTCCCGGGCGACTGCGTACCGATCCGGAAGGGCGAGCTCGTGGGCTCGCTCGACGGGATCGTGTGCGGAGAGAAGGCCGAGGTGCCCCACCCGGTGTCGGCCGACTCGGTGGAGCACGTGCACCCTTGAGCGCGCCCCGGGTGCTCATCGTCGGTGGCGGCCCCGTCGGCCTCACCGCCTCCCTGCTGCTCTCGCAGCGGGGCATCGCGAACGTCGTGGTCGAGCGCCGCGACGAAACCCTTCGGGCTCCGGCGGCCCACGTGCTGCGCCGGAGGCCGATGGACGTCTTCGCCCGCCTCGGCGTTTCGGACGACATCCTGCGTGCCGCACCCCACCTTCCCATCGACGCCATCACCTGGTGCGCGACCTTCGGAGGCCCCGACGCCGGGCGCCTCGACGTCTCCGCGAACAGCTCCTCCCCGCTCGATCCGGTCTGGACGAACTGCCCGCAGAACCTGCTCGAGCCGATCCTGCTCGACCACGCCAAGCGATGCCCCGAAGCGCGGATCCTGCGCGGCGTCGAGTGCACCGACCTCGTGCCCGGGTCGACGTCGGTTCGCGCGACGCTCCATCACGGCGACGGGCGCGAGGAGGCCATCGAGGCCGCCTGGGCCATCGCCGCCGATGGTGCCGGCAGCCCGACGCGGCGTCGCCTCGGCATCCCGATGCTCGGCGACGGCCCGCAGGGGCGCTTCTTCATGACCCATTTCCGGGCCGACCTGCGGCCCTGGCTCGAGGGCCGTTCCGGTCCGCTCTTCTGGATCCTGAACCCGGATTCGCCCGGCACCCTGATCGTGCACGAGCCCGAGCGCTCCCACGTGTTCATGACGATCCAGCGAGGGGAGCCCGACGAGCGAGAGGGGCTGCCCACGCGCCTGCGCGCCGCGCTCGGAGTGGATGCCCCCTTCGAGATCGTCTCCATCGACGAGTGGTCGCCCCACGTGCAGGTGGCGGAGCGCTACCGCGAGGGCCGGGTGTTCCTCGCCGGCGACGCCGCCCACCGCTTCCCGCCCTCCGGCGGGCTCGGCCTGAACACGGGCATCCTCGACGCGGATCATCTCTGCCATCGCCTGGCGGAGGTCGAGGCCGGGCGCGCGGACGAGGCGAGCCTCGACCGCTACGAGGAAGCCTGTCGTCCCGCGGCGCAGGCCAACGCCGACGCCAGCTTCGGCAACCTGCTCCGACTGGGCGCGATCGGCAAGGTGCTCGGTCGCTGCACCGACCTCGGAGCGCTCGAGGCACGCCTCGCCTCCCTCTCGGCCGACGAGCGCCGCGCCCTCGACGACGCCATCGAGCTCCAGCGGAGCCACTTCGTCTCGGACGGCCACGTGCCCGACGATCCGCGCGCCGCCTGAGAGCGGTGCTGGAAGCGAGCGGATACCTGCCCGAAGCTCTCCGATGACCGTCCACTCGGAGGAGAGTCGCAATGACGATCGATGGCGGGCTCCGCGGCCCGATCACGCCCGAGAACGCCCGGGCCATGGCCCGACGCGATGCCGACGAGAGGCGGGGCGACGATCCCATCCTGCCCCTGCGCGTCCACGGCCCCGAGCTCTCCTACTTCACGGGCAAGCTCGAAGCCGTGCTCCAGTACATGGAGCTGCCCTACCACCCGATCGGCACGGCGCCGACGCAGCTCGAGAAGGCGACGGGTACGGCCCAGGTGCCCGCGCTCGAGCTCGCCGATGGCCGTTGGCTCACCGACACCACGCCCATCATCGCCTGGCTCGACGCGCGCTACCCCGAGCTGGAGGTGATCCCCCGCGACCCGACCCTGGCCTACGTGAGCCGCCTGCTCGAGGACTACGCCGACGAGTGGCTCTGGCGCCCGGCCATGCACTACCGCTGGGACTACGCAGAAGGCGCGCACCTCCAGAGCCGCATCCTCGTCGACGAAGCAGTGCTCCACATCCCCCTGCCCGACTTCGTGAAGCGGCACCTGGTGCGGACCCGTCAGCGCACCCTCTTCACACGCGGCGACGGCGTGTCCGCCGAGACCTGGGACCACGTCGAGAAGATCTATCTCGACTCGCTCGCCCACCTGGGAGCGATCCTCGAGACGCGCCCCTACCTGCTCGGCACGCGGCCGAGCCTGGCCGACTTCGGCTTCTTCGGCCCGATGTTCCGGCACTTCGCCATGGACCCGTCGAGTGCGCGCATCATGCGCGAGACGGCGCCGTCGGTCTTCGAGTGGACCGCGCGGGTCTGGAATGCGCGGGCCAGCGCGGTGGGGGGCGAGCTGCTGGGCACCGTGCCGGAGGACTGGGGGCCGATCCTCGATTCGATCGGCTCGGCCTACCTGCCCTACCTGTGTGCGAACGCGGATGCCTGGAAGGCGGGGCGAGACCACTTCGACGTCGACATCGAGGGAGCCCCGTACCGGAGGATCCGGACCGCCCGCTACCGCGTCCATTGCCTGGAGGAGCTGCGCCGGCACTTCGAGGAGCTCCCCGAGCCCCACGGCGACGCGGTCCGCGCGCGACTCGAGGCCCACGGCTGCTGGGAGCCGCTGTGGCGCGTGGCCGATCCGGAGTCGGGACTGGACCCGAAGCGCGAGGCCCCGTTCGCGGGCAGCCACTCGATGACCGGGCTCGCTTCCGGGGCTGCCGAGAAGCTCTACTGGAGCCCGGTGAAGGTGAACCGACGGCGCGACTAGGGCTCGCCGGCTTCTGCGTATTGTGACACCATAAGTGTCAATATGTGGAAGCGCATCGCGATCGGGGCCCTCCTGCTCGTCGCCGGGCTCGGGACGGCGATCTGGCTGGTGGGCATGGGGACCTTCGGCGAGCCCGAGACGGCGGGGCAGCCCGTGGCGCAGGAGCGCCCGGCGGCGATCCGCGAGGCGGCCCGCGCCGCCCAGGAACGCGCGATCTCCTCGCTCGGCGCCGAGCCCGGCAAGCAGATCCTCTTCGGCGACTTCCACGTCCACACCACGTTCAGCTTCGACGGCTTCCTGATGAACCTCCCAGCGGCCGGAGGCCCGGGCAGCCTGCCGCCCGCCGACGCCTGCGACTTCGCGCGCTTCTGCTCGAACCTCGACTTCTGGTCGATCAACGATCACGCCGAGAACCTCCACGAGCGGCTCTGGGCCGAGACGGTGGATGCCGTGCGCCAGTGCAACGCCGTGTCCGGTGATGCGGCGAACCCGGATCTCGTGACGTACCTCGGCTGGGAGTGGAGCCACATCGGGAACCGGCCCGAGAACCACTATGGCCACAAGAACGTGGTGCTGCTGCACACCGACGACGAACGCATTCCGGCGCGGCCGATCGGAGCGATCTCACCGGCCACCCAGGGGATCCAGTTCCCCGGCCCCGTGCAGCGCGCGGGCCTCGCGATGTCGCTCGGTGAACGCGGGCACGACACGGCGCGCTTCTTCACCGAGTTCGCCGCCGCCGAGCGTTGCCCGGAGGACGTGCCGGTGCGTGATCTTCCGAGCGACTGCCTGGAGAGCGCACCCGACCCCGAGACGCTCTTCGCCAAGCTCGACGACTGGGGCCTTCCCTCCATCGTGATCCCCCACGGCACCGCGTGGGGCATGTACACCCCCGCCGGCTCGGACTGGCGCAAGCAGCTGCCCGGCCACGACCCGAAGCGTCAGACGCTGCTCGAGCTGTACTCGGGACACGGCAACTCCGAGCAGCTGCCGGCCTGGCGCGAGGTCGACGTGGCCGCGGACGGCAGCCAGAGCTGCCCCGAGCCCGCCCACGGATACACGCCGAGCTGCTGGCGCGCCGGCGAGCTCATCGAGGAGACGTGCCGGGCCGAGGGCATCGCGGCCGACGAGTGCGCGACGCGAGCCGCGGACGCGCGCCAGATGTTCGTGGACCACTTCCAGGCGGGATGGAAGACGCTGCCCGGGCAACCGATCACCGACTGGCTCGATGCCGGCCAGGCGCCCGACATGTTCCAGCCCGCCTTCAACTTCCGCCCGCGGTCGAGCGGCCAGTACATGCTGGCGATCCGGGACTTCGACGACCCGGAGAACCCCAAACGCTTCGAGTTCGGATTCATCGGCTCGAGCGACATCCACTCGGCCCGGCCGGGCACGGGCTACAAGGAGCTCCGCCGCGGCGAGATGAGCGACGGGCGCGGCCGCGTCGACGGAGGCGAGGCACCGCCCGGTCTGTTCGGCCAGCACGAAGACGGGGAGCCGGTCTCCGCTGCGGTGCCCTTCGACGCCTCGGGGATGAGCCCTCTGCAGCTCTTCGAGACGGATCGCTCGAGCGCCTACCTCGCCACGGGTGGCCTCGTCGCCGCCCACTCGACGGGACGCGACCGCGAGTCGATCTGGGAAGCGCTGCGGCGCAAGGAGGTCTACGCCACCAGCGGCCGGCGCATGCTCCTGTGGTTCGACCTCATCGACGGAGAAGAGCGCGCGCCGATGGGCTCGACGGTCCGACGCACCGGGATCCCGCGCTTTCGCGTGCGCGCGGCCGGCTCGTTCGAGCAGAAGCCGGGCTGCCCCGACGCGGCGGTCGCCGCGCTCGGCGAGGAGCGCATCCAGCGCATCTGTCTCGGCGAGTGCGACCACCCGAGCGACGTGAGGCGGCCGATCACGCGCATCGAGGTCGTCCGCATCCGGCCCCAGGACCGGGCCGACGAGCCCGTCGACGGACTCGTCGAGGATCCCTGGCGGGTGCTGCCCTGCCCCGCCGACGGCAACGGCTGCGTGGTCGAGTTCGCCGACCCGGAGTTCGCCTCGGCCGCACGCGACGCCGTCTACTACGTGCGCGCCATCGAGGCCGAGGACCAGCTGATCCACGGCTCGAATCCGCTGCGCTGCGAGTACGACGAGAGCGGCCGATGCGTGAGCGTCGAGCCCTGCGGCGCGACCGCCCCCTACGAGGACGACTGCCTCTCCCCCGCCGAGCCGCGCGCCTGGTCGTCTCCGATCTTCGTCGACTACGGGGGCTGAGCCCGGCCACGGGCAGGAGCGGGTTGGGCGGGCCGGGTGCGACATGCCGTACCCTTCCCCTTCGAGCTCGCCGGAGTGGCCCATGTCCCTGCCCGACGGAATCGCCCTGACGCCCCTCGACCCCGTGTTCCGGGAGGACCCCGACCCCGTCCTCCACGTCGAGCGACGGGACATCCGGCTCCAGTCCTTCGGCGGCGGAGCCCATCTGTGCCTGGGCGCACACCTCGCACGCCTCGAGGCGCAGGAAGCGGTCCAGGCCCTGCTCGATCGCTTCCCGACGCTCTCGCCCGCGGAACGCCCCCACGTCTACCGACAGGTCCCGAGCTTCCGAGGCCTCGAGTCCTACTGGCTCCGAGCCGGATGAGGCCGGCCAGGGCCCGCCGCTAGCGACCCCCTGCCCCACAGCCGACGGCGTTGCGCAGCCGCTCCTGAACCGGCCGACCGAAGGACCACTCGCCCATCTCGTCCACCACCCGACAACGCCCGGCCGCATCCAGCCGCGGGTCGTCGCGAAGGTCGCGTGCGAGGTCTTCGAGGCTCTCCGCACGCGCGACCACTTCGATGCCGCCGTCGTTCGCCGTGTCGAGCCGAAGGAAGGAGGCATCCCCGCCGTACACGGGCCAGGCGGGTCCGTCGGCCCAGGAGGGCTCGCCGTCGCGGGCGAAGCTCGCCCAGTAGCTGCCCATGGCGCGGCTCAGTCGCTCGCGGTCGGCCGCCGTCCTCTCCAGGAAGAGCAGCCGGTCGGCATTGCCGAGATGCACGAACCGATTGAAGACGAAGGGCAGCTCGAAACCGTGGGCGGCTCCGAGCAGCCTGCCGAGATCCATGGACAGGAAGCGCCCCGCATCGTCCCAGTCGAAGCGATAGGCGTACACGCGCTCGTGGCCCGCAGCGTGCATCGTCGCGGCCGGCTCGTCGACGGCGCGGATGCGCCACAGCCGGCTCAGGGCTTCGGTCAGCGCATCGTAGAAGTCGGGGTCTCGCGCGACGAGGAGGAGGCCCAGCTGGCGGCGGGTCATCTCCGGGTCGCGCAGGTAGAAGAGCTTCATCTCGTCGCGATTCGTGCCCAGGGCGATCGGCACGTTCGCGAAGGTCCGCGTGGACGTGAACGCGGCGCGGAGACCGCCGGCCGGCAGCACCACGTCGTCCTCGATCATGCGCGGCGCGTCGAGGAAGCCGCGCTCGTACTCGTAGGCCGCGAAGAGCGTCTCGAGCGGGAGAGCGCGAAGCGCCTCTGCGCTCTCCACGCCGAGCTTCTCGACGATCGTCTTCGACGCGTTCGCCTGCGTGCCCTCGTCTCCCTCCGCCTCCGCGATCGAGAAGCCGTCGAAGCTCCCGGACTGCACGATGGCGCGATGGAAGAGGCCGCGGGCACGTGGCGATGCCAGCAGGGCGACCACGTTGTGTCCTCCAGCGCTCTCGCCGAAGATCGTGACGTTCCGCGGATCGCCCCCGAAGGCTGCGATGTTCTCCCGGATCCAGCCGAGCGCGGCGATGAGGTCGAGCAGCGCGAAGCTCGCCGCGGCGTCGTGCGCCTGTGTCGCGCTCGAGCGCAGCAACTCGTGGGACATCCAGCCGAGCGGCCCCAGGCGGTACTGCACCGCCACCACGAGGACGTCCTCGTTGCTCGCCAGCCGCGACCCGTCGTAGGCACTGGATCGCCCCCACACGTTGCCGCCACCGTGGATCCACACCATCACCGGGAGCGGCTCGGCTCCGCGGCCCGGCGGTGCGTAGACGTCGAGGGTGAGACAGTCCTCCGTGCCGATCACGAGACCGGGTTCGAGCCCTTCGTCCGAGTCGAACTCGTTCGTCAGCTGGGCGCAGCGTTGCGCGGGGCGAATCGTCTGCCGAACGCCGCTCCAGGGGCTGGCCGGCCGTGGAGCTCGCCATCGACGCGATCCCGCGGGCGAGGCCGCGTAGGGGATGCCGAGCCATACGTGAGCCCCGTTCTCGGCGACCTTCCCCACGATGCGGCCCGACGCGATCGCGCGCTCGGTCTCGGGTGCGGGTCGCTGCGGCGGCCGCTCACCCGCACAGGCGACGAGGGACACGACGAGTCCGGCGACGGCGAGTGCCCACGCCCTCATCGTGATCGGAGCCGACCGGCACCGCACAGCTCGTCGAGCGCCGGGGTCCGCCGACCCGACGGCTCGATCAGCTCACGGAGCTCGCGGTACAGGAGCTCGAACTCCCCCGCCGCGTTCGCAGCGTGCCCGGCGAAAGCGAGTCGCGCGAACTCCGATTCGAGGATCCGCGCGAAGATGGCCGTACTCGCGAAGGGCGGCATCCAGGCGATCGACCAGAGCTTAGCGGGCGTGAGCGGGTAGCCGAGGTCGCGCAATGCGAAGAGGCTCTCTCGAATCGCCGCCACCATGAGACGCAGGCCGGCCCGATCTCGCGCCAGCGCCCGGTTGTCCAGGTCGTGTCGGTCGAGGGCAAAGAGGATGGGCACCACCAGGGCCGCGTGCCCCTTGAGCCACGCATCGATTCGAGGCTCGACGGCGACGTCGATCCGGCTCGCGGAAAGGGCCCGAACGAGGTTCCGAAGCCGCGGCGTCGTGATCCCGGAGACCTCACCGAGCGTCATGCCCACCCGGCGCGCGTCGCGCCGGTCCGTCGCGAAGTGGACGCAGGAGCCCTCGAAGGTGCCTCCGAAGTCGGGGAAGCCCATCAGGACGCGGTCCGCCCCGAGCGCCTCGACCAACCGGCCCGGACCGGCGGCGTTGTTCCCGAGGAAGGCGACACTCGGCGAGCCACGATGGGTGGCGAGGATGGGGAGTACGGCTTCGAGGTGTCCCTTCTGCATCGCGACGAGCACGAGCTCGTAGGCTGCGTCGGACGCGAGACGGTCCGTCGTCGGGAGCTTGGCCTCGATCCGCTCGGCGCTCTGCAGCGGCTCGACCAGGATGCCGCGATCGCGGATGTCGGCGAGCCGGCGCCCCCGCGCCAGCACGGTCACGTCATGACCACCGTGGTGCAGGTACGCGGCGTAGACGCTGCCGATCACGCCTGCTCCGTAGACGAGGACCCTCACATCCTCAATCTCGGCACCGGGCGGCGAATGTCCAGCACCGCGGTCCATCGGGCCGCGGTCTATCGGGCCACGCTCGCCAGCACGGGGTGCCAGCTTGCTCGAGCGACTCC
>JAAUYD010099179.1_pt1 | contig 24577 bp, 25 predicted proteins | sample 7278101 | NCBI WGS metagenome assembly JAAUYD01 (sample SAMN14350128, study PRJNA611818) | marine sediment metagenome | isolation source: surface marine sediment (0.6m) | place: French Polynesia: Moorea | collected 2018-08
CCACCGGTGGGATGGTCCGTCACGTCACGGATCGGGATAAACCAACATGTCTGAAAGCTTTGCCGAGCTCTTTGAACAGAGCCTCACCAACACCAACCTGCAGCCCGGTGCGATCGTCATCGGTACCGTCGTCGCGATCGAGAACGACCACGTCATCGTCAATGCCGGACTGAAGTCCGAGGGCGTCATTCCGAAGAGCCAGTTCATGGATCACGACGGCAACGTCGAATGCCATGTCGGCGACCAGGTTGAAGTCGCGCTAGATGCCGTCGAGGACGGCTTCGGCGCCACCCGTCTGTCACGCGAGAAGGCCAAGCGCCACCATGCGTGGAACAAGCTCGAGAAAGCTTTCGAAGCCGAAGAGATCGTCACCGGCCGCATCAACGGCAAGGTCAAGGGCGGTTTCACGGTCGAGCTCGACCAGATCCGGGCGTTCCTGCCGGGTTCGCTGGTCGACGTCCGTCCGGTACGCGATACCTCGTACCTCGAGGGTAAGGACCTCGAGTTCAAGGTCATCAAGCTCGACCAGAAGCGCAACAACGTCGTCGTCTCGCGGCGTGCCGTTGTCGAGCAGGAGTACAGCGAAGAGCGCGACAAGCTGCTCGAAAACCTGCAGGAAGGCCAGGAAGTCAAGGGTGTGGTCAAGAACCTCACCGACTACGGCGCGTTCGTCGACCTCGGCGGCATCGACGGCCTGCTGCACATCACCGACATGGCGTGGAAACGCGTCAAGCATCCGTCCGAGGTCGTCGAGATCGGTGACGAGATCGACGTCAAGGTCTTGAAGTTCGACCGCGAGAAGATGCGCGTCTCGCTCGGTCTCAAGCAGATGGGCGAGGATCCGTGGGAGAACATCACGCGGCGTTACCCGGAGAGCACGCGCCTGTTCGGCAAGGTCACGAACATCGCCGACTACGGCGCGTTCGTCGAGATCGAAGACGGCGTCGAGGGCCTGGTGCACGTCTCCGAGATGGACTGGACCAACAAGAACGTCCACCCGAGCAAGGTCGTCACGCTGGGTGACGAGGTCGAGGTCGTGGTACTCGACATCGACGAAGAGCGTCGCCGCATCTCGCTGGGTATGAAGCAGTGCCAGGCCAACCCGTGGGAAGACTTCTCGCAGAAGTTCAACAAGGGCGACCATGTCCGCGGCGTGATCAAGTCGATCACCGACTTCGGCATCTTCATCGGCCTCGACGGCGGTATCGATGGCCTGGTGCACCTGTCCGACATCTCGTGGGACGACACCGGTGAAGCGATGATCCGCAACTACAAGAAGGGCCAGGAACTGGAGACCGTCGTGCTGGCGGTCGATCCGGAGCGTGAGCGCATCTCGCTGGGTATCAAGCAGCTCGACAAGGACCCGATCTCGAGCTTCCTCGCGGTCAACGAGAAGGGCGCGATCGTCACCGGCACCGTGCAGGAAGTCGACGCCAAGGGCGCCGTGGTGTCGCTGGCCGATGGCGTCGAGGGTTATCTGCGCGCCTCCGAGCTGTCGCGCGACCGCGTCGAAGACGCGCGCTCGATGCTCAAGGAAGGCGACACGGTCGAGGCCAAGTTCATGGGTATCGATCGCAAGAACCGCACCATCTCCTTGTCCGTCAAGGCCAAGGACATGGATGAAGAGAAGGCAGCCATCGCGAACTATGCGAGCGATGCGTCGGGCGCCGGTACGACCGCGTTCGGTGAGCTGCTGAAGGACCATCTCGACGCCAACAAGGACTGAGTCGAGCGATCTCTTCGAGGCTGAATCTGCAGGCGGTCGCTGCCGCCTGCACCATTCGAAACAGGCTGATAACAAATGACAAAATCAGAACTGATCGAAGTCATCGCCCGTGAGCAGAACCACTTGGCGTATCGTGACGTCGAGCTGGCGGTGAAATGCATGATCGAGCAGATGAGCCAGGCGTTGGCCTCCGGCGAGCGCATCGAGATCCGCGGCTTCGGCAGCTTCTCGCTGCATTTCCGTCCGCCGCGGGTCGGGCGCAATCCGAAGACCGGCGATTCCGTCGAGCTCAGCGGCAAGTACGTGCCGCATTTCAAGCCCGGCAAGGAGCTGCGCGAACGCGTCAACCTGAAATTCCAGGCGGCGCAGGACGTCGACGAGCAGAGCGAGAACGTCGGCTGACGCGTGCAACCGACGATTGGGATCGGCAGCGAGGCCGGCGTAACCGCCGGCCTCGCTTTTTTTGTGATGTCGGGTTCAGGTGTCGGAGCCCGGCTTGCGCGGCAGACGGACGGGGGATTCGTCGTGAAACCGGACCTGCGGTGGCGCGGCTGTGTCGGACTGGCTGCCAGCGGCCCCGCGCGCGCGCTGCCGATCCCCGAACTGCGGTTTGCCGGCCGACATCTTGCGCCCGGCATCGACGACCGATTGGTGCAGCTCGCGGCTGTAGGCCAGGCGGTACGCGCGCGGCCTGGCCGTCGGCTCGGCACGCACCCAAAGGTGGATCGCTCCGTCGGCGCTCCCGTCACGCGGTTCGACGACATCGAACGCCACCAGTTCGAACTGCTCCGGCAGGGCGTCGTCGACCGGCCATCCCTGCAGTGACTGCAGCAGCAGGTATTGCACGACATAGAATACCGGCAGCGCAGCGATCAGCGACACCAGCAGCCAAGCGGGGCGTTTGCGTCGGCCCGCAAGCAGCAGCGCCAGCAATGCCAAGGGCAACACGTAGGCCGCGGATGCGAGAATGACCGCGCTCGGCGTCACGGCGTTCAGAAACCCAACGCGAACGGCGTCAACCGCTTCTGCAGCCGGTTCATCGCGACGATCTTTCCGTCCTGATCCAGCTCGAAGCGCACGACGGTGCGTTCGTCATCCTGTTGCTGCAGCGTCACCTTGTCGACGAACACCGTCTTCAGCGTCGGGTTGACCTTCTCGACCTTGACCAGGGTCTCGATTGGACGTGCCGCTGCTGCCGTGTAGTAGTAGAGGTTGACGACGTACTCGCCCGGTATGATGCCGCGAATCGTGACCACTTCCTGATTGATCGGATAGACGACCTCCTCGCCGTTGACCGTGATCGTGTCGTTGATCTCGCCGCGGTCGTCGCGATCGAGATGCAGCCAGCTCGCATCCTTCTTCAAATACGACACGGTCTCGCCGATCGGATCCTGCACCCACAGATCGATGTCGTCGGCCAGGTTGTCGGGCCAGGTCACGGAGATGATGTACTCGGCCTTGAGGTTGACGCGGCCCTTGCGCGCCTCGGGTTTGATGAAGATCACCGACACCAGGAACAGGAACGTGAAGCCAAGCAGGGCGTTGAACAGCAGATCGATGAACGGGTCGGTGGTCGACCGGTAACGGTTGGCGCGTCGTTGCCGCATGTCGCCGTCAGCGCGCCAGCAGTCGACGCAGGTGATCGATCACGTGCACCTCGGACAACTCGATGATCTCGGCCATCAAGCGGTCGACGCCGGCGTCGAGCAGGCGGTACTGAAAGCTCAGCAGGATGCCGGCGCCGAGGCCGGTCAGCGTCGTGTACAGTGCGATGCGCATACCGCCGCTCATGTTGGTCAGCAGTTGCTGCAGTGCGTGCAGATCGACACTGGTGACGTTGGCGACCGAACCGAGCATGAAGATGAAGCCGATCACGGTGCCGAGCAGTCCCAGCCGAATCATCAGCTCGGCGAGGAACCAGCCGGTTTCGTGGCCACGTCCGAGGGCGTTCTCGAGGCGCTCGAGCAACAGGTCCTGGGTGCACAGCTCGCCGTTGCGGTAGGTCTTGTTGGCGAGCAGCAGCAGGTGATGATGCGCAAACGAGTCGCCGGCGGCACCGTCGGCGAAGGTGACACCGTCATCGTCTGCCGTCGTGAACAACGCGCCGTCGCCACGCGCGGCGTCGATGATCTGCTGGGTCTGGCACAGCTCGCTGCCGAGCCGGTAGGCGCGGCGGCCGGCATCGAGACTGGCGACCGCGAGCATCACGACGATCACCGACGACAGGTAGCTGGCATCGGACCGCAGCAGATGCCCGACCAGCCCGGCATCCAGCGCGACGAAGCCGCCGAACAGCACGACGCCGAAGAAGATCAGCCAGCGGTAGAAGGTGCTGAAGGCGTTCGGGCACCGGGACATGCAGGGTTCGACGGCCTGGGCATGGAAATGTCGTCAGTATAAACAAACCGCCGACCCGCCAGCGCCCGTGTCGCGATTGTCGATGACAGCCGGGTCGACCGTGCCGGCCGCCCGGTCGGCGCCGCGACGATGGGCGCCGGATGATCAGCGCCGGGGGAGGGGTGGCAGTCCCTTGCCGGTGGGGGTCCCTGTTCGCGACGGCGGCGTCAGGCGTGCCGGATCACGCAGTCAGCGCCAGCGCCCCGACATAGACCAGGACCACGGCGACGAAGACCGCGAGGTCGACCCAGGAGCGCGGTTGCGGGCGTCCCGACGCGACGTTGAATTCCATGATGTGGTCGACCTTTGCACCGTTGAGATCGCGCATCACATAGCGGGTGTGCGGCATGGCGGGCTCCTGATACGTTTTCGTTTGGTTCTCTTAGTATAGCGAGAAAAGAGAACAAAGCAAGAACGACGCGTGGGCGGCATCCCGCGGCCGCATGGTGAAAAATTGCGTATATGCCGGTACACTAATATGGTCATCGTGATGGGGTGCACCGTCTTGGACCAGCGACGCATCGAGCAGTGTGTGGAGGCGCTCTGTCACAAGGGCTGCCAGGCCGTCTGGGCCGACATCAATGCGCTGGAATCGGGCAAGCCGTTGCCCGAAGTCGATGGCCTGTCGAATACGGAGGTCCGTGCCGTCGTCCGCGAACTCAGGGCGGTGATGGCCGTTTACCGCGGTAACTGCGCCGCCGGGTGACCAGTTGCCGTAGCGTCGATACACGCAGGCCGGCCGCCCGGCCCGGTTGGCTGGTCGATCTCTCTCGCTGGTTTCCCGACCGGTCGGGGTGCGCGATCGCGCAACCGCCTGCCCAGATTGGGGCCGCCCGCTCGGCGCCGCACACGTGTGTTGCAGGTTCGAACCTACCGCGCTGATCGTCCGGTGCGACCGACAGCGGCGCCGTCCCCGGGTTGCGGTCGCGAAGCGCCGACGGCGGCGGCGCGCCCGGCGTGGCGGCCCGCCGGGCGCCGTGCCGGAGACATCGCCTGCCGCTGTCCGACGAAACCGCACGGCAGTCTGCCCGATCGGCACGACAGTGTCGTCGCAACACGCGACGGTGATCGCGGCGCCGATGTTGCCGGCGACCGCCGGTCAACGCCTGGGCCGGCCAGGGATCGGCGCCGGCAACGACCACGGCCGTCGGTTGGCGCCGCGCGGGCCCATCCTGCCGGCCGGTCGCGAGTCTGCCGTCGGCGAGCCACGTGAGCGCCCCAGTCGTCGGTCGCCGCCGCAGTGGCCATCGATGACGAGGTGCGTCTGGCACGGCGCGTCGGCTGCCGTCGACGCGACCACGCCGGCGCATCATCGGGTAGGCTGGGGCGCACCGCCGGGCGCCGCCCGGCGAATCGCAACGCCGAGTAACGAGGTGCCGGCATGAACGACAGGCGTGAGTCCGACGAGCAGCTGGCGGCGATCGTCTATGTCGCCGATTCGGGGATCCACGGCAGCGGACTGTTCGCGGCCCGCCGGATCGCCCGCGACGAGTACATCGGCACGTTCTGTGGCCCGCCGGCGCGGCGCGACGGCACGCACGTGCTCTGGGTCTACGACGACGGCAGCGACGAACGGGCGGTTGGGCGTATCGGTCGCAACCTGCTGCGTTTCCTCAACCACGCGGTGCGCTGCAATGCGGCCTTCGAGGATTTCGACCTCTATGCCACGCGCGTGATCCGACGCGGCGAGGAGATCACGATCGACTACGGGCGGGAATGGTGATGCGCCGCACGGTGTCGGGGACGCGAGCGTGAGCGACGACACGCAGCGCGATCGCATGTACCGCCGGCGCGATGCCGGGCCCGGCGATTTCGTGTTCGACGAGACCGTCGCCGCCGTGTTCCCGGACATGATTCAACGCTCGGTGCCCGGCTACCCCGCGATTGTCAACATGATCGAGCTGCTCGCTGCACGCTATGCTCAGCCCGGCAGCCTGTTGCTCGATCTCGGCTGCTCGCTCGGCGCGTCGACGGTGGCGCTGGCGAGCGGCGCAGCCGGTCGTGATTGCACGGTCGTCGGTGTCGACAACGCCGCGGCGATGCTCGATCGGGCGCGCGCGCTGTGTGTCGCCGCGCATCCGGAGATCACGTGGCAGTGCGCCGATGTCCGCGATTTCGCCATTGCCGATGCGTCGGTCGTGGTTCTGAATTTCACGCTGCAGTTCGTGCCGGTTGCCGATCGTGCGGCGCTGCTTGCGCGGATTCGCGCCGGGCTGCGACCCGACGGCATTCTGATCCTGTCGGAGAAGATCGCCGGCGAAGATGCCGGCGCCGACGCGCTGCTCAACGACATGCATCATGCGTTCAAGCGTGCGAACGGCTACAGCGACCTGGAGATCAGTCGCAAACGCAGTGCCCTAGAGAACGTCCTGGTTCCGGAAACGATCGCGACCCACCGTGCGCGCCTGCAACAGGCCGGATTCACGCGCAGCGACCTGTGGTTCCAGTGCTTCAACTTTGCATCGATGGTCGCAGCCCGATGATCGATGCGGACGCGGTTGCCGCGATGCTCGATGACGCCGGCATGGCTGCCTGGGCCGGGATCGTCGGCGCGCAGCTGCGCCAGGTGTTGGTCGACGCGCCGCACGGTGACTGGCCGCGCTGGCACTCGGCGCTCGACGCACTCCCGGTGTTGGGTCCGGGTGCCGTCGCTGTCGCCGACGGGGCCCTGAGCCTGTCGCCGCACGTGCCGCCTGGTGCTGCGGCGATCGACCGGCTGCGCGAGCAGCTGCTGCGGCTGCGTCCGTGGCGCAAGGGGCCGTATCGGATCGCCGGGTTGCTGGTCGACAGCGAGTGGCGTTCGAACCTGAAATGGGATCGCGTCGCGCCGCACCTGCAGTCGCTCGACGGTCGCCGCGTCCTCGACGTCGGCTGCGGCAACGGCTACTACGCCTGGCGCATGGCGCTCGCCGGCGCGCGCCAGGTGGTCGGTGTCGATCCGACGGCCCTGTTCCTGGCGCAGTTCGCCGCGATCCGCCGGCTGGTGGCGCCGATGGAACCGGCGCTGGCGGCGCGGGTCGAAATATTGCCGCTCGGGATCGAGGCGGTGCCGCGCGGCCTCGGCGCCTTCGACACGGTGTTCTCGATGGGCGTGATGTATCACCGACGGTCGCCGATCGATCACCTCGTGGAATTGCGCGGCGCGTTGCGGCGCGGCGGCCAGCTAGTGCTCGAGACGCTGGTCGTCGACGGCGGCGCAGACCGCGTGCTGGTGCCGCCGCGGCGCTACGCGAAGATGCGCAACGTCTGGTTCATCCCGGCGGTGCCGGCGCTCGAGACCTGGTTGCGACGCGCCGGCTTCGGCGACGTGTCGACGGTCGACGTCAGTGTGACCGAGGTCACCGAGCAGCGTGCGACGCCGTGGATGACGTTCGAGTCGCTTGCAGATTTTCTCGATCCCGCCGATAGCGGGTTGACGGTCGAGGGACACCCGGCGCCGCGCCGGGCGATCGTCGTCGCGACCGCATGACGGCGCGTTCTCGGACAAGGGCAGGGTAATGGCCAAAGCGAAATTTTTCGTCGGACAGATCGTCCACCACAACCGCTTCGACTACCGCGGCGTGGTGGTCGACGTCGACGCCGATTTCCAGGGCTCCGACGCCTGGTACGAGCAGGTCGCACGCTCGCGTCCGCCGAAGGATCAGCCCTGGTACCGCGTGCTCGTCGACGGTGGCGAACACGAGACCTACGTCGCCGAACGTCACCTCGAGATCGACAGTGACGCGCGGCCGATCCGCCACCCGCTGGTCGACGCACAGTTCGACGCCTTCGAAGACGGGATCTACCGGCGCAAGGTGCACTGAGCGCGGCGCCGCATCGCGTATGCCTACGATGCGACCGGCGCGCCGCCGTCGATCGCCGATACGCCGCCGGGCGTCGTCAGCGGTCCGTGGGTCCCGCGCAGGCGGTTGGCGGCTCCAGGTAGTGATCGCAGCGCTCGGCGTGGGTCAGCGGATCGAGTCTCGCGATCACGTCGTCGGCCCAGGTCACCGCCTGCTCGACCGATCCCGGCCAGATGCGCACGCTGGCATCGTCGGCCCAGCTCACGATACGGCCGTCGGGCAGCTGCAGCGCCCCGGCGATCGTCGACGTGTGACCACGCAGCGCCGGGCCCGGTGCGCCGTCCGTGCTGACGAACTGCAGGGTGTGGCGGTCGTTGCCGGGCCAGACGACGAACGACCCGTCGGCCAGTGACACGGCGCCCGTCAGGGTGCGATCGAGGATGAGTCGGCCCGGTCCGTCCGCGCCATCCCAGAGGCGTGTGCCCTGGTTGGACGTCGACAGCAGCAGCCGGCCGTCCGCGAGCGCGACGATGGTGTGTCGTGGGTACGCGCCGTCCGATCCATTGCCGACCGGCATCTCGCGGACCTGGCGATCGGGACCGACAACCAGCAGGCGGCCGCCGTACTGTTCGACCAGGACCGTGCCGTCCGCCAGCGCTGTCGCGCTGTTGGTTCGCGTATCGTCGTCGCGTGCCAGCGGCGTCCGGCGCTCGCCAGTGCGGTCCCAGATCGTCGGCTCGCCGTCCTGGCCGACGATCAGCAGGTTGCCGTTTGCGAACGCAACGACCTGCTTCGGCATGACCGTCGCGCTGCCGCCGAGCACCCTGCCCGGTGCACCGTCGGCGCTCCACAGTCGCAGGCGATTGGCGTCGCCTACGGTCACGAATCCGCCCGTGTGCAGCGGAAAGACCCGAAAGATCCGGTCGGCAGCGGTCGCGGGCTGGCGGTCTTCGAGCTGTCCGTCGGCGCGCCAGCGCCAGACCTGGCCGGACCCGTCGAAGCCCAGTATCCCGCCGGAGGGTCTGACGGCGACGTCGGCCAATTCGACGTCGGGCCCGGCCAGGTCGGCGACGAACTCGCCGGTCGCGCTCCACAGGCGCAGTGCCGGTCCGGGCTCACGGTTGGCGTAGTTCTCGCCGCGGGTCAGCAGCCGCCCGTCCGGCAGCACGACGAGGCCGGCCAGGTCGCGTCCGTCGTTGCGCAGCACGGCACCGGCGACCAGGTCGGGGCCGTACAGCGCGATCGATCCGTCGTTCGTGTGCACGGCGATCGCACCGTCGGCAAGTGCGTGGACGCCCCTGGCGGCGCCGCCTTCGAGCGTCAGCACGCTGCGCGGCTGTGGCGCCTCGTCCCATAGTCGAACGGTGCGGTCGTCGAAGCTCCAGCTCAGGTAGCGTTCGGCAGCCAGTGGAACGATCCCGCTGACGCCGCCTTCGTGGCCGCTGAACAGCCGCAGCGGGCTGCCGTTGCGGCTCCAGAGCCGGACGCTGCCGTCGGCGCCGTAGGTGACGATGGCGCCGCCCGGCAACTGCATGGCACCGTTGGCGATCCCGTCGTGGCCGCGCAATATCGGTCCACGGCTGCCGTCGACTCGCCAGATCGTCGGCGCCTGTGATTTGATGCCGAGCAGCAGACGGCCGTCATCGAGCTCGAACCCGTGCAGCGGCGCATCACTGGCCTCGATCAGCGGTTCCGCGTCGCCTTGCGCGTTCCACAGGCGGCCCCACCAGATGTTGTCGTGATAGGCCTCCTGGCCCCAGCTGAAGAACCGTCCGTCGCGCAGCGGAAACGCAAAGCGTGCCAGCGGTGTGTGCAGGTGGGCCTTCTCCACATGCGCCTCGAGCTCGCCGTCGGCCGACCAGACACGCAGGCTGGGGATGTTGTCCAGCGTGACGATCCGCCCGTCCGCCAGTTCGAACGCGTCGCTGATCATGCGCCGGTGGCCCGCCAACTCGCGACCGGCCGAGCCGTCGGCGTGCCACAGCATCGCGGTATGCGTCTTGCTCGCCGATTCCGACTGCCAGGTCAGGATGCGGCCATCGCGCAACAGCGTGGCGCCGCGCATCCATTGCAACGGGCTGCGCAGGACCAGCGACGGCTCGAGGTCGGCGCCCCAGACGTGCAGTTCGTTGCCGATCAACGCGGCGATGCGCCCGTCGTGCAGCCGCTGGACCCGGATCCAGGCCGTCGCATCGATGAACTGCCCGGCGGCCGTAGCATTGTCGTTCCACAGCTTCACGGTCTTGTCGACGCCCCACGACAGCAGGCGACCGTCGCGCAGGCGCAGTACGCCGTGCACGCCGGTATCTTCCGACGTCCCCGTTTTCGTCGGGTGCCGGTGCGCGACGACCGTGCGCAACGGCGAGCCGTCGTTGCGCCACCAGCGGATCGTACCGTCGCGCGCCCAGGTCACGATGCGATCGCCGCCGATGCCGAGCGCGCCTTTGACGCGACCGCTGTGTCCGCGCAGCGTCGCCCGTTCATGCAGCTTGCCGTAGGCATCGAAGACCGCCTGCACCGCGTCGACCGAGAACGGCACGTCCGGCTCGGCAAGATTCGTCGGCAGCGCCGAGCGCGCCAGCGCGATCGCGTTGGCGGCATCGCCGCGGGCCAGCGCTGTCTGCGCGGCGCGGGCCAGGAAGCGCGACCGGGTCAACAGCGCAGCGTCGCGCTCGGCATCGGCCCGGGCGGCGGCCGCCGCGGCGCGTGCCGCCTCCGCCGTGGCCCGGTCGGCGGCATCTGCGGCCAGCCGGGCCGCCGCCCGTTCATCGTTGGCCTTCTGCCACGCGAACCAGCCGGCAGCAGACGCGACGACCAACAGGGCCAGCGCGACGACCAGGCCGGCGGCGGTGGCGCGGACGACGCGGCGCGCCGATCTGGCCTCGCTGGCACGGGCCCTCTCGGCGGCGTCGCGTTCCGCCTCGGCGATCGCCTTGGCCTGCGCGAGTTCCTCCGCGCGCTGGCGCTCGTCGCTCTGCAGCCGGCCCTGCTCCTCGTCGCTGGCCTCGATGTACTGGCGCTGCAGTGCCGTCGCCGCGGGGGCATTGCCGGGCTTGGCGTCGAGCCAGGCCCGCGCGGCGACCAGCGCCGCACCGCGCAACAGGTAGGCCGGTGCACGCCCCGACAACTCCCATTCGTCGGCACGTTCGCCGAGGCGCGTGTGCTCGCGCAACCATGCAAGATCGCTGTTCAGCGCGCTGACCAGCTTCGGCAGCCCGCTGACGGCGTGTTCGCCGTCGAACGGCACGGCGTTGATCGCTCCCAGGTCGTCGGGAACGCGGGAGAAATCGACGGCCCGCCAGAGCACCGGGATGATGCGCTTGGAAAGCCGCCGTGCCTCACCGATCTCCCAGGCGCAGACGTCGGAGGCGACGCTGTCGGGCGACAGCACGAACACCAGCGTATCGCATTCGACGATCAGTCGGCGCAAGCGCTCCCGCCACGCCTCGCCATGGCCGATACCGACGCGGTCGATCAGGATGTCGAAATCGCCAGACGCCTCGAGCGCATCGGCGAGCTCGTTGGTGAACGCGAGGTCCACCCGTGAATACGAGATGAAGACTTTCGATCGGCCCGTGGCTTGCATCGCCTGCGCGCACCGCGTGTGCTGACCCAGCGAGCTTAGCAAGAAACCGCCAAGCGGCCTGGCCGCAGGTGCCGGGCCGCGTGTCGGGCCGGTGGTTGTCAGCGGCCGACCGCTGCAGCCCAAGGCAGCCGCGGGACCGGCTGGAGCACGGTGTCATTGGCGGTAGGTTCGCGTTTGCCGGTTAGAATGCCCGGCGAGGCTCAACGGGGTGATTCACGGCGCCCCAGAGGTTGCGGGAGGGGGGATGGAAGGCCTTGCGCTTGCGGTCGTCGTCGGGTTGATCGCGTGGATGCTGCTGCATTCGCGGCACAAGGCACAGCGTTACCGGCGCCTGGCCACGCGCGGCGTGCCGGTCGAGGCCGATGTGCTGCGGCGGTTCGAGAGACGCCGGCCGAAGTCACCGCGCATCCCGTACGTCGAGTACCGCTTCGCCACGCTCCATGGCGAGACCTTGACCCAGGTAGCGACGGTCTCGCGCGCCGAGTACGAAAGGCTGCAGGCCGGACAGAAGATCACCGTGATCTACGATCCGGACGCGCCGTCGCTGAGTCGCCCGCGCAGTTTTCTCGAGCGTAACGGCTATCTCTGATCCGGATGGCGATCAGCGTGACGTGTCGCCAGGTGCACGGGCCTCAGTGGTAGCGCCGCATCTGCCCGACCAGCACGCCCTGGATCTGCACGCGGTCGGGGCTGAAACGCATCGGCTCGAGGTGTTCGTTGGCCGGATGCAATACGACCTCGCCCGGCCTCTGTTCGAGGCGCTTCAGCGTCGCCTCGTCGCCATCGACCAGCGCGACGACGATCTCGCCATTGCGCGCCTGATCGCGGTGTTCGATGACCACCCAGTCGCCGTCGAGGATGCCCTCGTCGATCATCGAATCACCGCGCACCTCGAGCACGTAGCAGCGCTCGGCGGTGCGCAGCTGCGCCGGTACGTCGATCGTCTCCGGGTTGCTGATCGCCTCGATCGGCTGGCCGGCGGCGATGTAGCCGTACAGCGGCAGGCCGGCGGCGTCGGCGACACCGGCCGCGTCGTCGTCGGCGAGGCGGATGCCGCGGCGCAGGTTGTTCATCGGTTCGACCAGGCCGGCCTCGATCAGCGCCTGGATCTGCTTGTGCAACGAGCCGCGCGAACTCAGACCGAGCGCCTCGCACAGCTCGTCGAGCGTCGGCGGGTGCGGGAAGTCGTCGAGGTGTTCGCGCAGGTAGTCGTAGATCTGCTGCTGGCGACGGGTCAGCGACGGCGGGACCATGCGGTTCTCCCTGGGTTGTCGAAATGTTTTCGATGTGTTCTATACTGCGGACGATTATAGAACATCGGGAGAACTTTGCCATGTCGGCCCTGCCACGCGCGGCCCCGGCCGCACCACCGGACCCGGTCGAGCGGCTCGCCGCGCGCCTGCAGACCCGTTACCGCGACCGCATCTGTGCCGAACTGGTGCTGCCGGCGCGCGCCGCGCAGACGCAGCCGTTGCCGGAAGAACTGCTGCCGGGGTTGCGCACGGCGCTGGCCGGGCGTGGCATCACGCGCCTCTACAGCCACCAGGCCGAGGCCTGGCAGGCGACGCGACGCGGCGAGCACATGGTCGTCGTCACGCCGACCGCGTCGGGCAAGACGCTGTGCTACAACCTGCCGGTGCTGCAGGCGGTGTGCGGCGGCGAGGGCAAGGCGCTGTACCTGTTCCCGACCAAGGCGCTGGCCCAGGACCAGGTCGCCGAACTGCTCGAACTCAACCGAGCCGGCGATCTCGGCGTGCGTGCCTACACGTTCGATGGCGATACGCCCGGTGATGCGCGCAAGGCGGTGCGCACGCGTGGCGACATCGTCGTCAGCAACCCGGACATGCTGCACCAGGCGATCCTGCCGCATCACACCAAGTGGGCGCAGTTCTTCGAGAACCTGTGTTACGTCGTGCTCGACGAGATGCACACCTACCGCGGCGTGTTCGGCAGCCACGTCGCCAACCTGATCCGTCGCCTGCGGCGCATCCTCGCGTTCTACGGCGCGTCGCCACAGTTCGTGTTCTGCTCGGCGACCATTGCCAACCCGGTCGAACTGGCCGAGCGCCTGCTTGGCGAGCCGGTTACACCGATCACGCGCAGCGGTGCGCCGCAGGGCGAACGCCGACTGCTGCTGTGGAACCCGCCGGTGATCAACCCCGATCTCGGCATCCGCGCGTCGGCGCGCTCGCAGACCAACCGCATCGCACGCCTGGCGACGCGCATCGGCCTGAAGAGCATCGTGTTCGCACGCTCGCGGCTGATGGTCGAGGTGCTGACCAAGTACCTCAAGGACGTGTTCGACAAGGATCCGCGGCGGCCATCGCGCGTGTTCGCGTACCGTGGCGGCTACCTGCCGACGCAGCGGCGCGAGACCGAGAAGCGACTGCGCGACGGCAGCATCGACTGCGTGATCAGCACGTCGGCGCTCGAACTCGGCGTCGACATCGGCAGCCTCGATGTCTGCGTGCTCAACGGCTACCCGGGCAGTATCGCCGCGACCTGGCAGCGCCTCGGCCGGGCAGGGCGGCGCAACCGGACGTCGTTGGGCGTGCTGGTCGCCGGCAGCGAGCCGCTCGACCAGTACATCGTGCGCAACCCGGAGTTTTTCCTCGATGCGTCGCCCGAGCATGCGCGCATCGACCCGGACCAGCTGCTGGTGCTGCTCGACCACATCCGCTGCGCGGCGTTCGAACTGCCGTTTCGCGATGGCGATGCGTTCGGCTCGGTCGCCGATACCGGCGAATTTCTGGCCTATCTAAGCGACGAGGGCGTCGTGCATCGCGAAGGTGACAGCTGGCACTGGGTGACCGACAGCTATCCGGCCAACGCGGTGTCGCTGCGCTCGGTCGCCGAGGGCAACTTCGTCGTCGTCGACCAGGAGCGCGACGGCCGCCAGGTGATCGCCGAGGTCGACTTCAGCTCGGCACCGGAAACCCTGTACGAGGGCGCGATCTACATGATCCAGGCGTCGCCGTACCAGGTGGAACGCCTCGACTGGGAAGGCCGCAAGGCCTACGTGCGGCCGACCCGCGTCGACTACTACACCGACGCCGTCGTCTACACGCGACTCAAGATCCTCGACAACTTTGCCGAGCAGGCGTTGCCGCAGGCGCGGGTTGCGCACGGTGAAGTCCACCTGGTCAAGCGCTTCGCCGGCTACAAGAAGATCCGTTACTACACGCACGAGAACATCGGCTACGGCAACATCAACCTGCCGGACCAGGAGATGCACACGACGGCAGTGTGGTGGGAGATCCGCCCGGGCGTGCTCGAACAGGCGCTCGCATCGCGCCAGCAGGCGCTCGACGGTTTTCTCGGCGCCGCCTATGCGCTGCACCACGTCGCGGCGCTGCAGTGCATGAGCGAGACGCTGGACCTCGGGCGTGCCGTCGGCGACGGTGACGGTCGCTGGTTCGCGACGCTCGGTGCAGGCGGCCGTGGACAGATGCGTGACGTCTCCGGTGACGAGCTGGCGCCGGACCACGCCGGCGCATTCCGCCCGGCGGTGTTCCTGTACGACGCCTACCCGGGCGGCATCGGCCTGTCGGAACCGCTGTTCCGCGATCAACACACGATCGTCGGCGCCGCACAAGACCTGGTGACGCGCTGCGGTTGTCGCTACGGTTGCCCGGCCTGCGTCGGCCCGGTGCTGGCCAGTGACGAACAGCGCGGCTACTCGCCGCGTGCGCTGGCGCTGACGGTGCTCGGCCTGTTGCGCGACGGGCATGCCGACACGGTGGCCCGGGCGTGAGCCTCGCGCGCAGGCTGGACCGGCTGCGCGCCCAGGCGGCGCCGCCGACGGCTGCCGATGCCGCTGCGCGGCCGCGGCGAGCGGATGCCGATGGGCGAGCGCGCGACGTGGCCACGTTCGCGCAACTGCTCGACCGCGCGCCGGGCGCCCGCGTCACCAACGGTGTACTGGAGATAGAACGCCGGCATGTCCTGCCACGCGCCGCCGTCGCCCTGCACGCGCTGCCGCAGGTGCTCGACGCGGCGGATGCCGACTGGCTGTACCTCGACACCGAGACGACCGGCCTGTCAGGCGGTGTCGGCACCCTGGCCTTCATGGTCGGGTTGGCGCGCCGCGACGGTGAACGCGCTCTCGACGTGCGCCAGGTGGTCGCCGGCAGCTTCGCCGCCGAGCGCGCGATGCTGCAGGCGCTGGCCGCGTCGGTGACGCCGCACAGCGTCCTGGTCACCTTCAACGGCAAGGCCTTCGACGTGCCATTGCTGCAGGCGCGCTTGCGCCTGCATCGTATCGACTGCGACCTGGGCGGCCTGCGCCATCTCGACCTGATGTACCCGGTGCGACGCGCGTTCCGCCGCCTGTGGCCCGACTGCCGCCTGCAGACTGCGGAGCGCTGCCTGCTCGGACTGCGGCGTGTCGACGACCTGCCGGGCGCCGCGGCACCGGCGGCCTGGCGGGACTGGCTGCGCCGCGGCGCCACGGTACCGCTGCGCGGCGTATTGCGCCACAACGCCCAGGATGTCGTGTCGCTGGCGCGGCTGCACGCGCGCCTGGTCGCGGTGTATGCCGGTGGCGACCCGACGCCGGCCGACCATGCGGCGCTGGGCGTGGCATGGCAGGAAGCGGGACATGCGCGGCGCGCACGCGACGTCTGGCAACGCGCCGGCAGGCGGCTGAGTGCCGATGGGCGCCTGGCCCTCGCAGCGAGCTACCGGCGCGCCGGCGACTGGCCACGCGCGACGGCGTTGTGGGCCGGGCTGTTCGCCGAGGGTGATCGGCGCGCGGCACTGGAGTTGAGCAAGTACTACGAGCATCGCTGTCGCGATGTCGCGACGGCCATACGCTATGCGGGTTACTGTGCGGCCGACGAGCGCGATCGCCGGCTTGCCCGCCTGCAACTCAAGCAGCCGGGTGATCGGCAACTGATGCTATGGCCGGGCGGGCGCGGCGAACCCCACGTAGTAGCCGGCGCCATCTGATGCCGGCAGGCAGCTGGCGATGCGCCCGGCGCGGCGCGCCTCGAGCAGGCGCCGGCCGAGCGGCAGGAACAACGTCTCGCGTCCGTCGTCGGCGGCGGCGTCGAAACGGATCAGCCAGGTCTGTGCACGACCGCCGCTGTCGATCAGCCGTTCGACGCGCGCCATCGCGTCGGTCTGGGCGAGGCCGCGCAGGTCGAGCTCGGCGTCGGCGCGCCCGGCCTTGACGGCGAGTTTGTCGAGCGGGTTATCGTCGAAGTAGGGCATCGGGCGCCGCGTTGCTGCCACGGTTGCCGGGCAGCTTAACGCATCTGCGCGGGGGCGACGACGCCGGCAACCGGCAGTGCGCCGTCAGTCGGTCTCGTCGAGGATCACGAACGACAGGAAAGTCGTGCCCAGGGCAAGCGCGACGATTGCCGCGGGTGCAGCCAGCACGATCATCGCCAGTCCGCTGAAGATCCACACGACCTTGACGATCTCGCGTTTGCGCCGGTAGCGGTTGGTGAAGCGGCGGCGATGCGGGTGGCTACTGTCGGGCGAGCGATCGCTGACCCAGGCGGGCATCAGGTTGTCATACAGCCACTCGATCAGCATGCAAACCGGTCTCCGTGCGCCGCCAGCGGCAGCATTGCTTTTCCTTACTGTAGACGAAATCCGCGGCGCTATCGCCGACCGGTCCGCCGCGGCCGCCGCCGTTCGCGGCAGGGCATTGTGGTAAAAAGCCGGCTGGGCGTCGGCGCTGCGGCGAGGCGCGGTGCAGTACAGCGGGAGAGAAGTCGATGCAGGAATACGATGTCGTCGTGATCGGGAGTGGGCCCGGCGGCGAGGGCGCGGCGATGAAGCTGTCGAAGATGGGCAAGCAGGTCGCGGTCGTCGAGATGTTGGACCAGGTCGGCGGCAACTGTACGCACAAGGGCACGATCCCGAGCAAGGCGTTGCGTCATGCGATCCAGCTGCTCGCCGACTACCGCCATCACCCGTTGTTCGAACACACCGTGGCGATCGCGGACGTATCCTGGCCGCAGTTGCTGAAGACATCCGAAGAGGTGATATCGCGCCAGGTCAGCATGCGTCACCGCTTCTACACGCGCAATCGCGTGGATGTGATCCACGGCCGCGCGCGCTTCGTCGATGCCAGCACCATCGAGGTCGAGAGGCCGGCCGGCACGGCGGTGCGGGTGCGGACGCGGCACGTCGTGATCGCCACCGGTTCGCGGCCGTATCGACCGCCGCAGCTCGACTTCGACGACCCGCGAATCCTCGACAGTGACAGCGTGCTGCAGATGGCACATACGCCGCGTCGGGTCACGATCTACGGCGCCGGCGTGATCGGCTGCGAGTACGCATCGATCTTCGCCAACCTCGATGTCAAGGTGAACCTGATCAACACGCGCGACCGCCTGCTGTCGTATCTCGACGACGAGATCACCGACGCGCTCAGCTATCACTTGCGCGACCAGGGGGTCGTGATCGTGCACAACGAGGCGATGGCGAATGTCACCAGCGGCGACGACGGCGTCGTGCTGACCTGTCGCTCGGGCAAGGAGGTGCGCTCCGATGTACTGCTGTGGGCCAACGGTCGTACCGGCAACACCGACGACATGGGCCTCGACGACATCGGCATGGCGATCAACCAGCGCGGCCAGATCGAGGTCGACGACGGGTTCCGGACCTCGGTGGAGAACATCTACGCGGTCGGCGACGTCATCGGCCCGCCGGCACTGGCCAGCGCCAGCTACGACCAGGGCCGATTCGCCGGCCAGCTGGTGGTTGCCGGCCGCGCCGACTGGAATCTGCTCGGCGACATTCCGACCGGCATCTATACCAGCCCGGAGATCAGCTCGGTCGGCCGTACCGAGCGCGAGTTGACGGAACAGAACGTGCCCTACGAGGTCGGTCGCGCCGATTTCAAGAACCTGGCGCGCGCGCAGATCGCCGGCCGCAACGTCGGTATGCTGAAGCTGTTGTTCCATCGCGAGACGCTGGAGCTGCTGGGAATCCACTGCTTCGGCGAGCAGGCCTCGGAGATCGTGCACATCGGCCAGGCAATCATGTCGCAGGAAGGCGCGGCTAACTCGATCAACTACTTCATCAACACCACGTTCAACTACCCGACGATGGCCGAGGCCTACCGCGTCGCCGCGCTGCACGGCCTCAACCGCACGCGCTGAAGGGCGACTCAATCGAGCTGGAACAAGCGGCCGAAATTGGCGACGTCGAGGATCTCTCGGATTGCCGTGTTCGCGCCGTGCAGCGTTATCGTCGCGCTGTCGCCGCCGAGGTGTTCGCGCAACCGCAGCAGCATGCCGAGGCCGGCGCTGTCGATGTAATCGGCCCGGCTCAGATCGACGACGACGCGTCGTCCTCCGGGCAGCGACTGGTAGGCCTGGCGAAACGGCTTGTGGAGATCGAAGACAAATGAACCGTGGACGACGATGTAACTGGTGCCGTCCTCGTCTTTGGTGTCGATGCTGGACATCTGCGAATGGAGCCTGGGTGAAAGAACGCAACGGCGCGCAGGGCGGGGTGTGCGGAAGTTCCCGCTTCAGTCGCTCTTCTTCGCGCCGCGCGATCCGCCCATCATATCCTGCCAGAGCTTCATGTTCTGTTCGCCGAGCTTGACCCAGTAATCCATCGGCGTGCCTTCCAGCGCCTTGCCGACCTGCTGCTGCAAGGCTTTCTGCTGCTCGGTGAAGAAGCGCAGGCTGTTGTCGAGGTACTCGGCGAAACCGTTCTGTGCGGCCTCGCCGTAGTTGCGGATGAAGCGCGCGAGCACGTCCGCCGAGAACAGCGGCTCGCCGCCGGATTCCTGTTCCATGATGATCTGCAGCAGGATATTGCGCGTGATGTCCTCGTTGCTCTGCCGATCGACGACCTTGAACGAGATCTCCTGCAGGACCATCTGCCGGACCTCGTCGAGCGTGATGTAACGGCTCTCGGTCGTGTCGTACAGGCGGCGGTTGGGATATTTCTTGATCAGTCGTTCAGCGGACATGGTGCAGTGCCCTTCTCGCGGTTAGCGGAATTGTCGCAAATTTTGCGGGGCGAATATACGGCTCGGTCGAGATCGGCACTGCCCGCGGCCACGATTGGCATTCCCCGTGCGCCGGCCCGATGGCGTTCACTGTTCGCGGTGAATGGGTCGCCGGTCACCGACCCTGCCGCGGCACCGCGGCCAACGGCCGCGCGCGTGGCGCTGTCGAGCGCTTGTCCGGGTCTGCGCGCCGCCAGCGGCGCGACGTTGCTGGTCGCGCATCGACTGTCGTTCGGCAACGGCGCTGCCGGTCGCGGCATGGCGCGACGCAACGGCGTCGACACGGATGCGGCGGCTTGCGTCATCGTCGTGTGGCGCGCCCGCCAGCGGCGACGCGGTCGCCGCTACGCCGGAGAGGCCCGGCGGGCGGTGCGTCGACGCGCCGCCGGGCGATCCGATGGCGGCGGCTCAGTCGGCTAGCTCGACGGCCATTGCGACCCCCTGGCCGCCACCGATACACAGCGTCGCCAGGCCCTTCCTGGCGTTCTCCCGTTGCATGCCGTGCAGCAGCGTGACCAGCACGCGCGCGCCCGATGCGCCGATCGGGTGGCCGATCGAGATCGCGCCGCCGGAGATGTTGACCTTCGACGTGTCCCAGCCGAGTTCCTTGTTGACCGACATCGCCTGCGCGGCGAACGCCTCGTTGGACTCGACCAGATCCAGGTCATCGACCGACCAGCCGGCCTTGTCGAGGCATTTCTGGGTCGCCGGGATCGGGCCGGTGCCCATGATCGCCGGGTCGACGCCGGCGCTGGAGAACGACACGATGCGGGCCAGCGGCTTGATGCCCAGTTCGGCGGCCTTGTCCGCCGCCATGACGACGACCGCGGCGGCGCCGTCGTTGATCCCGGAGGCGTTGCCGGCCGTGACCGTGCCGTCCTTCTTGAACGCCGGACGCAGGCCGCCGAGTTTCTCGGCCGTCGTGCCGGCGCGCGGGAACTCGTCCTTGGCGAACACGATTGGGTCGCCCCTGCGCTGCGGGATCTCGACCGGGACGATCTCGGCGTCGAAGCTGCCGGCGTTCTGCGCCTTCTCGGTGCGGCTCTGTGACTCGGCCGCGAACAGGTCCTGGTCGGCGCGGCTGAAGCTGTACTTGTCGGCAATGTTCTCGGCAGTGATACCCATGTGACAGTCGTTGAACGCGCACCACAGGCCGTCCTTGATCATCGTGTCGGTCATCTGCCAGTCGCCCATCATCTTGCCGTTGCGCGACGCCGGCAGCACGTGCGGCGATGCGCTCATGTTCTCCTGGCCGCCGGCGATGACGATCTCGGCATCGCCGCAGCTGATCGCCTGCCAAGCCAGGTGCACGGCCTTGAGGCCGCTGCCGCAGACCTTGTTGATGGTCATGGCCGGGGTCTCCTGCGTCAGACCGGCCTCGATGACCGTCTGGCGGGCCGGGTTCTGCCCGACGCCGGCGGTCAGCACCTGGCCGAGGATGACCTCGTCGATCTGGTCGTTGTTGAGGCCGCTGCGCTCGAGCAGGCTCTTGACCACGGTCGCACCCAGCGAGTGCGCCGGGACGCCCGCCAAGCTGCCACCGAAAGTCCCGACTGCGGTGCGCGCCGCGGCGACGATAACGACATCTTTGCTCATGAAAATCCTCCGGGATCTAATGGTTGTTCTGCCCAGCTGCGGCAGGCGAAGTGAAAGATTCTAGACTGTGTGGGGACCGCGGGCATTTCTGCACTGCATGCCTGTCCGCGGCAATTATGTTGCACTGCACAACAATGCATGGTAGCGTGCTTTGGTGCAACGCACAAATCCGGTGATCGCGCCGGCCAGTTTGACCAAAAACGAGTATCCGCCAAGAACCACCTGGACCACTGAATTATGAGTACAAATGCCAACAGCTGGAACGAAACACTGATGAACGACTGGATGGCGACCCAGCAGAAGTACTGGGACACCTGGAGCGAGTTTGCCCGCAAGGCCGGCGGCGGCAGCAACGGCCAGTCCGCGCCGAATCCGTTTGCCGCGTTCACCGGCTTCCAGTCCAACCCGTTCGCCAGCGGCGCGTTCGCGCAGAACCCCTTTGCGCAGAACCCGTTCGCACAGAATCCGTTCACCCAAAACCCCTTCGCCTCCGGCATGTTCACGCAGAACCCGTTTGCCCAGGCATTCACGCAGAACCCGTTCGCCAGCAACCCGTTCGCGCAGTTGAACACGGCCAGCAACCCGTTCGCCGGCCTGCTCGACCAGTGGTGGTCGACCGTCAGCCCGAAGTTCGACGGCGACGTCGGGTCGATCGCACAGCGCTTCTACGACATGGGCAAGTCCTTCATGTCGATGTCCGAGGGCCTGTTCGGCGCCGCCGGCCAGGAGCAGCCCGATGCGGCGATGGAGATGTGGATGTCGTCGATGCAGGCGGCGCTGCAGCAGTGGATCACGCAGATCCAGAACAACATGGACATGATCACCCCCGATCTGCCGGGCATCAGCGGCACGACGCTGAGCACCTGGGCGCAGTTCGCCGACTCGGTCGCGCCGTGGTTGAACATGTCGCAGAGCTATCTCAAGGACATCGCCGAAGGGCATCTGCCGGGCGGCATCGAGATGCCCGGTGTGGGCGCCGCGCAAGAGCAGTTCTGCCGCGCCCTGTCGGTGCCGGGACTCGGCTACACGCGCGAGCAGCAGGAGCGCTTCCAGGAGCTGGCGCGCCACCTGCTCGATTACCACGACGCACTCCGCGCCTACAAACTGGCATTCGCGAAGACCGCGCTGGCGTCGTTGAACGCGGTCCAGGCGCACCTGCGCGAGCTGCACGAGAAGGGCGAGAAGATCGAGTCGATGCGTGCCCTGTACGACATGTGGGTCGACGCCAGCGAGACGGCATATGCCGATTTCGCCATGAGCGACGAGTACCAGGTGGTTTACGGTGACCTGGTCAATGCGCTGATGTCGGTCCGCCAGGATATGAACCAGCTCGCCGAGCAGCAGTACCGGCTGATGAATATCCCGACGCGCTCGGAGATCGACACCATGCAGCACCGCCAGCAGGAGAACCGCCGCGAGAATCGCCAGCTACGCCACGAGGTTGCGGAGCTGCGTGCCCTGGTCGAGAAGATGTCGAAACCGCAAACCGCCACTGCAGCGGCGAACAAGCCCGCGGCCACGTCGCGCAAGCCGGCGCAGGACAAGCTGCCGATCGACGACGTCGAGGAGGATCTCACGCAGATCAAGGGCATCGGTCCGAAGATGGCGGAGAAGCTGTACGAGCAGGGCATCAAGAACTTCAAGCAGCTGGCAGACATGAACGCCAAGTTCGCCGAGCAACTCGACGAGGTGCTCAGGGCGCAGGGCCGCATACTGCGTGAAGACTGGATCGGTCAGGCGAAGAAACTGCGCGGTTAAACCAGAGGAGATTGAACAGAATGATTCCGTTTCAGATGCGTCCCGACGAAATACTCGGTGAGGCTCGCGAGTTCAACGAAAAACTCGCCAAGGGCGTTGGCAACCTGATGGACGTTGGTGACATCCCGTCCGGGGTGACGCCGAAAGAACCCGTCTACAAGGAAGACAAGATGGTGCTGTATCGCTACAAGGGCGAGCAGAAGCCGAAGAACAAGACACCGCTGCTGATCGTCTACGCCCTGGTCAACCGGCCGTACATGACCGACCTGCAGGAGAACCGTTCGACGATCAAGGGGCTGCTCGAAGCCGGCCAGGACGTCTACCTGATCGACTGGGGTTACCCGGATGCGGCCGACCGCTACCTGACGATGGACGATTACATCAACGGCTACCTGGATCGCTGCGTCGATGTGATCAGTGCCCACCACGGGCTCGACAAGATCAATCTGCTCGGCATCTGCCAGGGCGGCGCGTTCAGCCTGTGTTACACGGCGATGCATCCGGAGAAGGTACGCAACCTCGTGACCATGGTAACGCCGGTGGACTTCAAGACGCCGGACAATATGCTCAGCCGCTGGATCCAGAACATCGATGTCGACCTGCTGGTCGACACCCAGGGCAACATCCCGGGCGAGATGCTGAACTGGACCTTCCTGAACCTGAAGCCGTACCAGCTGATGGCACAGAAATACCTCGGCGTCGTCGACATGATGGACAACCCCAAGGCGCTGAAGAACTTCATGCGCATGGAAAAGTGGATCTTCGACAGTCCGGACCAGGCCGGCGAGACCTTCCGCCAGTTCGCGAAGGACTTCTTCCAGCAGAACAAGCTGATGAAGGGTGAGGTACAGATCGGCGAGTACACGGTGAACCTGCGCAACATCAAGTGCCCGGTCTACAACGTCTACGCCGACCAGGACCACCTGGTGCCGCCGGACGCGTCGCGCGCGCTGGAAGACTGCATCGGCAGCAAGGACTACAGCGAGCTGTCGTTCCCGGGTGGCCATATTGGCATCTACGTCAGCGGCAAGGCGCAAAAGACCATACCGCCGGCGATCGGCGAGTGGCTCGACGCGCGTTAGCAGCGGTTCGCATTTCGTCACAGCAACGGCCCGCGGAGGCGCTTCGCGGGCCGTTTGCATTTTCGGCACTAAGCTGCGGTTTCATAACACTAAAATCTGGCGAACGCGGGGCAGGATTGGGCGGCTTAATGATGACGACGATAGATTCCCTATGGGAATTTCCACGCCGCCACTCTTACGCTTACCGCATAGCAACACGCCATCTTAGGGAAGGGTAGTCATGAGCGAGCGCGTCACCGTCAGCGGGCTGCAGGTCAGCCAGCCGCTTTACCAGTTCATCGAGCAACGGGCCATCCCCGGGACCGGCGTCGATCCCGCGGCATTCTGGCAGGGCTTCGCCGATCTGCTGGCCGAACTCGGGCCGCTGAATCGCGCGCTGCTCGACGAGCGCGATCGCATCCAGGCGCAGATGGACGACTGGTGCCACGCGCAGCGCGGCAAGCCGCTCGACATGGCGGCGTACAAGGCGTTCCTCAGCGAGATCGGTTATCTGGTGCCGGAAGGCGAGCCGTTCAGCATCGGCACCGCCAACGTCGACGACGAGATCGCCGATATCGCCGGGCCGCAGCTGGTCGTCCCGGTCAACAATGCGCGCTACGCGCTGAACGCCGCCAACGCCCGCTGGGGCAGCCTGTACGACGCGTTCTACGGCACCGACGCGATCGCCGA
>JAAUYD010226349.1_pt1 | contig 24563 bp, 22 predicted proteins | sample 7278101 | NCBI WGS metagenome assembly JAAUYD01 (sample SAMN14350128, study PRJNA611818) | marine sediment metagenome | isolation source: surface marine sediment (0.6m) | place: French Polynesia: Moorea | collected 2018-08
AAAGCCTATCGCCTGAACGTAAGGCTCGCTATACCTTCGGGTCATAGAGAGCAGTTTATTGGGTAGGAAGCCCACACCGTAATCTTTGATTCGGTGTTGGTAGTTCACTTTCATGGTTTTGTTTTATGAAAATTGATTAAACAATAACTTCCATGGGACTACCACTTTGTGGTGGGGGATAAATACGAATTCTCGCTTGTTTTCCTAGTTCGTGTAAATAATTGCTCACCGTTTCTAAAGATTTCAAAATTTGCCAAGTTAAGCCATTTTGAGGACAAATTAAGACTAACGTTAACCCATCACGGCCAGTGGTTAAATTCCAACCACATTTTGATAATAACTTTTGGGTTTGTTCGTCACAAGAATTATAAAACAAACGGCTAACTATATCATTGAATTCCCAACATAATTCGAGATCACTGGGAACCCAGCAGGGTAAATCATCGGGGGGTAAAAAGGATGGATTCATGGTATTGTCAGGAGTTTCTTATCTAACCTAATTTTTGTATAAAATGTTACAGAAGTCAAGACAATAGTATATTACAAACCATTACAAACACTCGGATGATGGAGAAATGGGGGACTGGGAGACTGGCAAACTCGGAGATGGGGAGACTAAACAACTGATAAGTGATCACTGATAACTGACTTCACCCTCTAAAATAGGAATAGGGGTTGACTTATTTATTAGCTATCAATGAACGATAAAAAACAACGATCACTCGAAGATATTCCTGAAGCATTGCGGGATATTCCCATCTCTCCTACCTCTTCATCCCTAAACCCTAAATGGATGATGGTAGGGTTAGCTGGGGTTGCTATTATTGTGCTTGGGACATTAGGGATTATGCGTTTGGTTTCTTCTCCGTCACAGATGAATACGGTATCTGTAGAACCAACCCCTTCACCCAGTCCAACCCCTGAACCTGAAACGGTTGAAAATATTTTAGGTCATTTACCTTATGAAGAAGCTGATCCCAATCAATTAAAAGCTATTACCAATGATGGAAGAATTAAACTGAGAAAAAAAGCAGCCGATAGCTTCTTAAAAATGCAGCGAGATGCACGCGCAAGTGGCATTATTTTGACCCCAATTTCTGGTTTTAGAACGGTTAAAGAACAAGAATATTTATTCTTTGAAATTAAACGACAACGGAACCAAGATACTCGTAAACGGGCTGAAGTGAGTGCGCCTCCAAGGTATAGTGAACATCATACAGGATATGCTATTGATATTGGTGATGGTCAAGTTCCTGCCACTAATTTAAGTGAAAATTTTGAACAAACTCCTGCTTTTCGTTGGTTAAAAAATAATGCAGCAAAATATAGTTTTGAGTTATCTTTTCCTCCCAATAACCCCCAAGGAATTAGTTATGAACCTTGGCACTGGCGATATGTGGGAGATGCTGATAGTTTAAAGACGTTTTATGAGGCTCAACAATTACAAGAAGAGTCTTCTTCTTCGGAAAATATGGTTAATTAATGTGAGATTTAATGAAGATGACAAAAACTGATTTATTAAACAATGATAGTAATTTACCTCAACAGGAATGGTGGGTGATTCGTTGGTTAGAATTGTTAGATTCTTATCGGTTTAAAAAACGGTTAGAAAGGGCGAGAAATTATGCAAGGGAAGGTCATGTATTAAGCATTGAATTTTCTGAATCTGAGGTATTAGCTAAGGTTCAAGGTACAGAACCAGACCCTTATCAAGTTTCTCTTTCCCTTGATCCTTTTACTGATGAAGATTGGGATTTTGTAATTCAAAGTTTATCAGAAAAAGCTATTTTTTCGGCTCAATTATTGTCTGGTAAAATGCCAGATGATATCGAAAGAGTTTTTACTGATAATGGTTTAAGTGTCTTCCCTTTTAGGTTATCTGATGTTCATTCCCGTTGCAGTTGTCCTGATAAAGCTAACCCTTGTAAACATATTGGGGCTATTTATTATCAATTAGCTGAACGATTTAGTGAAGATCCTTTTATGATTTTTCAGTTAAGAGGAAGAACTAAAAATCAAATTTTAGAAGGGTTAAGAAATTTACGCAAGCAACAAATTAATCAGGAAGAAAATGCTTCAGATAAGATTCAGGAAACGATTAATAATACTCAAGAAATAAAAGAAAAAGTAAGTGAAGAAAATGAGCTATTAGATGTTAAACAATTTTGGCAATACCAGGAATCTTTAGACCCTTCTTTAGTGGTTATTGTTCCTTCTACGGATAATAAAACAGTGTTGGATGTTTTAGGGAGAATACCGTTAGCTTATGAAGAAGCAAAAATCGTTAAAGACTATTTACAACAAGTCTATCAAACGGTTTCACAACAAGCGATGATGACAGCTTTAAAGAGGGATGAATGAGTGATGTAATATAATTTGTCTTAGGTTTCATCAATGTATCAAAAAGAATTATTAGAAATAAAGATTTTATGAATAACAAAAGATCCATTCTCTATGTAATTTGTCCTGGGTTTCATCACCAAAGTGTAACTGATTCTTTTGTTAAAAATATTACCAATGATTGTACTGATCTAAGTAATTTATTGATCTTTCCTACGGATCAATATCCTCCTTATTCTGGTGTCGATTTGGTACACTATTTACAGAAAAAATGCAAGAAAAAATCACAAAACTTAATGATCATTGCCTTTAGTGCAGGGGTGGTTGCTGGGGTAAGTGCTGCTTGGCAATGGCAACGGGAAGGGGGTAAGATTAAGGGGTTAATTGCCTTCGATGGGTGGGGAGTTCCTCTATTGGGTGACTTTCCTATTTATCGTGTCAGTCACGATGAATTTACCTATCACAGTTCTGCTATCTTAGGAAAAGGAAACCTGAGTTTCTATGCTGATCCTGCGGTTGACCATTTGGATTTGTGGCGATCGCCTCATCGGGTTGAAGGTTGGATGATCGATACAACAAAAACAGATAAAACTGACTTATCTCATCTGTCTTTGATAGAGTTTCTAGGTCAAGTTTTTTGACACTCCCACGAGTAGAAATGCGTGGGATTCTTGCTTCATAAGGTTTGACTAGCTGACAGTAGACATTAATTTCTAGTTTAGTCTAGAATTGTCTAGGTTTTTGTCTTCTAGAAGAAGCTCTTAATGCTATCTTCTCAACCATTAAACAGAGAATGATGGCTAGTGTGGGTTAAACGCCAATCAGGACGGAGATTGCAAGCATTACGTAAATAAGCGTGAGAAATTTCCTTTTGAGGTTTTGAGGTATTAACGTGGATAAGAACTCTTATACAACGTTTCAGGCTGCCCTCAACGTACATTTGCTGAACATCTAGAAGGGGGACATCTTCCCAGTGGGGGCGTTGACGGGCGATCGCTGCCGGAAAGACAGCATCAAGATCCTGAGTAGCGGTGAAGGTAACGCTAACAATATCTTCAGGATTGAGTTGATTTTGGGTTTCGATGACATCTAACAGTTCGCTGACTGCTTCTTGTATTGCTTCTTGGCTATTGTCTGTGACTGTGGTTGCTCCTCGAATTCCCCGTACTTTCCACTCCACGATCGCATCCCTCCAACAATGTTCGGTGTTACTCATTTGCACTCCCATTGTCTCACCCCTAGACACATTTTTCCCTGTGGTTTAACCTAATTTAACCCCCCCTGGCGAGAAATCCCCGAAAAATTAAATAAATCGGATAAAGTACCCAGGGACTCTGGGAAACGAAAAGGCCTGATTAGTCGTTCTGTCGGGGAACCAACAGTGGGAGATGTACTCATCGTTAGTACCAATGTGTTCTAGATAAGTGGCGAAACCTTGTAGAAACGAGAATAAACAGGAATGCCCTATCGTGAGTTAGGGAGGTTCCCCGCACAAAGTTTAGCGACGTGCGTGGGAGGATGTCACGGACGATATAACCACAAGGGTTGACCATTGGTTTTCAATTCAAACTCTAACCAGTCGATGGAAGTTCTTAGTTTTGATTTACTTTGGTTACGAGAGAGAACCCGACTGAATAAGGATTTAGGTTCCTCAATATCATAACAGGTGGCCTTATCAGGATTTAATCCAGCCAACTCAGCGGCCCAGCGACAGGCATCTTCTTCAGTCCCTAAACGATCAACGATGCCTAATTCTAAGGCTTGTTGTCCGGTAAAAATACGACCATCGGCGAAGGTTTTGACTTTATCAACGTCTAGGTTTCTTCCTTGGACTACCGTAGTCACAAATTGTTGATAACTCGTATCAATCATCTCTTGAAGGATACGATGTTCTTCTTCGGTTAATTCGCGATCGAAGGCTAAAATATCTTTATAAGGGCCTGATTTAATGACTTTAAAAGACACCCCAACTTTGTCTAATAATCGTTGCAAATTATTGCCCCGCAAAATCACCCCAATACTTCCGGTAATCGTTCCAGGGTTAGCCATAATATATTGTGCGCCCATACCAATATAAAGCCCCCCAGAGGCAGAAATATTGCCAAAACTGGCCACAATTTTGATTTTATCTTGCAGTCGTTTGAGAGCTTCATAAATTTCTTGGGAGTCGCCAACCGTTCCTCCAGGGGAGTCGATGCGTAACAGGAGGGCCGGAAATTTCTTTTCTTTAACGGTTTCTAGCGCACCAAGAACATATTTACGAGTCTCTGAAGCGATCGCTCCTGTAATTTCGATATGGGCTATTTGTTTACTGGGTCTGGGTCTAAATGGCCAAATCATAGATTAACATCAAACATAGTAAATGATGAGGGATATTGTAACAAGTCTTGAGGGGGTTGGGAGTTATACCTTTTAGACCATGCGTTAATTTTAATTTCTAACGTCCTTCAAAGGCGGGGTTTTAGACCCAATTATTTTCGATAATGACTGTCTTCCTGTTTACAAGAAAGACCAAAAAAATCAAGTAACTTTTTCAGGAAAAAAAGTTACTTGATAATTTTCATTCTTATTTTACTTCTTTTCTAATTGGCGACTGAGTAAAGACATAGAATAACAAAATATCCAATAAATAACAGCAACAAAAATATAAACCTCTCCATAACGACCAATAAATTTAGGGTTAGCTAAAATGGATTGAGACATCCCTAATAAATCAACTAATCCGACAATTGCTAACAATGAAGTGTCCTTAAATAGACTAATGAATTGACCAACAATGGTAGGAATAACAACTCTTAATGCTTGGGGTAACACTACTAAAATTAAGACCAAAAAACTATTTAATCCTAATGCTTTAGCTGCTTCTATTTGTCCTTTAGGAACTGATTGTAAACCTCCTCTAACATTTTCTGCTAAGTAAGCAGCACTAAATAATGTAAATCCGGCAATGGCTCTAATTACCCGTTGAATGCGCATATCTTGAGGTAAAATTAAGGGTAACATTACCTGTGCCATAAAGAGAATACCAATTAAAGGTAAACCTCGAATTAACTCAATATACGCAATAGATAACCAGCGAATAATGGGTAAACTACTTTGTCTTCCTAATGCTAATAATACCCCAAAAGGAAAAGATAAAAAAATACTAATTATAGCCACAAAAATAGTTAAAATTAAGCCACTAAAATCATCTAATCTAACAGGACGTAAAAAGAAAGCTCCTTGTAATAATCCTAATAAGAAAAAGAAGGTTAATCCCCAAATGAATGATAACCAATTATTAAAATCAGGTAAGTATTGTTTGATTTTTTTGCCTACTAAAGCAAAGATAATGAATAAAAGTAAAATCCCTAATAACTTGGCACTAGATACCAAACTAATTGGAATTGCTAATAATGCTAATACAACAGTAATTAACCCTAAAAAAGTTAAGTTAACTGGATTAAATATATTAGACTGTGATAAATTTCCCCAAGAAAATCCGATTAAACTAAGAATAATCGCTAAAGTTATCCAAGCTCTCCATAATAAATTAACAGGATATTGACCAACAAAAAATAAACGTAAATTGGCGGTAATCACACCCCATTGTGCTTGAAATAATGCCCAAGAAATTAAACCTGAAGCAAACCAAACAATGAAACTTAGACTAACTAAAGTGAGAAAACTATTAAACCAGTTACTAAAAAGATTCTTTTTAATCCAATTTACAGGACTAATACGATTAGAAATCAAATTAGACATCAGATAATTAAATTAATAGGGGTAAATGATTGATATTATACTGACGGTGGGCAAGAATAGACAATATCTTACTCAAGATAGTAATTATCCTTATTTACCCACTCAATAGAGGGTGCATTTAGCCTGGCAGCTTCGTTAACCGTTCCTAGATTGGGTTTCGTCACTCAAACCCTTTATTTATGTGAAATAACCGCATAAAAAGGATCAGCACCCATCATTCCTAACATTTGTAAGAAACTAGGTAAAGGAGAGACATTCATAATCACTTCAGGTTTACTAAATCCTGAAACGGACTTAAAATAGTTTTTAACTAATTGGATTCTCATGGCATCTGTCCCATCACGCCAAGCAGAAATTGCTTTTTGATAGAACATTCGATTAGAAAAACTAACAATAATAATACCATTCGGTTTGAGGATACGATGAATTTCCGAAAAAATAGCTTCAGGATACTGTAAATATTGAACAGAAACAGCAATCAAAACAGCATCAAAATTGTTATCTTCTAAGGGCAATTTAGGATTTTCATTAAGATTTTGGACAAAGTAATGGTCAAGATGAGGATTTTTCCCTAACTCTTCCTCATTCATTCCGTGACCTTCTACATGGTCAAATTCGAGATCATCAGGAAGATGAGACACCCAACTACTCATTAAATCTAAAATGCGTGTTTGAGGTTTTAAACGTTCTCGATAAAGATTGGTTAATTGATCGATAAACCCTTGATCAACATGAGTTACAAAACGGGGAAACGCATAAAAATCTTGATCGTTGGTGGGATCGAGTTTTTCTCTTTGATGGGGACTTAATAACATAAATTCAACGATTCTTTAATGTTTCCATATTTTAATTTTTGACATGAGGGAATCATTCAGATTGGGGTCTTACTCCTCAAATAAGTTACTTAATCTTTCTACTTCGCTTTGTGCCGTATACATGGGAGAACCAGATAAAATGCCGGTTACATTGCGGAAGGGTTTACCGATGTGCATTCCTTCATTATCAATGGCAAATTCTCGAATATCTTTATCGTGCATCGAACCCCGCATTTTTAAAACCGTGATACCGCGCCGCATTTCCCCATACATTTCGACGTAACGCAGTAGAATAATTGAGTCAGTAATGGTAGAAATATGAGCTTCGGTAATGGATGAACCCCCTAATAACGTTGGCGTAGTTGAGGTAAATAAACCGCCAATTTCTTGCTGTTTAATAAACGAAGTTAAACCAATAATAAACTCTCGAAATCCTTTTAAGGTAGAAACCCGTTCCAAAGCTGATAAACTATCCACTGCAACTCGGTTGGGTTTAAAGGTTTCAATCGTTTCCTTCATATTGATCAGGTGATTTTCTAACCCTGTGGTTTCTGGATAACGACACACCACTTTTAACTTTCCTTGCTTTTCCATTTCTTGAAAATCCACCCCCCAACCGGTGGCATTACGAAACAGTTGTTCCCGGCTTTCTTCAAAGGCAAAAATTAAACATCTTTCGTTCTTAACAACACCACCAGCCATAAATTCCGTCACCATTAAGGTTTTTCCGGTTCCAGTTGCCCCAGAAACTAAAATAATGGAATCTCGGAAAAATCCGCCCCCACACATTCTATCTAACTCTTCGCTACCAGAGGTAATACGAATATTAGAGGATCTTTGTTCTAATTCGATAGCAGATAAAGGAATAATCACCACACCGCGACCCGGAACAATGGTAAAGGGATATTCCCCTTTTTGGTGGTCGGTACCCCGATATTTCAAAATTTCGATGGTACGACGGCGTTTTTCATCCGCTAAGACATTGCGTAAAATGACCACATTATCGGCCACAAATTCTTCTACCCCAAAACGGCTAATTTCTCCGTATTCTTCCGTTCTTTCCGCCGTCATAATGGCGGTTACCCCTAACTGTCTTAAGGCCGAGGCCAGACGAAAAAGATCGCTTCTGACTTGCGCGCTATCGCTTAAATGGCTAAAAATGGCCCCTAACGAGTCCATGGACACCCGTTGGGCGTTATATTTTCTAATAGCAAATTCGATGCGGGCGATCAAGGCACCGAGATCGTAGTCTCCTGTCACCATCATCGGTTCTCCAGGTTGAGGAGACGCATCTACAAAGGCCCATTTCTGTTCTAGTTCCCATTGGGCAATATTCCAGCCAAACCCTCGCATATTGCGACGTAATGCTTTGGGAGGTTCTTCAAAGGTAACAAAAACGCCGTTTTCCCCTCGTTTAATTCCTTCGGCTAAAAACTGACAAGCAAAAACGGTTTTAGAACTTCCGGCGGTTCCAGCGACTAAGGTGGCCCGTCCTTTGGGAAGTCCCCCTTCAGACAAAAAATCAAACCCTGGAATGGCGGTTTCTAGTTTCTCAATATAGTCTAGTTCGTTTTCTGGAGTCATCCGTTTTTTTTAAGGAATAGAGGGTTACAGTAGAAGTCAGAAGTCAGAAGTCAGAAGTCAGAAGTCAGAAGTTCCTCACTTTGTTCCGGCGCTATCGCACAGAAGTTAAACTAGCTTGGTCTCTAAGTTTGACGAAAAGTGACTGTCGTGAACTATACTTTGACTGCCATCATTGTTCATTGTTTATTTTGCCTGTTTCTTTTCAGATTGCCAAGAAATCTTAGTTAATTTTTATCTTGAGAAATTAAATCTAACCCTAAGAGAACTTTTTGGGTGTTCGACATATCTCCGATAATCCGTTGTAGGGGTGGCGGTAACTGTTTAATGAGGGTTGGGGTGACTAAAATTTTTTCTTGTTCGGCAGTTTGGGGTTGTTCGAGGACATCGATAATTTCTATGGTATATTGATCCTGCAACTCTTCATGACAGATGCGAAATAGGTTAGCGATCGCCCTTTGAGAGTTGATAGTATTTCCGGTAATATAGAGTTTGAGTCGATATTTATGCATAAAATTTACAGGTGATCTTTTCTGGCGGATAGATTAATATTACTAAGACCGATATAATATTTACGATAAAATGAAGCTAAATAGCCCATTAATTCTAAGATCATGAGTCTTCCTTCAGCAACATAAGCCTGAGATTTAGCCATAGGAACGTCTTTACTTTTTTCTTTTAAAACTTTTGTATGAATTTCAATAGCATCTCTGGGACTTGCTTTGAGAAACCCTAATTTTTCTCCTAAAATTCGTAGTTGTTCAGAAATATTGTAGTCTACTTTGAACATTCGTTGTTCTAGAGCTAAATCTAATAATTTTCCATAGGTTTCTACCAATTCGTCAAAGATATCTGGTAAGCTTTCTTGCAAAGGATATGCCCCAAATAATCGGGCGGTGACACTGGTTTCTCCACTAAATTTGATCAGAGAATCGAGATCAGCAAACTCTTGTGCTTGGCTCATTTCCTGTTGTTGCTGATTAATTTTAGTACGATATTTTTGTCTTTCAATCCCTAAACGAATTTCATGGATTAAGAGGTTGCTGTCAATATTTTTTATTTGTAAATAACCATCAGCCCCCAACTTAAGAGATTCCACAACCCTCCCCTCACTTTGTCCATCCATTGCTACAATAATGGGAACATTAGCCACTTTTTCTCTAAGTTTAATTAAGGTATCTAATCCCTGACTATCCGGCAAATCTAAGTCGAGTAAAATCACATCAAATTTATGAGCTTCTAGGGACTTTACACTCTCCCTTAAACTGGTGACACAGGTAATGGGAAACGTTAGTCTTTTAGCCAGAGAACTATGTTGACTTTTAGACAATAAATCTTGTAATAACTTAATATTCTCTAATTTATCTTCTATTAATAAAACATGACAAGTCTCATTGGGCATTGTTCAGGATAAGCTTTACTTCCCTTCTAGTCAACTTTTTACTCAATTAGACAACCCATCGGTACACTGACCCCAAGGGTTTATCCTTACTGTGATCATAATGGATTTTACCTTAATTTAACAACTAATTCCTTCATGAGCTACATTGACACCTCATTGATTGGTTATTAAGTGCAAACAGGGAACAGCAAATAGGCAGCAGAAGTCTAAAAAAGCTGATTTAATGTCTTGAGAGAGTGGAAAAAGATGATTGATCTTTTTTGTTACGGTTATCTTCCATAAATTAACTAAAGTAATCAAAAGTTTACCATATTATTGATTAGTTTTATTGATAAAATGTCTGAAAATTGGTTTTTACTGTTTAATTTTGCTAGAATCTAACCATCATTTCTCAAAAAAGCCTTAGCCATTATGGTCAAAACCCTTAATAAGCCTAGCATAGCCATCAATTTAACCAGGAGGTTTAATAAATAATTAATAGAAACCTAACGAACAAACAGGAGACAATTGGCCAAGGCCGTAAAAATCATTGAGTAATCATCATAGCACTGTGAAAATTTTTCTATTATTAGCATCTTTATCAATCACTCAGGTGTTGGGCGATATTCTTTTGAGTCGAGGAATGAAAGATTTTGTCGGCTTTGATTTTTCTAGTCCCAGCATTATTTTCTACTTAATTGCTTATATCTTAACAAATTATTGGATTTTAATGGGCTTAGGAATACTGATTATTTCTTTGAGTCTTTATCTTACCGCTATTTCTAAATTAGACCTTAGTTATGTTTTACCCATTCATGCTTCTAGCTATGTTTTAAATGGATTATTTGCTTGGGGGATTTTAGGAGAAGATGTGACTGGAATGCGCTGGTTAAGCACGTTTATTATTTCTTGTGGTGTTTTATTTGTGGGCTTAAGTGATAGTCAAACTTCACAATTTTCCCAAGATTATCATCGTAATATTAAGTCTCGTAATCTACCCTTATTCTTTCTACCTTTTAGCTTAGCCGTTTCCAAAACTTGGTTAGCCATTATGATTAGTTCTGTCTCCGATGCTAGTGGAGACTTGCTGTTAGCACTGGGCATGAAAAAAATAGGGAAACTGAAAAAAATAACCTTTGTAGAAGTGACTAAAATGGTAATTAAAGTCATCACTAATCCTATTATAATTAGTGGAATTACTTGTCAAGGAATTGCCTTTTTTAGTTTCATTTCTGTATTAAGTTGGGCAGATATTAGCTTTGTTCGTCCAGCCACAGCTTTAACCTATATCATCAGTATGTTAGGGGCGAAACTCATCCTCAAAGAAGATATTAGGGAACAGAAACTATGGGGTATTATTTTAATCGGACTTGGGGTATTTATGCACCGTTAAGGTGCATTAGACCTCGATAACATTTTCTCATCTCCAACCGAGGTTAATGCGATGGAAGTGAACTAAGTATTTATGCTCGTTTTTTCTATTTCAGGAGTCTTTTATAACAAAAACTGAGTTTTATTGATTAACATCTTATATCCCTCAACCAAAAAATAAGCTCAATGTGTTGAGGACGAGAAATAGATGGGGGGTCAAGAGATGGGTCCCCGAAAAAAAACGCTAACTTTTGTCTCTTTTCTAGTGACTTAATGGTTAATCTTCGGCTATAATCAGCCTCAGTCAGAATTGTCTATCAATTAACAATGAATAAAGAAGAACTCGTCAATATGATTGCCGCTAAGACTCGTCTTACCAAAAAAGAAACGAGTCACATCCTTGATGCACTCACAGACACAATTATGGAAACCGTTGCCTCTGGGGAAAAAGTGGTTTTAGTTGGTTTTGGAACTTTTGGTGCGATTTGTTGATGTAGAAAGTGACCTGAAATCCAAGGAGCAAAAGGATTTGAGGATAGCGTGTACATCGTTAGGGAGTGAGTTAAAAATTCATAACCTAATAACTGTTGTTTAGTCCACTTTCAGGTTGTGGCACTCGGAATCAAGGGATAGCTCAACAGCTTACCCAAGAGTGACGACATTTCCCCCAGTTTATGAATTAGTAACTCATGGATTGAAGCGGGGAGAAACGGGGATAATCTCTGAACCAAACAGAGAGACACCTCTAGTCAACTGGTCATGGTTAGCGCACAGCGAACTGTCTTAACCTTCGTCACCAAACAGTAGCAAACGTTGGTTAATATGCTGCGTTCAAAATGAACATAACGAAAGATAGGAGCATCGAAAGGCTACCTATACAGATTCCCGAAAGTAGTTCGGAGGATAGACAGGGTAAGAGAAATCAAACCCTTAATGAACCTAAAACCAGACAACCCTAAACAATGGAACAAATTAACCCCATGATTTCTCTCACCAATCAGGTCGAAACGGTGAGCAGTGACAAACTTAAACGCATGAATCATGGCGGTGGGAATCGGTAAGAAGCAAATGCTCAACTGTAATGGTTGTAGATAAGCTGACATACCAGATGGTCAATCAGAAGAAATGGTCTTTAGTCGTAATGAATACAGCCAAAGCTAGTTTAAACACTCAGAAGGCATGGAACACGATAAACTGGGCTAAAGTCCAGAGAAAAGTGTTTAAGTTACAAAAGAGAATATTTCAAGCAGTCCAATCTGGACAAAAGGCAAAAGCACGAAAACTTCAGCAATTACTGTTAAAGTCCCACTATGCAAAGCTCTTAGCGGTACGCCAAGTAACCCAAGATAACCAGGGTAAAAATGTTTCAGTGGATAGTCAAGTGGTTATTCTTAACTACCAACCCATAGCATTGGCTAACTCCCTAAATATCAAAGGATACAAAGCAAAATCACTCAAAAAAGTAAGAAGATTCAACCCAGAAAAATACCTTTTATCTTGTTTGACTCAGGAAAAAACGAAAAGGTATCGAGGACTTCTTACCCTAAGAGATAGAGCCATGCAAATCTTGGTTAAATTAGCCCTAGAACCCTATTGGGAAGCTCAATTTGCTAGAGAATCCTACGGTTTTAGACCTGGTAAGTCAATCCACGATGCCATTGACACCATATTCCAAGGAATCACTCGAATTCCAAAATACGTTTTGAATGGCAAAATTGCTAACTGTTTTGACAAGATTAACCATGATTACCTATTATCCAAACTAGATTGTCCCAAAACCCTCAAAACAACCATTAAACATTGGTTAAGAGCAGGACTGATGGACAACGGCGTATCTCAAGAAACTCAAATCCTATCCCCTCTGTTGGTCAATATTGCATTAGAGGGAATGATAAAAGATGTGACCCATTCATTCCCTAATGATGTCACTCTAGAGGGAACCAAGGAAGAAAGTTTCCAACCCATTATCATCAGATATGTGGATGATTTCGTCGTGTTGCATCAACACAAACCAGTCATCCGACAATGCCAACAATTGATGTCTCAATGGCTTCAAAAGATAGGTCTTCAACTGCAACCAGAGACAACAAGAATCTGTCATACTTTATATGACCTTGAAATCGACGGCAAACAAGAAAGACCTGGATTTGACTTCCTCGGGTTTAACATCAAACAGTATCCTACGGGAAAACACCACGGCCAAAAAAATGGCTTTGGTGAATGTTTAAAGTATAGAACCCTCATTAAACCGAGTCAGCAATCAATTCAAGCTCACTATCAAGCCATAGTTAAAGTAGTCAATCACTACAAACACGCTCCCCAACAAGAATTAATCAACAAGTTGAACCCAATTATTAAACGATGGAGCGATTACTATGGCACAGTATCTAGTTCCCAGATTTTCTCAAAACTAGATAAGATGATAGTAAGCAAACTAAGGGCATGGATAAAAACCAGAACCGGGGCAACTGGAAAGAAACAAATGTCACTTTACTTCCGAGATGGCATTAATGGTCAATGGACTTTCCAAACCAAACAGGGACATTACCTCGTTACTCATCGTAAAGTGGGGCTGAAAAGACATCGTTATCATGCCTAAGTCTAACAGACTGTACCCATGACAAGGGACTGATTACCGAGAGCCGTGTGCAATGAAAGTTGCACGCACGGTTCGGAAAGGGAGTGATGATAGGTGACTATCATTTCGACCCAAACAACCTAGAGAGAGAAAAGAACGTAAAGGGATGAATCCCCAAACCGGACAACCCATTACTATTGCTGCAACCACCGTTCCCGCATTCTCCGCCGGAAAAGGCTTCAAAGAAATGGTTGTAGAATCTTTAAACCAACTTTGATAAACAAGGCTGTGAAAGCTGTTGTCAACTTAATGTTATTAGAATTCCCCAACCCTTTTAAATTGGGGAATTTTTTTCTTTTCGAGACTGTTTTGTTTAGGAACAATCTCTTAGACAAAACTAAAATCTGTACCGTCTCCTCCGTCGATATAACTTAAATTATCCCATCCGCTGACTCCTGACTCCTGTGCGATAGCGCCGGAACGTAGTGAGGAACTCCTGACTCCTATCAAACCAAAGATAGAAACAGGAAAAAACGTTATGATAAATAAGGTTAAGGAGTGTTAAGTTTTGGGAATATGGCCGAGTCAAACAGCATACGTATTCGGGGTGCGAGACAACATAATCTGAAAAATATTGATCTCGAACTACCGCGCGATCGCCTGATTGTGTTTACAGGGGTGTCAGGTTCGGGAAAATCATCTTTAGCGTTTGATACCATCTTTGCTGAGGGACAACGACGTTATGTAGAGTCCCTGAGTGCATACGCAAGACAGTTTTTAGGACAGTTAGACAAACCAGATGTAGATGCGATCGAAGGGTTGAGTCCCGCTATTTCTATCGACCAAAAATCAACCTCCCATAACCCTCGTTCAACGGTGGGAACGGTAACGGAAATATACGACTATTTACGCTTATTATTTGGTCGTGCCGGTGAACCCCATTGTCCTCACTGCGATCGCTTAATTGCACCCCAAACCATCGATCAAATGTGCGATCGGGTCATGGAACTTTCAGATCGAACAAAATTCCAAATATTAGCCCCGGTAGTGCGAGGAAAAAAAGGAACCCATAAACAACTCTTATCTAGTTTAGCATCCCAAGGATTTGTACGAGTACGAGTAGACGGAGACGTGAGAGAACTTTCCGATAACATTGAGTTAAAAAAGACTCATTATCATGACATCGAAATAGTTGTTGATCGCCTCATCAAAAAAGAAGGTATTGAAGAAAGATTAGCAGATTCTCTTAGCACTTGTTTAACCCATGCTGACGGGTTAGCGATGATAGATATTGTCGGAGAAGAAGAGAACAATGGTCACTCAGAAATCATGTTTTCTGAGAACTTTGCTTGTCCCGAACATGGAGCAGTCATAGAAGAATTATCTCCCCGTTTATTCTCTTTTAATTCTCCTTATGGTGCTTGTCCTCATTGTCACGGATTAGGTAGTTTACGACAATTTTCTCCTGAGTTAGTCATACCTGATCCCCAGGCTCCCTTATATTCAGCCATTGCTCCCTGGTCAGAAAAAGATAATTCTTATTATTTATCATTACTCTATAGTTTAGGACAAACTCACGGCTTTGAAATCCAAACCCCTTGGAATCAATTAACCCAAGAACAACAAGATTTATTACTCTATGGAAGCGATGAACCCATCTGGTTTGAGCAAGATTCTCGTTTTGATAGTGATCAAGGATACTATAAACATTTTAAAGGAATTTTAGCTATTTTAGAGCGCAATTATCAAGACACTAGCTCAGAGATCATGAAACAGAAGATGGAGAAATATATTGTTGATCAAACTTGTGAAGTGTGTCAAGGAAAACGGCTTAAACCAGAAGCATTATCTGTCCGTTTAGGAGGATGTAGTATTGATGAGTTAACCAGTGTTTCGATTGATAAATGTTTGCATAAAGTTGATAATTTAGAATTAACACCCAGACAAAAGTTAATTGGAGAATTAGCCTTAAAAGAAGTTAGAAACCGCTTACAATTTCTGCTTGATGTGGGATTAGATTATTTAACCTTAAACCGAGGAACAGCAACTTTATCAGGGGGAGAAGCCCAAAGAATTCGTCTAGCCACCCAGATTGGATCAGGGTTAACAGGGGTTTTATATGTATTAGATGAACCCAGCATCGGCTTACATCAACGGGATAATGGACGGTTATTAAATACCTTAAAAAAACTCAGAGATTTAGGCAACACTTTAATTGTAGTTGAACACGACGAAGAAACCATCAGAACTGCCGATCACCTTGTTGATATCGGTCCATTAGCAGGAATTCATGGGGGACAGATTATTGCTCAAGGTGATTTAAAAGCTCTATTAAAAGCTAAAAAATCTCTAACTGCTGACTATTTATCGGGCAAAAAAGTAATTAAAACACCAGAAAAACGTCGTCCAGGAAATGGTAATAAACTCTGTTTAAAAAAATGCTGTGCTAATAATTTAAAAAATATTAATGTAGAAATACCGTTAGGAAAGTTAGTGGCTATTACTGGGGTTTCAGGGTCAGGAAAATCTACATTAGTTAATAAATTATTATATCCTTCCCTACAACATCATCTAACCAAAAAAGTTCCCTTACCCAAGTCTCTAGATGAAGTTACGGGACTCAATGCTATTGATAAAGTTATTGTCATTGATCAGTCTCCCATAGGAAGAACTCCTCGATCTAACCCTGCAACGTATACAGGCATTTTTGATAGTATTCGAGAGTTATTTTCTCAGACAGTAGAGGCCAAAGCAAGGGGTTATAAACCAGGTCGTTTTTCCTTTAATGTGAAAGGAGGAAGATGTGAAAATTGTGGGGGACAAGGGGTTAATGTCATTGAGATGAATTTTTTACCAGATGTATATGTTCAATGTGAAGTTTGTAAAGGGGCAAGATACAACAGAGAAACCCTACAAGTAAAATATAAAGGTTATTCGATTGCTGATGTTTTGGACATGACAGTAGAAGAAGCTTTAAGGGTATTTGAAAATATACCAAGGGCTGTCAATCGATTACAAACCTTAGTAGATGTTGGCTTAGGTTATGTTAGATTAGGACAGTCTGCCCCTACTTTATCAGGAGGAGAAGCCCAACGGGTTAAACTAGCCTCAGAATTGTCTCGTCGAGCAACAGGAAAAACCCTATATTTAATCGATGAACCCACCACAGGATTGTCTTTTTATGACGTTCATCACTTATTAAATGTTTTGCAAAGATTAGTAGATAAAGGTAATTCTATTTTAGTCATTGAACATAACTTAGATGTGATTCGTTGTTCTGATTGGATTATTGATCTCGGACCAGAAGGGGGAGATCAAGGGGGTAATATTGTTACTTTTGGAACCCCGGAAGAGGTAGCCAAACATCCAAGCTCTTACACAGGAAAATATTTAAAAGAAGTCCTGAAACAATATCCAGTTCAAATCCTCTAGCTTTCCGAGCATTTAAGACCATAAGCTCAGGCATTATGGTCTTAGAGAGTCAACATCAAGTTGTTATTTACCGTTTCACTTTAGGACGAGGAGCGGCCTTGGGTCCTTTAGGACTGCTAATTTCTGATTTTAGGCCCATCCAGCCAATAACAGTGTAAACAATAGCTAACATCAAGCTACTTAAACCAATACGAAGACTTTGCTTTAAAGCTTGGATTGTGGCTTGACTCTCAGCTTGTTTACGGCGTTCAAGGAGTTGGGTTTCTAATTGATTTTTCAACTCGTCGGTTCTTTTCTGGTATTCTTCAGGATTTTTCGCTAAATCTCGTAATCCTTGTAATTGTTGACGTTGCTGACGTAACGTTTCTAACTGTTGGGCATTCAACTGTCGTCCCTGAACTTGGCCTGTTTCGATCGCTTGGTTGAGTCGTTGAATCTGCTCATTGAGTCGGCCGGGATTTTTGGACAAAGTATCCACTTGGGTTAGGAACTGTTGAATCTGCTCAGCCCCTTGTCCGGCACCTTGTTGAATCCGTTCTAAGGCATCAGTTTTAACATCATTGATGTTGATGAGGTGGAAAGGAACCGCCAACAAAAACAGTAATCCTAAAAAAGCCGATAAGATATAAACCGGAAATTTAAGATTCAATCCCGATTTTTTTAAGGGGTTAGCATTGGCTAAACCATCAATGAAATAGCCGACTAAAATAAACCCTATACCCACCAAAGGGACGACCCCTCGGTCAACAATATTGGTAACTACCCCAATTTTCCATGATGCACTCCCGAAGTTAACAGGAATAAGAATGGTTAGATAATCCAACACGGAAGACAGGATAAAGATGACCCCAATCAGTTTGAGAACTAAAGACGTAAATGCTGAATAATTCATTGTTTTTATCGGTTTGTGGATAACATTTTATTAAAGATAACAGGTCATAGAGACATAACCCTGATTGCTAAAAGATTCAATGATTAGGTGCGGGAGTTTTTATAAGGGATTTAGGTAGGTCGATAATTAATCAACGACATAACTACTAAACCTGGCCTATGAGCTTAAAAGATTTAGGCGAAATTCGCAAGGGATACAACTCTAGTTTCTACAATAATAGTCTAAATGTTGCTAAAAAGTTTCCTCGACGAGAATACATTAGGAATGACACAAATACAAGTATTATCCGATAAACCTGCTCTAATTGCTCATGCACTAGACTTAATCGTCGACAAAATTCATGCTGCTCTACAACAACAAGAACAATTTACTATCGCTCTGGCCGGTGGTAGCACTCCGAAACCTCTCTACGAGGCCTTAGCCCAACAATCTCTACCTTTAGAAAAAATTCATATTTTTTGGGGAGATGAGCGTTATGTCCCTGGGGACCATGCCGATAGCAACCAACGCATGGCCCGTCAAGCTTGGTTAGATCAGGTAAATTTCCCCCCCTCCAATCTTCATCCTATGCCCACTGGTAGTAACAATCCATCTGTAGACGCTCAAACCCATAACCAGGAATTAGAAGAATTTTTTGGGGTCAAAGAAGGGGAATTTCCAATGTTTGATATTATCTTATTGGGTATGGGAGATGATGGTCATACTGCTTCTTTGTTTCCTCAAACCGAAGCGCTAACCGTCAGCGATCGCTTGGTGACGGTGGGTAATAAGGATGGACAACCCCGTTTAACCTTTACCTATCCTTTAATCAATCATGCCCGTTGTGTCATCTTCTTAGTAGCAGGAGAAAACAAACGGCCTGCATTAGCCGAGATTTTTTCCCCTGATGGAGATGAAACCCTCTACCCAGCTAAGGCGGTCAAACCTCAAGGAGAACTGTTCTGGTTGTTAGATGAGGCAGCAGGGGCAAATCTATAGCAGTTTTCAATTGGCTGTATCAAGATTTCGGTTGAGTGAGTGTACTTCGACAAGCTCAGCAACAGGGGAGTGTGGGATGGGTGGCAATATTGCTCGGTTAATAAAAGTTGTTTGTTCAAATAAGGGTGGGAAGGGTAGGAAGAGAGGGAAGAGAGGGAAGGAAAACCATCTATTTTTCTTAATTCTCCCCACACCTCCCACACCTCCCACACCTCCCACACTCACCATTTCTAGAATGTTTTGCATCAAAACCTAGGTAGTATTGGGACGGGTGGGGAGTGTCGGGAGAATTCATTCTTTTTCTGTTTAATCTATTGATTTGAAAACTGCTGTAAAGATGATTATTTGTCCAAATTGTGAGCATCAAAATCCTGATGGGGCAGTTCAGTGCGAAGCTTGTTATACTTCTCTTCCCCAGTTAGTCAATTGTGGTAATTGCGGTCAGCCATTACTCAGTCATGCCACTTTTTGTGGGGAATGTGGAGCCGCTTACCCTTTTGAGGGGTCTACAACTTCAGAAGCACAACCCTCACCCCCACCTCCTCCGATGACACCACCTCCACCTCCTAGCAGCAATCTTGCCGAAGAACTGACTACACCACCGCCACCTCCTCCAACGCCGGCAGCCAGCGCGCCGACGCAACTACAAACCCAAACCGCCAGTTTACTCCATGTTCAAACGGAGGCGAAATTAGAACTTCCCCAAGGGTTAGAGATTATTCATCTGGGTAAACCCAATGAACAAATTCCTCCAGACCTCGATATTTCAGGATTACCCAATTCTGATGTTGTTTCTCGCATTCATGCTAATATTCGCAATGAAGCTGGGATTTTTTATATCGAAGATGTGGGGAGTTCCAATGGTACTTATATTAACTACACCGTCTTACCCCCAGGAAACCGTCATCGTCTGCGACCTGGCGATCGCATTTCTCTGGGTAAAGGGGATTTAGTTACCTTGATCTTTCAGTTAGTGTAAGATGATCTCTTATTCGTCAGACAAAAATGTACTGGTTGCCGAAATGCCCTCAACTTAGTCAAGTTAGAGAAAGAGGAGGCACTTATGTCTTGAGTCAGCTAAATAAACTCAAGAGACAGTGGCTGTCAATAGTTGTGTTAGGAATAGCATGGTTGATGTTGACAACAGCGCTAACCGCGACCCCGTATGTGAAGCGACCCCTAGCACCTCCCGATACTTCTAGCCCCCAGGCTACCCTGAAAAGTTTTGTGGAGAATGTCAATAAATCCCACCAAATATTCATGGTCGCTTATGCTCAATATCTCCAAGAACCACAAGTTTTTCCCTCAACCTCAGTGACGGAGAAAGTTGAACAAGGCAAAATTATCTTTCGGCGGGGGATGAATTGTCTCAATCTAAGTGAAATTCCTCCTCGTCTCCAAGAGGATTGGGGCATTGAAGGCACGCTGCTGCTGAAGGAGGTTCTTGACCGAATTAAGGTGCCGCCTGCTCATGAGATTCCTGATACCCAAGCAGTCCGAGCAGATAAGGATTTGGTCAAATGGACTCTTCCCCATACAGAAATCGATATAGTCAAGGTTAACGACGGACCCCAAACCGGAGAATTTCTTTTCTCTGCCGAAACGGTGGCTCGCCTGGAAGAATTCTACCAGAAAGTTAAAACCCTACCCTACAAACCTGATGCTACGGAAGGATTTTATCAATTCTATATCTCTACCCCGGGGCAGTTGTTTCCCTTAAAATGGCTAGAGGGGTTGCCGAGTTGGCTCGATGAGTTGTATTGGGAGCAGACCCTATGGCAGTGGATAGGTTTGGCTCTTTCTTTGCTGATGGCTTTAATCATTCCTTATCGGAGCTTTCGCTGGAACTGGCACCGAGTCTCCTCCCTCTCACCCCCACAAAGAACCTGGGAAATCCTGCTGCCTCCATTAATTGCCATTGTTACTCTAGCCACCCTGAGCTATTTTCTCGATGAGTGGCTCAATCTAACAGGAACTGTGCTACTGATTGTCTTAACGACCCTAGAAATCATTCTTTGGATAGCAGTGGCCTTAACGATTTTTCTGTTTGGCAACAGTTTGGCTGAGACCATCATTGCCTCTCCGATCATTGACCCTCAAGGTCTCAATGCCAGTGCCATCAGGACAACCTTGCGCCTCTTGGGGGCGACAGTAGGGACAGGGATGCTCATAGTAGGAATAGAGCAGGTGGGGATTTCCCTGATTCCGATTCTGGCTGGTTTGGGTATTGGGGGTTTGGCACTGGCACTAGCGGCCAGACCTACCCTAGAAAACATTATTGCTGGAGTGATTTTATTTGCTGATCGACCAGTAACGGTGGGGGAACTATGCCGCTTCGGAGAACAAGAAGGAACCATCGTCGAGATTGGCCTGCGCTCAACGCGAATTCGCTCTCTGGAGGGGGATTTAATTTCCATGCCCAATTCTCAATTTGCCGAACTAGAATTGATTAACAAGAGCCGACGAGACCACATTCTCTTAAGACAAAACATCGGGCTACGCTACGAGACCACTTCTGAGCAACTACAGTGGGTGCTGGCCAAACTGCGAGAGATGCTTTTTGCCCACCCAAAACTCCTGAAAGAGCCACTGGGGGTCAGATTTGTTAAATATGGGGATTACTCCCTTGACGTGCTAATTATCGCTTATGTCGATACAGGGAACCTCTGGGAGTTTCTGCAGATTCAGGAGGATGTGTTACTGCAAGTTAAGGAGATTGTCAAAAGGGCGGGGACCGATTTCGCCTTTCCCTCCCAGACAACTTATCTATCCCAAGATAGTGGACTTGATCAACAACAAAGTCGTGCTGCTGAGGCGGAGTTTCAGTCTTGGCTTTCCAAAGAACCGCCGGGCAATTAACGAGAAGTTAGTGGGGTGAAACTTAGATATCATCGATGTTGTGTTAACCCTTTACTAATTCCCTGTTTTGCATTTGGTCCCTGTTTGGCATTTCAGACGCAATCCGACGATGAAGTTCTATTTCCTCAGCATTGATTTGATTGGGGGGTCGAGAGGGATTTTCTGGTAGGTAGCCCCCTCGTTGGTAACGGTTAATGACACTTTCATGCAAATCCTCAAAGTTACATTGTACTCGACGAAGATGTGTTCCAAAGAGATTAAATGGCGGTTTTGGCGTATTATCAAACGGAATGGTATAGTCTGGCTTAAGAGGATGGCTCATAAGATTCTCATCCAAGGCTAAGCCCATTTTTTCGACCTGTTCCATCATCCACTGTAAAGCTCCATCAGACAACCCAGATTCTTCTTCAGAACCACCGCCAACACAGCCATGAGTACCAGGAAACCAAACCTCAGTAACCTGATTCTCATCGCTAGTGTGTTCACTAGGTTCCATAAGGGTTACATCAAAAACCTTGCGCTGTTCATCAATAGCAACCGCATGAAAAGCTTTCTCAATGGTGTGATTAACGTTATTATTAAAAAAACTATATCGTTCATTGAACTTTTTATCCAATTTAAGCCAATTCCTAAGATTGGGAAGTCCTAATGAAGCTACTGTATCCCAACAACATAAGGCTTTAATGGGAACATGGAAGGGATCAGGATACTGAGCAACCCGAATTGCGTAGTCTTGACGAAACTTAATCGTTTCTTCTGCGTTAGGGGCTTTTTGTTTATCACGATAAAGCTCGTAGGCACGTGGTATTTCTCTGATACATTCTCGCCGTAATAAACCAGAATGATAGATTAACCCAGCTAAACAGCGTACTGTGTAAGCACCACGACTGAAACCAAATAAATAAATTTCGTCACCTGGTTCATAATTTAGGCACAGAAAACGATAAGCATGTGCAATCTTGTGGTCAATTCCTAAACCCAAACCACCTCCCAAAAATTTAATTGACTTATCAATTATCTTGGCATTGATTTGTTGAGTTCCAATGCCCTCATCGTAATAGACAATTTGATAGATATGGTTTCCATTGCGACTATCGAGGGGCTTAATGGCCTCAGACATTTTTACAACATTGGTGGGATAGCCTGTTTCTAAATCCTGCCAAGTTCCATCACAACAGACAATAAGACGGCGTTCCATAATTAGTTACCCCTTTTGTTGTTAAAAGTTATTAAAAGACTGGTGTTTTCTTCTGTCTAATTATCTTCTGTAGTTTTACTTATATAGTAACTAGATAGCGCACAAATATTCCTTTTCTTTACCATTTGTGATATTAGTGAACTGAGTTGTTTAACATCTTGATGGCCATTAATTTTTAATTATCAATGTCTATTCTAATTATTGATGCCAAAACAGTGAGCGAAGCCGTGCCAATGAAGGAAGCGATTGAAGCAATGGCAGTAGCATTTGGACAATTATCAGCAGGAAATGTAACCATGCCTGTGAGAACTTCTCTGACTACAGAAAAAGGAATGACTTTATTAATGCCTTGTTATGCACCCAGTTCTGATTTAACTATTAAGGTAGTTTCTGTTTATCATGATAATTCTGGTTTAAATCTCCCCACTGTGACAGCTACAGTCTTAGTGTTAGATGCCAAGACAGGTTTACCCTTAGCCTTAATTGAAGGTAATAGTTTAACCGCAATACGCACAGGTGCTACGGGAGGATTAGCCGCTAAATTATTAGCCAGAAAAGATGCCAAAATAGTGGCTTTATTTGGGGCAGGAGTTCAAGCTAGAACACAATTACAGGCACTTATGGCGGTTCAAAATATTGAGCAAGTAAATTTAATTAGTCAAACAGAAACTTCAGCCCAGAAACTAAGAACAGAAATCAAAAAATGGCATAATTCACCTCAAGTTACTTTGGTCAAAACAGCCCAAGAAGCTGTAAGTAATGCAGATATTATTATTACAGCAACAACTTCTAGCACTCCTGTTTTTAATGGGGAAGATATTAAATTAGGCACACATATAACAGCCATTGGTGCTTATACTCCGACCATGCAAGAGATAGACGCAATAACAGTTAATCAAGCCAGAATAATAGTTGATCATAGAGAATCTTGTTTGGCAGAAGCGGGAGATTTAATTATCCCTAATGCCATTATTGATTCAGAAATAGGAGAAATCATTAATGGGGTTAAACCAGAAAGAACAAATGACGAGGAAATTACTCTTTTTAAATCAGTGGGAGTGGCCATACAAGATACTTTTATGGCTAATTTGATTCTCGAAAATGCCCAAAAGAAAAAGTTAGGAATAATGGTAGATTTGTGAAGTTTAATTTAAAGAAGATAATTGCCTAATTAGAAAAGTCAGAAGTTCCTCACTACTACCATGCGCTATCGCACAGAAGTTGTTTTTGAGACGAGGATTTAAGCTCCGCCTCAAAAACGTTTCGCTTTTAAAAGCCAGGTTTTACTCACATCTTGCATCAGAACAAAAATACTTAATAATTAGAGGCAGAAGGCAGGGGGCAGGAGGCAGAAGGGAGGAAAAAAACTTAAAAATAGGATTATTTAACTTTTA
>JAAUYD010116463.1_pt1 | contig 24542 bp, 21 predicted proteins | sample 7278101 | NCBI WGS metagenome assembly JAAUYD01 (sample SAMN14350128, study PRJNA611818) | marine sediment metagenome | isolation source: surface marine sediment (0.6m) | place: French Polynesia: Moorea | collected 2018-08
CACCGACCCCATGACCACCTGCGGCTGCTGCGAGTGCATCGCGGCCATGCTGCCCTCGTGCAACGGGGTCATGACGGTCAACCGCGACTACGCCGGGGAGACCCCCTGCGGCATGAAGTTCACCACCCTGGCCGGTGTCATGGGCGGCGGCGCTTCCTCGCCGGGTTTCGTGGGCCACTCCAAGTTCAACATCACCCAGAAAAAGTTCATCAAGGGTGACGGCGGCCTGGCCCGCGTGGTCTGGATGCCCAAGATCCTCAAGGAAGAGATCAAGGAGCGTCTGGATAAAGCCGGCAAGGAGATGGGCATCGACAACTTCTACGACATGATCGCCGACGAAACCGTGGGCATCACCGAAGAGGAAATCCTGCCCTTCCTCCAGGAGAAAGGCCATCCGGCCCTGTCCATGGATCCGATCATCGGCTAACGCGTGCAATCACGGGGCGGGCGGCAGCGCCCGCCCCGTAGTCACAGACCAACCGATTCGACGGTCGCTGCGACCGGACGAATTGCCCATACCGATAAGGAGAATAGTATGGCATTAACCGGTATTCAGATTTTCAAACTGCTGCCCAAGACCAATTGCAAGGAGTGCGGGGTGCCCACCTGCCTTGCCTTTGCCATGAACCTGGCATCGGGCAAGGCCGAGCTGGACGCCTGCCCCTATGTTTCCGACGAAGCACGCGAAAAGCTTTCCGAAGCCTCCGCACCGCCCATCCGCCCGGTTGTCATGGGCGCCGGCGTACGCAAAGCCACCAGCGGCGGAGAAACCGTGCAGTACCGCCATGAAAAAACCTTCTACAACCCCACCCTGCTGGCCGCCCAGGTCGGCAGCGACATCGCTGCCGGCGACCTGGAAGCCAAACTGAAAGCATGGAACGCCTTTCAGTATGAGCGGGTGGGCCTGAATCTGCGCCCCGAATTGGTGGCCGTCAAAGACGCCAATGGTGATGCCGTCGCCTTTGCCGCCGTGGCCAAACAGGTGGCTGAAACCTCCGAATTCAACATCATCCTGATGAGCGAAGACGCCGACGTGATGAAAGCCGGTGTGGAGGCCTGCGCCTTCAAACGCCCCCTGCTCTACGGGGCCACCGAAGCCAACGCCGACGCCATGGGCGCTCTGGCCAAAGACAACGACCTGCCTTTGGGGATCAAGGCCGACTCCATTGATGCCCTGGCGCCGCTGTCGGACAAATTCACCGGCATGGGCATCAAGGACCTGGTGCTCGATCCGGGATCACGCGAACCCAAGCAGTCCAACGAGGACATGATCGCCATCCGCCGCGCCGCCCTCAAGGACAGCAATCGCGCCGTGGGTTTCCCCACTATCGCCTTTCCCTGTGAAATGGCCTCCAACCTGGATACTGAAACCATGCTGAGCGCCATGTACGTGGCCAAGTACGGCGGCATCGTGGTCATGTCCGACTTCACCGGCGAGTCCCTCTTCCCGCTGCTGCTGGAGCGACTGAACATCTATACCGACCCGCAGCGGCCCATGACCGTGACCGAAGGCATTTACCCGATCAACAACCCCGATGAGAACTCACGGGTGCTGGTGACCACCAACTTCGCCTTGACCTACTTTATCGTCTCTGGTGAAATTGAAGCCAGCAAGGTGCCCACCTGGCTGCTGATCAAGGACTCCGAAGGCCTGTCGGTGCTCACCGCCTGGGCCGCCGGCAAGTTCGCCGGCGACGACGTGGGCATGTTCGTGAAGAAAAGCGGCATCACCGACAAGATCAAGCATCAGGAATTGGTCATCCCCGGCTACGCCGCCGCCATCGTGGGCGACGTGGAAGAGGAACTGCCCGGCTGGTCCATCACCGTGGGTCCCCGGGAAGCGGCCCATATACCCGGCTTCCTTAGAGCCTAACAGCTATGTGATCCAACGGTCAGGGTGGGCGGCGAGCCCCCCTGACCGTCGTTTTCTGGCCGGTTCGCCGGCCCTCATGTTGGCAATCGCGTCATCCGTGGCCGAACCACTGGCCGGAGCATGATGCCGAGAAAAGAAAGGAAGAGCCTATGCTACTTATCGGCGAAAGTTTGAATGTCATTTCGACAAAGATCGGCCGCGCCTTCAAGGAGCGCGATCCCAAACCGATCCAGGAAGAGGCCCTTTTCCAGAAAGAGAAAAGGATGGACTATATCGACATCAACCTGGGCCCGGCCAAGAAAGACGGCCACGAGTTGATGCCCTGGGTGGTGGAAGTGGTTCAGGAAGTGGTCCCGGACGTGCCCCTGGCCCTGGACACCTCCAACATCGACGCCATCGAAGCGGCCCTCAAAGTGATCAAGCAGGTTCCCGACGGCACGCCGCACATCGTCAACTCGATCATGGTTCGCCCCGAGCGCTACGAGCGCATGGTGCCCATGACCGCCGAGCACAATGCTGATTTCATCGCCCTGATGTGGGGACCCGACGGCCTGCCCCGCGACGAAAACGAACGCGCCGCCCTGTGCGTTGAACTGCTCTACTTCGCCAACGAGGCCGGCATCCCCAACGAGAAGATCTGGGTCGACGGCATCGTCACCCCGGTGAACATTCAGCAACCGCAGCTGATGAGTCTGATGGCGTTCCAGGAAATGATTCCGGACATGTCACCCGGCGCCAAGAGCACCTGCGGTCTGTCCAACATCTCCAACGGACCGCCCGAGCACCTGCGGCCGATCCTGAACCAGACCTACATGGTGATGCTGGAAAAATGCGGCATGGTGTCGGTCATCTCCGACCCCCGCGACGAGCAATTGACCGCCATCGCCAAGGGCGAACGCCAGGATATCGTGGATCTGATCTACGGCATGCTGGACGGTGTCGAGCCTGACCGCGGTAGCCTTTCCAAAGAGATGCTGGACTATGCCAAGACGGTCGACGTGATCCTGGGCAAAACCCTTTACTCCGACTCCTGGCTGGAGATCTAAACCGTCGTCATCCCTTTGCAGACCAAAAAGCCCCTTCCACGGTGGAAGGGGCTTTTTGGTTGCAGTAACAATGGCAACCGCCAAGGCTCAAATGTCAATTGGGATTTGTCATCTCTCCAATATTGATAAACCGGTAAAAAGTCCCATTTCAGATGGTTTCGTAAAAAGCGCCGAGATCTCCCGCTAAACAACAGACGGGACAGGAAGGCTTGCAAAATCCCGAGGAATGAGGCGTACTTATGGGTACGTCGCAGTGACGAGGGATGAAGCGTAACGCAGATATCGGACTTTTTACAGAACCGTCAACATTGAACATCGAACGTCCAACGTCGAATGCGGAGATCGCTTCGCTCCGTCGTCCAATAAAAATGGTTTACGGTCCTTTTTTTCGCCTGTGAAAGAGGATTTAAATGACATCGAAAACGACAGGATGCCTTATTCGAAGTTCGAAGTTGGGAGTTCAATGTTCGACGTTCATTGGTCTGGCGCTTTGCCCACTTTGAGGGGGCTTCATCAAACCACCCGCTATGCGGGTAGTCGGTGACTTGACAGCTGGCTTAACCGAACCGTCCAAAGAGCGCAACCACGCCGAATCCGATCAGCACCATCCCCGACAGGCGGTTGATCCAGCGCATGGATGTCGCCTGCAGGCGGGTGTTGAAGCGGCTGCTGGCCGAGGATAGAATGAGCCACCAGGCCATCGATCCGCTGAATACGCCGGCCACCAGCCAGCCGGCAGCCAAGGGGCCGCTGCTGATACTGCCCAGGCCCATGCCGGCGAATACGGCGGTAAAAGAGAGTATGGTCATGGGATTGGTCAAGGTGAGCAGCAGGGCCGACATGTAGCCCATGGCCGCACTACCGGTGGATTCGACATGCGAGGCGTCTTCGGTGGTGGAGAAAAAAATGCGCAGACCCAGGTAGCACAAAAACAGGCCGCCGAACAATTGAATCCAGACCCGCTGGCCCACCAGCAGGCCGGTCACACCGGCAAGCCCGAAAGCGGCCACGCAACCGTAAATTGCATCGGCCGTGGCGGCACCCATTCCGGTGAGCAGTCCGGCCGACCATCCACCGGCCAGGCTGCGGCGGATGCAGAGGACACCGATGGGACCCACCGGCGCAGCAATGGAGAATCCGAAAATCAGGCCTTTGACGTAAAATGAGAGATCCATGGCGGACAGGCTATATCATTCGGGAGACCGACGCCATGGACAAATCACTTTATTCAGGGCGGACCACTTAAAAAAAAAAGGAAATTCATGCCATGAACCTTCAGGTTGACAAATTGCTGGATGCGATCGGGCTCAGGATTCTTGCCGCCCTGCAGGAGAATGCCCGCATGTCGCTCAGCCGCATCGGTCGCCGGGTGGGCCTGTCGGCACCGGCGGTGGCCGAGCGGGTGAGGAAATTGGAGCAGGCGGGCATCATACGGGGGTACCATGCCCGCATCGATCCGGATGCCCTCGGTCGGTCGGTGCATGCCTTTATCCGCCTGACCACAGACGCCAGGCACTACCCGGCCGTCAAAACCCTGGCGGCCGATGTGGACCAGATCGTGGCCTGCCATCACATCAGCGGTGACGCCTCCTTCATCTTGCAGGTCCGTGTGGGCGACATCAGCGAGCTTGAGGCAGTCGTAGGGCGCCTGAGCCCGCTGGGTCAGACGCAAAGCGCCATCGTGTTGTCCACACCGGTGGACAAGACAGGAGCGTTGCCGCTGCCGTAATCCAAAACGTTATTGGCTTGACTCGGTATTGACGACCTGGCGGATGCGAATGGGGCGCTTTTTGAGTTTGGGGGAGAGGGTGTTGTTGATCAAAAAACCCTTTAACCAGCCTTTGGCTTGCCTGGCGGCATCGTGTTCGGCGTAGTAGGCCTTGATGTCCTTGATCTGCGGATAGACCGTGTCCACCCGCTGCCACCGGTTGGGGCCCATCTTGGCCTCGAGGGCATAGAGCACATCCTTGGTCTCCACAGCTACCAGGCGGATCGAGGGACCCAATTTTTTTTCCAATTCCCGAATGGTATCGAGATCCTCGGGACTGAGGATGGCGATCTTCAGGTCTTCCAAACCGGTCATGGAGATGCCTTTTGATATGTTTCGCACATCAGAATTGAAGCGGCGGCCGGATCGGCCAGCGACCCTCGAACAGACAGCATCAAATCAAAAACGGTCGACATTGTCAATTTCAGGACGGCAGCCCGGCAGCCATTGTTGAGACTCCTAACTGGTGTCCGTCCAGAAATAGGCAAATTTGGTCGAGATCAAGGCCTGCGAGAAATTTTTACCGGAGGCATATGGTTGATATTCCGAGGATAACCCTGATCTTATAAAACCAGGTTGAGCACAACGCAGATATCGGGCGAATTGGCCATTTATGGATGGGCACTAACTATGCGGATTTTGACAACCTTTCCTTCATGGTTAATGTAAATTTATTCACGACTCACGGTGATGAACACCGTATGCCAACCCGCGGAGAAAACAGATGAGTACGCCCCCACCTATCGATGACGGCGAATGCCGGTCGGAAGTCGAATGCTATCAGCAGGCCCGTTTGCAACTGCCTGAGATTGCCGAGCGGATTATTGATCATTGCGAAAACAGCCCCTGCTATACCCACATCGACAGCGAGCCCATTCCTTCCGAGGGCGATGTGGCCGAGATCCTCGACATGTTCAGGGAACTGCTGTTTCCGGGCTATTTCACCCGTGAGAAACTCGACCCGGTGAATATGCGCTACAGCCTCGGTCAGACGATTTCCAAACTCTTCGACCTGCTGGCCGACCTGATCACCCACAACATCCGTCACGATTGTTTGCGCTTCAATCTCTCCTGCAGCGGCTGCGAGGCGCAGGGACATAACCTGGCTCTGGATGTGATGGCGGCCATCCCGAAGATCCGTCAGACACTGGCCTCGGATGTGCGCGCAGCCTACGAGGGCGACCCGGCAGCCAAAAGCCACGACGAGATCATTTTCAGTTACCCGGGGCTCTATGCCATCAGCGTTTACCGGGTGGCCCACAAACTGTTCGCGCTGGGTGTGCCCATGCTGCCCCGCATCATGACTGAACATGCCCACAGCACTACCGGCATCGACATCCATCCCGGTGCCACTATCGGCGGGCGATTCGTCATCGATCATGGCACTGGCGTGGTCATCGGTGAGACCACCGAAATCGGTGAGAATGTACGCATCTACCAGGGCGTGACCCTGGGCGCCCTATCCCTGCCCAAGGATGCCGGTGAGAAGCTGCGCGGCAAAAAGCGCCATCCCACCATCGAGGATGACGCCATCATCTACTCCGGCGCGACCATACTGGGCGGCGAAACCATCATTGGCGCCCGATCGGTGGTGGGCGGCAATGTCTGGCTGACCGAATCGATCCCACCGGACACCACCGTGTTAATGGAGATGCCCAAACTGATCATCAAAGAGGCCCGCCGCAAAACAGGAACCTGATCCTTCGACCCCTTCTCAGCAAGGAGGCCCTAATGAGCGTGCACAAAGCCATGCATACCACTATCGGCAAAACCCCGCTGGTTCGACTGAACCGGACCGGCGGTCCCGACCAGACCCAAATTCTGGCCAAACTGGAGTTCTTCAACCCCCTGGGCAGCGTCAAAGACCGCATCGGCGCATCCATGATCGACGCTGCCGAGCAGCAAGGCTTGATCGGGCCGGACACCCTCATCGTCGAGCCCACCAGTGGCAACACCGGTATCGGGTTGGCCTTTATCTGCGCGGCCCGCGGATACCGCCTATGTCTCACCATGCCGGATACCATGAGCGTAGAGCGCCAGAAACTGCTGCGGCACCTGGGATCCGAGCTGGTGCTGACCGAAGGTCCGCTGGGCATTGCCGGGGCCATCGAAAAGGCCCACAGCATCCTGGAACAGAACCCGGGGTCCTACATGCCCAACCAGTTCGAAAACCCGGCCAACCCCCGTATTCACCGCGAGACCACCGCCGTGGAGATCTGGGCGGACACAGCCGGCGATGTGGACATCTTGGTGAGCGGAGTCGGCACCGGCGGTTCACTCACCGGGGTAGGGGGCTTTTTCAAGGAGAAGAAGCCCGGCTTCCAGGTCGTGGCCGTGGAACCGGCTGACTCGCCAGTGCTTTCCGGCGGCCAGAAAGGGCCCCATAAGATTCAGGGTATCGGCGCGGGATTCGTGCCGGCGGTGCTGGACCGGTCACTGATCGACGAGGTGGTCACCGTGTCCAACGACGATGCCTTCGAAACGGCGCGCCAGCTGGCATCCAAGGAGGGCATCCTTTGCGGCATCTCTTCCGGGGCGGCCGTGTGGGCGGCCCAGCAGGTGGCCGCGCGGGCGGAAAATACCGGCAAGCGTATCGTCACTATCTTGCCTAGTACGGGGGAAAGGTACTTAAGCACGGACCTCTTCAAATAGTGTTTGTTCCTAAACGGCATCTTTTGGTCCAGGCCGGCGTTCTCACAATTTTGAAATCCGCGACGTAGCGCCGCTACGCCTGTGGTTTCAAAATTGCTGCGGCCTTGGCCTGAACCAAAACCTACCATTTATGAACAAACACTCCCACAGTTCAACTTCTTTTGTATTTCCTTCGTCGCTGCGAAGTACGTAAACGGCATCTTTCGGTCCAGGCTGGCGTTCTCACAATTTCGAAATCCGCGACGGTGCCCCGCTACGCCTGTGGTTTCAAAATAGCTGCGGCCTTGGCCTGAACCAAAACCTACCATTTATGAACAAACACTACCCACCGTTCATTTTCTTTCGCGTTTCCTTCGTTGTTGCGGACTGCTTACAGCGCCTTGCGACAATCGACGTCGTGTGATCCTGCCGATAGCTGATTAGAGCTTATCTCAAAAACAAGGGTCAGGTTTCATGGCAAGGCATGCAGTGACGAAAAAGCGGAGCATACACAAAGTATTTGAGCATTTAGAGGTGCTTCGCAATGCGGCCTTTGAGTATTAGATGTAATCATGAAACAGATTTTATACGGCCGTAAAGTAGTGAATTGCCAATAAACGCCTGTTCTCAAGTAGTAGGTTGGGATTCAGATCAAGGCCGCAGGGTCATTGAAACCGCAGGCGTAGCAGCGCTACGTCGAGGATTACAGTGACCCGAGAACGCGGATATGAATCACAAGATGCTGTTTGAGAACAGGCGTTTTAGTCGTTGAGTTGGATGTCTTTGCCTTCCAAAACCCGATTCATATTGCGCACGGCGCACATCTTGCCGCACATGGTGCAGCTGTCCTCATGTTCGGGGGGAGAACTTTCGCGGTAGCGCCTGGGCTTTTCCCCATCCATGGCCAGATCCAGCATCTTCTCCCAGTCCAGGGCGGCCCGCGCCCGGGCCATATCGTCGTCCCAGCGCCTGGCGCCGGGGATGCCCTTGGCGATATCGGCGGCATGGGCGGCGATGCGGGCGGCGATGATGCCCTCTTTCATATCCTCCAGGTCTGGCAGCCGCAGATGCTCAGCCGGGGTGACGTAGCAGAGGAAGTCGGCGCCGCTGGCCGCAGCGATGGCCCCGCCGATGGCGCTGGTGATGTGATCGTAGCCGGGGGCCACGTCGGTCACGAGAGGACCCAGCACGTAGAAGGGGGCACCATGGCACAGGCGTTTTTCCAGCATCATGTTGCCGGCGATCTCGTTGATGGCCATGTGCCCCGGGCCTTCGATCATCACCTGCACATTCTTTTCCCAGGCCTGTTTGGTCAACTCGCCCAGGGTGATCAACTCCTCCACCTGGCAAGCATCGGTGGCATCGTGCAGGCAGCCCGGGCGGCAGCCGTCGCCCAGGCTCAGGCTGACGTCATATCTCTGGCAGATTTCCAATAGCCGGTCGTAGTACTCGTAAAATGGGTTTTCGCGGTCGTTGAGCTGCATCCAGGTGAACATGAGTGACCCGCCGCGGGAGACGATGTTGGTGATGCGCTCCCGGCGTTTGACCTTCTCAGCCGCACTGCGGTTGAGGCCGGCGTGGATGGTGAGAAAATCCACCCCATCTTCGCAGTGGCGTTCAACAACCTCGAAGATCTCGTCCACGGTGAGATCTTTGAGGTTCTTGTCATAAAACCCCACGGCATCGTAGATGGGAACGGTGCCGATCATGGCCGGCGACAATTCCACCAGCTTACGCCGGAATTCGCGGGTTTTGCCGTAGCAGCTCAGGTCCATGATGGCCTCGGTTTTCAGTTCCAAGGCCAGGCGGACCTTGTCCATCTCCAGATCCACATCGCAGCAGTCCTTGGAGATGCCCAGGTTGACGTTGATCTTGGTGCGCAGCCCCTGGCCAACGCCCTCGGCGTCGAGATTGGGATGGTTCTTGTTGGCTGGAATGATCACCTTTCCGCCGGCAATCAAACCTCTCAGGGCCTCCGGTTCCAACTGCTCCTTGCGGGCCACGGTTTCCATCTGGGGGGTGATGATGCCTTGTCGCGCGGCATCCATCTGGGTGGTGTAGCTCATTGGACAACCTCTCATGAAGCGTTCAAGGGGCACGCTGCAACAGCCGTGGTCCCCAAAATGGTTTCGATGACTGCATCCGCCTGCTTGGCGGCGGCGATGCCGACAATGGCGGCCGTCGGCGGCAGGTCTGCACTCACCTCCGATTGACCGTCGCCGACGAGATAGACGCTGCTGCCTATACGGCGGGTGCAAATGCGATCGCTGCATCCCCAACCACCGATGCCCGATGCACAGATCAGGGGACGGCTGTCGGACATGAAGGCTTCGGCCATCATCTTTTTGTCGGCGGCCTGGTCCAGGGCCTCGACCACGATGGCGCATCCGCAGAAGGTTTGCCGGATGTTGTCGGCATCGAGGCGCAGGTCCAGGGCCTCGATCTCCAGTTCCGGATTGATTCGCCTCAGGTTGGTTTCCAGCGCGTCGATCTTCTTCATGCCCAGCTGGTCCTGGAAGTAAAATTGCCGGTTCAGGTTGGATGGCGCCACCCGGTCGAAATCGGCAATCACCAACCGGCAGATGCCCGTGCGCACCAAGTGGTGGGCCACATTGCCGCCCAGGCCGCCGGCTCCGGCAATGCCGACGCGCACGGCAGCCAATTGCTCGATTTGTTCGGGGCTGAAATGGGTCTTCAATCCCTCATAGAGTGCGTTTTTTGGCATCTTCAACCTATCGCCTGCCAATCCTTAAACACCGGCTGCCAGCCGGCCTGCCGCAGCATGGCCACCATTTCGGGAACCGAGCGTTCGTCGGAAATGTCAAACTGGCCGACGGTGTCATGCGGTTCGGTCCGGCCGCCGACAGCCGTGCACGAGCCGGCCGACATGCGGGTGACCCCTAACGGCAGCAGCCGGTCCCGAAAACGGGCGCTTTCGCGGGTGGAGATAGTGATCCCCGCCCGGGGCATGAACAGGCGCAGGGCGGTCATGATCTGGACAATGTGGCGGTCCTCGACGATGCAGGCGGGCTGGAAGCCACCCACATGGGGGCGCATGCGGGGCAGCGAGATGCTGATCTCCGCCTCGGGGCAGCGATCCTGCAGGTAGCTGGCGTGCAGGGCGGTGAAAAAAGCGTCCTGACGCCAGTCGTCCAGGCCCAGCAGGGCACCCACGTTGACTGCCCGCATGCCCGCCCGGCAGGCGCGCTCCGGGGCATCCAGGCGAAAACGGTAGTCCTGCTTGGGGCCCTGGGGGTGCAACCGGTGATACAGCTTCTGATTGTAAGTCTCCTGGTAGATGGTCAGGCTGTCGACCCCGGCTTCGATCAGGTGGCCATAGTCCCGCTCGGACAGGGCATAAACCTCGATGCCGATGGCCGGGAAGTAGCGTTGCAGCACCTCGCAGCAGTCGGCGATGTAGTCCACGCTGGCCCTGGCCGGGGCGTCGCCGGTGAGAATCAGGATGTGTTTGAGTCCGGTTTCGGCGATGGCGCGGGCTTCGGTGTCGACCTCATCCAGACTCAACTGGCGCCGTTCGATGCGGTTGTCGCGGTTGAAGCCGCAATACAGGCAGCTGTTGGTGCAGAAGTTGGAAAGGTACAAGGGGGTATACAGCACCATGGTGCGGCCGAATTGGGCCACCGTCAGGCGGTGAGCCTGTTGGGCCATCTGCTCCAGGTGGGCTTCGGCCGCCGGTGAGAGCAGGCACAACAGATCGTCAGGGTCGAGCGAGCGTTTGCCCAGTACCCGCTGCACATCGCCATCGGTCACCGATGCCAGGCGGGTCATGGGGTCCGTGGCCCGGGCTGCAGTGTATTGATCGAAATAACTCATCGAAGTCCGCCTATTCGTAAAGGAAGCCGGTCAGGGGGGACGATGCGGAGGCACGTACCCCGACAGCGCCCAAACCGGCCCGCCAGGCAACCCTGCCGGCCTGGATGGCGGCGGCAAAGGCGCCGGCCATGGTCACCGGGTCGGCGGCACTGGCGATGGCCGTGTTGACCAGGCAGGCGTCGGCACCCATCTCCATGGCCTCGCAGGCCTGGGAGGGTTTGCCGATGCCTGCATCCACCACCACGGGTACCTTGATCTCGTCGATGATGATCTGCAGCATCTCGCGGGTGGTAAGCCCCCGGTTGGTGCCGATGGGCGCCCCCAGGGGCATTACCGCAGCCGCTCCGGCATCTTCCAACTGGCGGGCAACGACGGGGTCCGCATTGATGTAAGGCAGCACCACGAAGCCTTCGGCCACGAGAATCTCCGTTGCCCGGACGGTCTCATGACCGTCGGGAAGCAGGTGCCGGTTGTCGGGGATCGCCTCGATCTTGACCCAATTGCCGCAGCCGGTGGCCCGTGCCAGACGGGCGATGCGCACCGCCTCCTCGGCATTGCGTGCACCGGACGTATTGGGCAGCAGCTGCATGTGATCGGGGATGTGCTGCATGACGTTGTCGGTGCTGGCCTCGAAATCCACCCGGCGCAGGGCCACGGTGATGATTTGGGCCCCCGACGTATTGACAATGTCCGGGATCATGTCGTCCGAGGGGTATTTGCCGGTGCCGATCAACAGGCGTGAGTCGAATTCCTGGCCGCCGATGACCAACCGGTCGGCTGACGGTTCTGCTGGCATGCCGTTATCCTCCCCCCACGAATCGCAGGACTTCGAGAGTGTCGTCGTCTTTGAGGATGACCTGGTCCCAATCGCCGGCGACAACGATCGCGCGGTTGTGCTCGACCACCACGGTGTTCGGATCCAGATCCTTGGCCCGGATCAGATCACCGATGCTGGTGTTGTCCGCTACCGATGTCTGCTTTCCATTGAGTTGGATGTCCATTAATGTCTCCACAAGCGTCCTTTTCAACGCTATCATGATGTTTCGTCGGCCCAATAAAAAAGGCCTGCCCCGTGGGCAAGCCTGACAAAAAAACCGATTCTTGTTTTTTGTCATGCTTCCCTACGGCAGTATTATCTGCATCAGGTTCGAAGGGTCGGCGCTGCCGCGCCATCTCAGCCCCAGTTCGGGGCACCCCCAGCATCATTTAGCGATTTTCATCATAAAGAGTGCGCCAACCAAAGTCAAGCCACGAGCGCTGCCCGGGATGTGCTCCAGCCGTTTGGCACCGGCGGTCAGCTTTTGCGGACCACGTCGGCACCGAGGTGCTGAAAGCGGTTTTCGACATCGAAATGACCCCGGTCGATCTGGTAGACATTGCGGATGGTGGTGGTTTCCGGACAGGCCAGCCCTGCCAGCAGGATGCATGCGGCGGCACGGATGTTGTCCGGATTGGTATCGGCACCATTGAATGTGGTCGGGCCGTTGATGATGGCCAGACCGTCCTCTTCGTCCAGATCGATGGATGCGCCCAGTTTTCTCAACTCGGCCACATGGCTGAAGCGCCGGTCGAAAATGCGTTCGCGGATGTAGCTCTGGCCGTCGGCAATGCAGGACAGGGCCATGATGGCCGGCTGGAAATCGGTGGCAAAGCCGGGGTAGGGACAGGTTAGCACGTTGACCGGTTTCAGGTCCCGGCCCGGTGAGGATACATCCATGACATGCCCGTTGATACGGATGTCGACGCCCATCTGCTTCATTTTTTCGGTCAGGATGCGCAGATCCTCGGGGACCACGCCGATGATGGAGACCTTGCCCCCGGCAATCCCGGCGGCCATCATCCACAGGCCGGCATCCAGGCGGTCGTTCATGACATAGTACTCGATGGGGTTCAGGCCCGGCACACCTTCCACGGTCAGGGTGCGGGTACCCAGCCCGTGAATGCGGGCACCCATTTTGGTCAGGAAATGGCCGAAATCGGTTATTTCCGGATCGGATGCGGCGTTTTCGATGACCGACACCCCCTGCGAGAAACTGGCGGCCATCATCAGGTTCTCCGTACCGGTGTGGCTGGGGAAATCCAGGTACATGGTGGCGCCTTGAAAGTTCTCACCGCTGATGATGAAGGCATCGCCGCTGGTGACCTGAGCGCCCAGGCGGGCAAAGCCGCGGTAGTGGTAGTTCAGGTTGCGGGCGCCCAAGGGGCATCCGCCGACAGCGGGCAGCCTGACTTCTCCCAGGCGCGCCAGCAGGGGCGGGATGAAGAGCACCGAGGCGCGCAGGCGGCAGGTCAGCGATTCGGGAAGATCCGAACGGGTCAGGTGGGTGGCGTCCACGCTGACCACCTTTTCGCTGGGGAAATAGTCCACCGTGGCGCCCACATAGCGCATGATCTCGAAAGCCACCAAGATGTCGTTGAGCGGCGGTACGTTGCGGATCACGCTGCAGCCCTTTTCGGGAAGCAGGGCTGCGGCCAACATGGGCAGGATGGCATTCTTGGACCCTTGGACGCAGACGCTGCCCGACAGAGGCTGGCCGCCTTTGATTTCGATATACTCCTGATTGGTCATTGCACTTGCCTTTCCACGCAGTACCTCAACTGGGCACCGCTGCAATTTTAAAAGGATATTTCAACCATAGTCCAGTGTCCGTCCAGTAATAGGCAAATTTGGTCGAGATCAAGGCGTGCGAAAAATTTTACCACAGGCATATGGTTGATATTCCGAGGATTAAATTTTGAGCACAACGCAGATATCGGGCAAATTGGGCATTTCTGGATGGGCACTAAATAGGCATAAAAGCAGTCTGTCGGCAACCGATTTCATTCTCCGGTGATGCTGCTCAGCACTGACCGGGCGTCGATTCAGAGGTAAATATGGGGATACCGGCGGGATGCAGGCCCTATGGTGTGGCCTGCTGATCGATATAGGCCAGCAACTGCCGGGCCGCCGGCGAATCGGGATACAGGGTCTGCAGGCGTTCGGCCAGGTTTCTGGCCGCTTCCCACCGTCTGCGTTCTACGTAGAATACCGCCAGGGCATAGAGATAATCGGGGTGCAGCGGTTCGACGGCCAAGGCCTGTTTCAAGGCCGATTCCGCCGCGTCGTCACGCCGGATTTTTTGCAGCAGCAACCCCAGATTGTAGTGGATCCGCGATCGCTGGGGCAGGCCTGCGGCGGCATCGCCGAGAAAGACCGCCGCTTCCTCCAGGCGCTCCTGTTCCACCAGCAGCAGACCCAGGGAGTATTTGATGTCGTAAAAATCGGGATGGTCGTCGACCACCTCGCGCAGCAGCCCTTCAGCCTCCGTTTTTCTTCCTCGGCGGTTGTGAAGCATGGCCAGATTGACCTTGGCCGGATAGAACTGCCGGTCGATGGTGATCGCCTGCCGGTAGTGCTGCTCGGCTTCGTCCAATTGGCCCAGGTTGGCCGACAGGTTGCCCAGGTTGTGCCGAGAGGGCGAGAAGTCGGCCGTGCGCTGCATGGCCTGCCGGTATTCGGCCAGGGCCGTGTCGAATTGATTTCGCGCGTTCACGGACAGGGTATCACGGGGCAGGGCCGCCAGGGCGGCGGCGGCTTCGCTGCGAACCGCGCGTACCGGATCGTAGAGCATGGGCGTCAGGGCGGTCAGTCGTTGCGCGGGATCGGTTTCCGGTAGGTGGCGGACAGCGGTCTGGCGCATGAGGGCCTCCTCGTCGGCCAGGGCGGCGCTGCAGGCGGTCGCGGCAGCGGGTTGGTCATAGCCGGCCAACTGAGCCAGGGCGGTGGCCCGGACGATGGTCGGGTAGAGCCGGTCGCCGGCCAGGGTGGCCAATTCTGCTACCGCTTCGGGTCGCCGCTCCCTTCCGGCATGCAGCACCTGACCATAGTGGCGGCGCGATTGCTGGCCGTACCACTTGCCCATGGCATCCACCGACCACTGGGTCGTCTGATCCACGTGGCAGCGATCGCAGGCATTGGGCGTACCCATGGCCAGGGTCAGGTCCGGACGGGGCAGGCGGAAGCTGTGGTCCGGGCGGTAGTCGATGCCCATGTAAGTGCGGCCGGGCATGTGGCAGCCTTCGCAACTGGCGCCGCTGCCCACCTCGAACAGCACCTCTCCAGACGCCGAGCGGATCGGCTGGCCGGTCTCGCCTTTTTGCTTGTGAAAATGATGGCCTTTGTGATCGTAAACGGCTGCCTGGTGGCACTGCAGGCACAGCTCGTTGCCCTCCTTGATGCGGCGGATGCTGTGTACATCATGGCAGTCGCTGCAGCCTACGTCGCGGGCGTACATCTTGCTCTGCATGAACGAACCGTAGACGTAGACCTCGTCCAGGATCTGCCCGTCGGCGAAGTAAAGTCCTTCGGCCAGCAGCTGGGGGATGCCGTAATCCAGAAAATCGGCGTGACGGTGAATGTTGTCATCCAGGCTCATGCGCCGGGAATGGCAGGGCGCACACAGTTCGATCTGCTGGCGCGATGTCAGATCCCGCGTCTTGACGGTCAAGGCGTAGTTATCCACATCCGGCCGACCCATTTCCGGCAGTTGGGCCCAGCGCACGTGGTTCTCGCCCGGACCGTGGCAGGCCTCGCAGCCCACGCTGATTTCCGACCAGGTGGTGGTGTAGGTATCGGCTGAGAAGTCGTAGTTTTTTCTCAGGTCGGTGGAGTGGCATTCAGCGCACATGCCGTTCCAGTTTTGGCCGTTATTGGTCCAGTAGAGCCAGTCCTGGGGATCCAAGGGCGCATCCGGATAGAGGTGGTACCAGCGTTTACGCTTCACGTCCCAGGCGATGGGCAGGCATTGCAGACGCCCGCCGGGAAAAGGGATCAGGTACTGCTGCAGCGGGTACCATCCGAAGGTGTGGGTGATTTTAAACTCGGTCGGCTTTGCGTCAACCCCCGGGGTGGTCACGTAGTAGTTGCCATCGCGCCGGTAGAAGCGGGAGGTCACACCGAAATGGGTGAACTCGGCGTCGTCGAAGTCCCCCAGCACCGTCTTCTCGCTGGCCGTCTCCATGGCCCAGCGGTGGTGCGAATCGGACCACTTGTCGTACTCCGGCTTGTGGCAGTCGCGGCAGGCCTGACTGCCCACGAAAGCGGACGCCGGTGTCGCCGCGGCACCTGCTGGCAGCGATGTGTCCTGCCGATGCCGCCAATGGGCCAGGGGTATAGTCACGACGATCACCAGGGTGGCGACGAGTCCGGTGATTTTCCAGCTTGTGTTGGCGTCGGTTGGCATAGTGACGAGACGATCTCGACGATATCAGGTGTTGGTTGCGGCCGGGTAGACCACCTGCAGCGATCTAAAGCGGTCGTGTTGGGCGATAGTTCCGGCATCGACCCGCACGACCTCGTTTTCGATAACCACCGGGTGTCGATCCATAGCACGCGGTGCCGGAGAGCTCACCACCTCGCCGCGGATGTCGAATGCCGATGCGTGGCAGGGGCACACAAAGTGCTGTTGCTCCTCGACCCAGGGCAGGGTGCACCCCAGATGCGGACAGCGCCGCGACAGGGCCACAAAGCCGCCGTCTTCCAGCCTCGCCAAGTAGAAGCGTCCCCGGGGAAAGGCCGTCACGCTGCCGGGTGGGAAGGCCTCGACCGGCCCGGCGGTCATGAGCTCGGCGATGTCTTTTTTGCGGGCCCGGTTGGCGGCAGGGCGCAAGAATGTGCTGGCCACCCAGATCAGTTCCAGTAGGGCGGCCAGTCCCAACCCGATCCAGAGGAAAAAGAGAAATCCCCTGCGCGTTGGTGTGGCCTTCGCTTCTGGTTTTTTTTGTTTTTTTGCAGACATAAGCTGAAAGAAATTTTTGAAATAGCCTATACCCAAGCTGATCGATTGTCGAGCTTGCTGCAGATTCAAGGCAGGTGTCGTCGCGCTATAGTAAACTATGCGCGGCGATACCTAACGCCGAAGATGGGGTGAGCTCGGCAAGCCCAATGGGTTTCACCTTTCAAGAACCACAATCGGTCTTACCCAATCGTTGTCATTATCAAACCTCTCGCTTCGAGAAAGGTGAGTCGCTCAGTTTGGGTTATATTTACCATGGCAAACCAAGCGCCATCCCTTCACCCCGAAACCAGACACCGATAGCAGTCAATACGCCATAGACTGCCAGGAGCAAGACGACGACGGCCTGGACGGCCTCGTTGCGATTGGCCTGCATTTTCTTCCTGATCAACCCGTAAAACAGACCGAGCATGATCATGAGCAGTGCCGTGGGAACGATCCCGTCGGCGACCATCGGCGGCAGACGGTCCGCAAGAGCATCTTTCGTCATCAGTTTCTCTCTGGCAACGACCAGCAGCGGGGTGAGTGTCAACCCGACCAGGGCGGCGATAAGACCAGTTTTGCGGCCGATCCGGGAAGCGAACCAGACGCCGGCGGTGTTGGCCTCATACCTCAGATAGGGAATTGCTAGCAGCGTACCGGCCGCCAATAGCGGAATCAGGCAGACGGCCACCAACGGGTGAAAGTGCAGCAGCAGTTCCTGCAGACCGGCAAAGTACCAGGGGGCGCGGGTCGGGTTGGGACTCAGCCCGGGATTGGCCGGGTCGGCCAGAGGCGCATCGATCCACAGCGATATCAACAACACGGCTGCCGTCAGCACCAGGGCCGTCACCAGTTCACGCAGCAGCAGGTGCGGAACCGTGGCCACGCGATCCGCTTTGCTGTCGGACACATCCGCCGGTGTATCTGGCCGGCGGGGAATCACCAGCCCACCGGCTTTTCTCACCCGCCAGAAGTGAAAGGCCATCACGCCCAAAAGTCCTGTGGGGATGACGGCCGTGTGCAGGGCGTAAAAGTTCTGCAGGGTAGCCGGCCCGATCTCGGTCCCTTCGAGAATGACCGCCAGGAGCGGGGTGCCGATGAGCGGGATGTATTCGAGCATGCCGGTGGACACGGTCACTGCCCAGAAGGCCAGCTGGTCCCAGGGCAGCAGGTAGCCGGTGAAATTGGCCAGCAGCACCGTGGCCACCAGGCCCAATCCAACAACCCAGTTGAACTGACGCGGGGGGTGAAAGGCGCCGGTAAAAAAGACCCGCAGCATGTGAAGCAGCGCCACGGCCACCAGCAGGTGGGCACACCAATGGTGCAGGTTGCGGATCAGGCGTCCGAAGGGCATGTCGGCGATGATAACCTGGATGGACCCATAGGCGGCGACCGGCGTGGGCACGTAGGCGAACTTGAGCAGTACACCGCTGGCCAGCTGCAGCAGAATGAGGGTGGCGGCCATGCCCCCCAGGCCCCAGGTGAGAGAGAAGCGCAAGGTTTGTTTAGGGACGGTGGTTGGTCGGAAATGAAGCGCCAGATTTCTCAACAGATAGCGTTTGGTCCGGGTCCCGGTCTCAGGCCTCAGCGACTGGGGAAAAATGGACCGCATGATCTCTGGTAACAATGGCTGCTCCAGCGGTTGGGGTGACCCGAATCAATGATATGGAAAAAATACCTGTTCAGACTTTGGTTTATAGGTTTCCGGGTGTTGGCCTGTCAAGCGAGCCTTTTGTTAAACGATTAGAAACGTCTTAAAAATAGGATGCCGGCTCAAGATCAAGGCGGACCCCACCTTTCTGACCGTTGGCGCTCCGCAGGAAGTGCCCTTGGGGTGCATATGGTCGATATTCCGAAGATAACCCAGATCTTATAAAACCAGATCGAGCACAACGCCGATATCGAACCAATTAATCGTTTATGGAAGGGCACTAACGGACGCTTGACAGGACAGGTAGGATGCCCTGAATCAGGCCAGCGAATTCGATACACATCGCGGTGGGACCAGAGCAGCGAAGATGGCAACGCCGGGTAGGGTGAAGCGGTCTTTTAGTGGACAAGCGTGTTGACTGCCACACCAACCCGTTTGGGATGGGTGCCCGCGATAATTTAGGGGAAAATGATAATGTCGGTCGGAATTTGGATGTGTTTTAAAAGCTGATCAAAATTGTAGATCATGTTTGAGGGCAAGGCGCCAGACAACGCAAAAGCGCTGCATATTCAACTATACGTGAGCATTTTAAGGTGGCTTGCCACACAGCCACTGGGCATTAGATGCAATTTTGAAACGGCTTTTCGTCTATCTTCAGGCTGACCAAAGCTGAGATAGGATATAGATTCCTGTACCTGAAAATATAATCCTACCGATTGGAAGCTACTGCAGCAAGGTCAAGGTTGGTGGATTTAGTTGTATGTCGTTTCATTTTCAATCGGTTCCTGTCTCAATGGGGGTTTGTTGTAGTCCAAAATAAAATCGATTTCAGCGTGTTACAATCAATTGGCATAATTAAAACGTGACCCCCTTCGGCTTGCTGATCTCAGCGCATGGTCTACAATAGCGCGTCGCCATCTGGATTGAAGTTGTGGCAATCTTGACCTCGCTCATTTTCGTAAAATCATTGAAAACTGAAAAGAGGCAAACTATTCTAACACTATTCCTACACGAGAACGAATAATCGCAGCTGGCCTGAAAATACTTAAACTTGCCTGGAAAAGACAGATAGGCTTCGACCTGAATTGGCATATTTAGAATCAGGCTTAGCGGCTTTGAAACCGACAGCGGCTCTACCGCTACCATGCAATGCGTTGCCAGCTAAAGCATCAAAGATGATGATATCGGCAATACCAAATTGATAATAAGGTTTGTTTCTGCTGCGACGATCAATGGTGATCAACTCATAGAAAGTCGATCGAACACGGTTACGCTATCGTCCACTATCCGGATTCCAATCCTTCGGATGGCTTCGTTAAAAGCATCAAATTCAACTCTTGTAAGCTTGGAAAGGAGAAGGTACTCAACGCACGTCTGCGTCTTTTTTAGCGCAGCGCAGATGTTGGATTTTTTCTGAGTCATTGATGTTGCAGATCCAAAAAATGGTATCTTTTTATGGGCATTGGCAAACACCCTTTAAAAGGAAGGAGACGAAAATGAAAGAGATTGAAGAATTAAGCGCCATCGTCATTCTTAGTCAATTGACAGAGCCGATGCTGAAAAAAATAGAAAAAATTACCCGAGTCAGCACGGTCAAGGCAGGAGATTTTATTTTCGAAGAAGGGGAATATGCCAAGCATTTTTACGCCATCATCGAGGGGAAAATCGTTCTTCAAATTGAAAAGAATTCCAACACGCAAATCCAATTAACGACTCTGTACCGCGGCAATTCATTTGGTATTTCTTCGTTAGTCGATACCGACAAAAGAACTTTCATGACATCGGCCAAGGCGATTGTGGATACCAGTGTTTTCAAGTGGGCGGCTGCCGACCTGGAAGAACTCTTTTATCAGGATTATGAAATGGGTTTCATGTTTATGAAACGCGTTGCCAAGATTATCAAAACACGCCTCGAAGCCAGCCGGGCCCAAATATTGGATATCTACAGTTAAGAAGCACCGACCGGCTCTGGTTCTTCCCGCCAGCCTCAGGCAAGGCACGGTTGCACAGGGCGCCGATTTATGTCAGTGACTCTTTTTCGAACAGAGGCGAACCCAATTTTTGGCCAGAACATTTGTGGGATCGATGGTGGCCACTTACCTGTCGGCAATCACTCTGGCCACAGCACGTTACTCCACAAAAAGATGATATGGAAGCCGGACACACAACGGAAAGCGATTCAATTCAATCTTTCAAGCGAATTGTTATGGCCGTCCACGACAACGATACACTGTTTATCGCTGCAAGATCCAGTATTTCGTGTCATCCCAATCGTGGTCTTCGGAAAGTAAAAATTATAAATGATGGGACGACCGATGCCTCTAAATCATCAGGTTCAAGACCCATACGCAGTGTTTCGTTCCAGTAGCACGCCCGCCGGCCTTTACGCCCGACAGAAGTGGCTGGGTGAGTCGTCGACCCCGGAGTGGAAGGAAGATTTTACCGCTGCGGTGGATAAATTGGTCCGGGGACAGTCCGCAGACGGATCATGGCGGGGGGCAGCGATCGAAACCATTCAGCGTCTTTTCGGGCTGCATTTGACGGTTCGCCACCCGGATCCTTGCATCGACAAGGGCTTGGATGCCTTGCTGGGCATCGCCTCGGCAGCAATATCGGGAACACAACCTGATTTCGTACAACCAGAGCGGTTGCACGGTTTGCCTTTTACCACGGGTCCGCGTGCAGCGGTCATTGTCCCGGCCACGTTGTTTTTATGTGCTATCTTCGACCGCTCCGAGGCTCAAAGAGTAGTGACGCTGTATGAACGAGCCATCCAGGTTGTGGATCTCGCAATCGACAACCGGGAAAAGGCTTCCTGGCGTCACAACCTTCTGCGCGCCTTGGTGGTTCATCCCCGTTACGCCGATCACCCGGCGAGCCGACGCATCGTTGCCTGGCTGGCCGATCGCCAGACCCGACAGGGAGACTGGGGGGTCGACATTCCTTTTTATCAGGCACTCAACGCCCTCGCCCACCTGCACACCCCGGCAGCCGACCGGCAAACTACACGCGCTATCGACCATCTGTCCGCGACGCAGCGAGCCGATGGCTCTTGGGGCGCATCGCAGCGACTGTGGTGTACCTTTCTGGCCGTTCACGCCCTGCGCAACAAGGGTATCGTTTAGGGCCGCCGGTTCTCGGGGTGCCGGGTCCGGCATGGGAAGACCGGTGAGTTAGTGTGCATCCAGAAATAGGCAAATTTGGTCTAGATCAAGGCGTGCGAGAAATTTTAACCGTAGGCGCCCCGAAGGAAGTGCCCTTGGGGCGCATCTATGCAATATGTTGAGAATTTGAAACGTGGATCCAATGCAGATATCGGGCAAATTGGCCATTTATGGATGGGCTCAAACGTTTTGTTTCGTATCCGGGGGGCGTGATGGATGCGCACATCTCCGTTACATCGAAAATGATGGTCTATATCCTTTACAGGCCCTCTGTGGCCGGATCGATATGCGTTTCATCACCCATGACCAAAAGCCCGGCCGTCACCAACATTCGTTCTAGCGGATCCATGGTGCTTCGTTGGGCCAACAAACGGATTGCCCGGCCCGGCTCATCGGTAATGATGGCATCGACGCCCATACCAAACATTCTTGTCATTCCAACGGTGTCATTGATGGTCCAGGCCTGGATGGTTTTATCGCTACGGTGTGTCCGGCGCACGAATCCCGGCGTGACCATTTTCGAATGAACCGCTAAAAAGTCTGCATCAATACGCGTCAAGTCAGTCAGTGCGGCTGCAGCGAGCAGGCCCACCTGCCAATCAGGCCGCTCGGCTTTGACCTGGGCTACGGCTTCCGGGCGCAGGGACATCATCACGATGTCATTCTCCATGTGAGAGGCCTCCACAATGGCGATCACTCGATTGGCCAATTGTGGATCCCAGCCATAATATTTGAGCTCGATGTTTACCTTGATCTTGCCCTTGCAATGCTCGAGAACAGCCTTGAGGGTAGGTATGCGTTGATCGGCAAAGCGGGGCGCGAACCAGCTGCCGATATCGATTCGGGCCAGCTTGGCATAGGGTGTCTGGGCAACGGTCAGGGGCACATTGCCGATGCGCATTAAATCTCGGTCGTGAATGACAACCACCTGGTCATCGGCGGTTCGCTGGACATCGATTTCTACCCAATGGGCACCATCGGCAATGGCCTGGTCCATCGCAGCCAAGGTATTTTCCGGGGTGGTGCCTGACGCCCCTCGATGGGCGACGATTTGGGTGCGATCATCGAGGTCTGCCCGGGACAGCAATGCCCACCCCGTTATCGCTGCGATGACCCAAGCGATTCCTGCCAAGACGATGATCTTGCCGACCGATATGGGACGCGTTACCCCTTGTCGGGCATCGATAACACGATCCGGGCCGCCATCAAAGACATCGCCACGGTTTATCGGTTTGCCATACATCAGCATAACCAGGACGGCGAATGCGGCCGTCGCGGCAACACTGACCGCCAACTGCCCGAGAGAGATGCCAATGAACCACAATCCGATGGCCGGCACCAGAGCGGTATTGCTTCCCAACAATAAGGGTAGACCCAAGCGTCCAGCCCAAATGAAAGCAGCTCCGATTAAACTGGATGCCGACAGGACGGCTGCCGCCCATGCAACCATGCTAAAGGCCATGGAAAGCCTGCGACCTGCCGAGCGTTTGCGGCTCTCTTTGAGCGCCTGGATCGGTGTTTTGGCTTCAATCACCAGGGTAGGCAAGGACAATACGACGCTCACGGCTTCGCGTATGAGGATAATCACCAGGATGAGAATGAGCAGGGAGACGCCGGCAACGGCGAGCTTGAAATTAAGTGGCCAGTTCGCCAGATAGTAGTTAATGTCGTGTTCGCTAAGCAGAGAAACATAGATTCCCCAGGCGAGAAGGATAAAGGGTGAACTGATGGCCAGCCATCGCAACGCGATCCGCAGGGCCAGGGCATGAATGGCGAAAAAGCGTTTAAAAACCTGACGAAAAGCCACTATGGTGATGGTCGAAGGCCGCTGTTTCGGTTCCTGGATCAGAACGCTGATCAGGCAGGCCTGTTCCAGCGCGACCAGGGTCAATCCACAGGCGGCGATAGCCAGCATAATCAAAAGACCGAAGGGTTGTAGCAGAAATTCGGCAATCAATTCGTTGGCGATGACCACGCGCCCGCTTCTCGTCAGAAGCATCCCGGCATAGCCGCTGGCTAGTGGGGTAAGCACCGTCAATGCGATGATGCGATAAAACACACTGGTTAGAATTAGCGGCCGGAAGGATCGTCTGACGGCCACGACAACCGTTCGGCAGGTGTCCAATACCTTGCGCAGCCAGCTTTTCTGCGGTGTGGGTTCGCTACCTTGACGCATCATTATTTTCGACCGCATCCACTAGTTGTCTAAGATTGGCAATTCTGCCTTGCATTGCCGTTTTACCCATTTCAATCAACGTATCCCGTTGCTTTATGTCGATCAGGCTGGTCTTTTGGATTCCAGGTATCTCAATAGCGATGTCCGCCATGAACAATGAACGGGTGATATCCTCACGGGTCATCAAGTCCATCACATTCGAGAGCAGTTGGTGAGAGTAAACAGGTTGATCGTATACCTGAGAAAATCCAAGACTGACGCCGATGACGATGTCGGCCCCCATGGCTCTGGCGACCTCTACCGGCACCTGATCCAGAACACCGCCATCCACCAACCGGCGGCCATCGATTTTGACGCTATCGAAAATAACCGGGATAGCGCTGCTGGCGCGCACCGCTGTCGCCACCGATGGGCGGTCTCAATGAGTCGGGTGTCAACGAAGTGATCCTGGAGTCCGTCGAGATGGGCCTGAATGTTGCGGCTCATCTGCGACGCGGTATTGAGATGACTTCTAATTATCCGGAGTGTCTCTTTCGCTTCCCGTAATATTCATTGCGGGATAATCATCTCCGCAGACAGCTGGCTGTCGATAGGCCGCCGGCAGGAAAAATAAACCACGATGCGCTGACAGTGGCTTGATGCC